>Ga0206126_10004580_pt1 | contig 13222 bp, 13 predicted proteins | sample Helgoland_Spring_5_FD_148621 | JGI IMG/M metagenome (GOLD analysis project Ga0206126, IMG submission 148621) | Pelagic subsurface seawater microbial communities from Kabeltonne, Helgoland, North Sea - Helgoland_Spring_Bloom_20160412_1 | ecosystem: Environmental > Aquatic > Marine > Epipelagic ...
CTAGCATGTGATCAAAGAAAGAAAGTCCTGTATCAATATTGCTTTTTCCTGTACCATCTAAATCAAGTTCAATCTTAATTTTAGTTTCATTTGTGTTTCTTTTAAAGGAAGAAAACCTGTTTAATCCACTCAAATACTCATAAACTGATTTCCAAGAATCTGTTTTAAGTTTAACAACATCATTTAATGAATCGTTGACATCTGATCCGCTGTAAAGGATTCCTGAGCAGTTCAGGTTTTTAGCAAGTTGCATGTCAGATTCTCTGTCTCCAATAACAAAAGAATTATTAAAATCAATTTCAGGATCTTCAATATACTCTGTTAACATCCCTGTTCTTGGTTTTCTATAACTTGAGTTTTCATTTTCAAAACTTTTATCAATATGGGTTTTAAAAAAACTAACCTCTTCATTTTTAAATGAATTAATAATAAAATTTTGAACTGGCCAAAACGTTTCCTCTGGAAAAGAATCTGTTCCTAAGCCGTCTTGATTGGTAACCATTACTAGTTTAAAATCTAACTCTTCACTAATTTTATTTAAATACTTAAAAACTCCAGGAAAAAAAGATAATTTATCAAAACTATCTAATTGTTTATCAATTTTAGGTTCCTCAACTAAAGTACCATCTCTATCTATAAATAGAATTTTTTTCATAACTGGTTAAGTGTTTTAATTAAACTTTTATTTTCATTTTCTGTTCCAATAGTAATTCTCAAACAATTTTGACATAAGTACTGATTGGATCTGTTTCTAACTATTATGCCTTTTTCTGATAATTGATTATATCTTAAATCAGCGTTATCAACTCTAACAAGAATAAAATTTGAATCAGATTCGTATATTTTTTCAACAAATTCAAGCCTTTCTAAACAGGCTACTAATAGCTTTTTTTCCTCCAATACAAGTTCAATACCTATTTTAATCTGATCGATCTTATTTAACTGCTCTAGAGCTTTTCTTTCTGTTAGTACATTTATATTATATGGTGGTTTTATTTTATTTAAATAATTAATAATTTTTTCATTTGAAAAACCCATACCAAATCTAATTCCAGCCATACCGTAAGCTTTGGACATGGTCTGAGTAATTATTAAATTATTATTCTCATTAATCAAGCTAATTAATGATTTTTTAGATGAAAAATCTATGTAAGCTTCATCAACCACAACAACTCCATTAAAACTTTCAATTAAACCCGCTAAATCATTTATATCAAATGAATTTCCTGTAGGGTTATTAGGTGAACACAAAAACAGAACCTTAGTGGTTTTTGAACTTAATTTTAGGATTTCATTTTTATCAATTGAAAAATCATTTTTTAATGGGATTTCAACATTCTCTACTCCATTGGTCTTAGCAATAACATCGTACATCCCATAAGTTGGTGGTAGAGTAATAATTTTATCCTTGTTAGGATTACAAAAAACTCTGACAATTAAATCAAGAATTTCATCAGTTCCATTTCCAAATATGATTTGATTTTTATCAACATTTTTAAGCTTTGAAATAACCTTTTTTAATTGAACATGTTTATTATCTGGATATCTATTAATTCCATTATCAAAAGGAGATTCGTTTGCATCTAAATAAATTAACTTCTTATCATTTTCCTTCTTAAAATCATCTCTTGCAGACGAATAAGAGGACATGCTTTTTATGTTATCTCTAACTAGAGTATCTATATTCATTTTAATTTTTTAAATCTTTAACTCTAATTGATACTGCATTTTTGTGAGCTTGCAGGCCTTCAGCCTCAGCCATAGTTTCAACTGTTTTTGAAATATTCAATAAACCGTCTTTAGATAATTTTTGAAATGTTATTGTTTTTAAAAAACTATCTAAATTTACTCCACTGTATTGTTTAGCATTTCCGTTAGTTGGAAGTGTATGATTAGTTCCTGAAGCATAATCGCCAGCACTTTCAGGGGTGTAATTTCCAATAAACACTGAACCAGCACTTTTAATATTATCAATAAAAAAAGACTCGTCATCTACATTAATTATATAGTGTTCTGGAGCGTATTGATTTATAAATTCAACTGCATCAAATTTATTTTTAAAAAATAAAAGTTTTGAATTTGAAATCGATTTATTAATAAAATCCTTTCTGTCTAAATTTTCAATCTGATCATTAATACATTTTTCAACTTCGTTTATTAAAGATTTTGAAAGACTCACAAAGATCACTTGACTATCAGGTCCGTGTTCAGCTTGAGACAATAAATCTGAAGCTATATAGCTAGGATTGGCGTTCTTATCAGCTAAAACTAATAACTCACTAGGACCAGCAGGCATATCAATTGCAGTGTTAAAGTTTATAGATTTTAATTTTGCATAGGTAACATACTGGTTACCTGGTCCGAATATCTTATTAACTTTAGGAACAGATTCAGTACCAATACTCATTGCTGCTATTGATTGTGCTCCACCAACACAAATAACTTTATTTACTTTACAAAGTTTAGCACAATACAAAATCGCAGGATGAAGTTCACCCTTATCATTTGGAGGAGAACAAAGAACTATGTTTTTACAATTAGCTATCATAGCTGGAATTGCCAACATTAATACAGACGAAAATAAAGGAGCTGTACCCCCTGGAATATATAAACCAACATTCTCAATAGCTCTTTTTTCTTGCCAACAAATCACACCAGAAGTTGTTTCAATTTTTTTAGAATTAAAAATCTGATTTTTATGAAATTTATAAATATTATTAAAAGCAATATTGATGGATTCTTTTAAATCTTTTTCAAGATCATTTTCGGAATTATTTATTTTTTCATCACTAACACAGAGATCATTTAAATTAACCTTGTCAAATTTATTAGTATAGTCAACTAAAGCCCTATCACCATATATTTCTACATTGGTAAAAATTTTATCTACAATATCTTTTACAGAATCAAGACTGTATAATGGTCTTTTTACAAGAGAAGACCAAGAATTCTTTTCTGGATTGTATACTTTATTCATTATAAAACCATTTTTTCAATTGGACATACTAATATATCTTCAGCACCAGCTTCTTTAATCTTATCAATTACATCCCAAAAGGTGTTTTCGTTTATCACAGAATGTAATGAACTCCAACCCTCTTTATTTAAGGGTAGAACCGTTGGACTTTTTAAAACAGGAAGAATTGCTGAGATCGCGTTTATTTTGTCATTAGGAGCGTTTAAAAGAATATACTTGGATTCCTTAGCTTTTAAAACAGCTCTAATTCTAAACAAAAACTTATCTAATAAGTACTTGTTAGATTCTAAAACTTTTTTGTTTCCAGCTAAAACAGCTTGTGACTCGTGTATTACGAATACTTCCTTCAAGTTATTTTTATAAAGTGTGCTTCCACTAGAGACGATATCGCATATTGCGTTTGAAAGTCCAATATTTGGAGCTATTTCAACTGAACCGTTTATTACGTGAATATTCGCAGTAATATTATTTTTCTTTAAAAACTTTTTAAGAGTATTAGGGTAAGAAGTTGCGATTTTTAAATTATTTAAATAAGAAACTGATTCAAACTTTACATCTTTAGGAACAGCAATGGAAACTTTACATTTTGAAAACCCAAGATTTTCAATAATATCGATATCATAATCTTTTTCGATTAATAGATTTTCACCAATTATTGCCAAATCAACTACACCATCGTCAATGTATTTAGGAATATCACTATTTCTTAAAAAATAAACTTCGACAGGGAAGTTTCTTGAGGATGCCTTTAATTGATCTTTATAATTATCAATTTTAATTCCACATTTATTTAAAAGATTTAGAGAATCTGTATTAAGTCTCCCTGATTTTTGAATTGCAATTTTAAGTTTTTTCATTTATTAAATTTTTATAAAAAAAAAACCCGTTTGAATTAACAAACGGGCTTATATAATAATATAACAATATCATCACATCACTCGCTTGAGGATATTTAAATGATGATGATTGTTACGGTTAAATTTCATTGTTTAAATTTGAAATGCAAATATTATAAAAAAATTATTGATTTCCTAGAATTATTGGCAATCCATCTTTTCCACTTCCAATTACAATTACTTTTGAATTTGGAGACTCTGCTAATTTAGTAGTAGCTTCAATTCCTTTATCTCTTAAAATATTTGTAGTTAAAGAAGAATTTAAAATTCTATTTGCATCTGCTTTACCTTTAGCGTCAATTCTAACTTTTTCTGCTTCTTTTCTAGCCGATTCAAGTTTAAATTCATATTCAAGAGACATTTGTTCTTGACTAAGTTTTCTTTCAATAGCTTGTTTAATTGTATTAGGTAAAGTGACATCCCTAACTAAAACGTCATTGATTTGAACATATTGTTCTTCAACTCCTTTTTTTAATTCATCATAAATTTCACTTTCAATAGCATCTCTTTTTGTTGAATAAAGTTGTTCAGGTGTGTATCTACCAACAACACTTCTTGCTACTGCTCTAATGTTAGGGACTATTACAATATCCAAATAGTTTGATCCTTTAGTTTGATGCAATAACCCTAACTGATCAGCTTTTGGCTGATATAAAACTGAAACATCTAAAGATATTTCAAGACCATTAGAAGAAAGTACTTGCATTTGACTTTCAAAAACTTCTTGTTGTTTTACATTGTATAAATAAACCTTGTTCCAAGGTAATATTAAGTGAAAACCTTCACCAAGTGCAGGTTCATCAACAACAGTACCTTCACCAAAAGTTTTAAACAATACTCCAGCTTCACCATAACCTATGTTTACAGCTGATTTCATTAAACCTATAATTGAAAACATAATTATAAGAACAACTGGCAATCCGATTTTATTAATTCTATCCATTTTATTAATTATTTAATTGATTATTTTATTTATTAAGTTAACATTCCGCCATCAACATTAATTACTTGACCTGTAATAAATGTAGAAAGATCAGATGACAAAAATAAGCAAAGATTTGCAACATCTTCAGGAGTTCCTCCTCTTTTTAATGGAATTCCGCTAATCCACTGATTAACAACGTCTTGATTTAATTTTTCTGTCATTTCTGTTTGTATAAATCCAGGTGCAATAACATTAGATCTAATATTTCTCGAACCAAGCTCCAAGGCAATAGACTTAGAAAACCCTATTATACCTGCTTTAGAAGCTGCATAATTAGATTGACCAGCATTTCCTTTTACTCCAACAATTGAACTTATGTTTATTATACTACCTGACCTGTTTTTAAGAAATGTTCTTTGAGTAGCCTTTACCATGTTAAAAACAGATTTTAAATTTACTTCGATAACTTTATCAAAATCGTCTTCATTCATTCTCATCAGTAAGTTATCTTTTGTAATTCCAGCATTGTTTATTAAAACATCAATAGTTCCAAAATCTTTTATCACTTGATCAACTAGGTTTTGTGAATCCTCAAAACTTGCTGCGTCACTTTGATAAGCTTTACAATTAGTTTCAAATTTTGACATCTCTTCAATCAATTCATTGGCTGAATCAACGGATTTAGAATAAGTAAAAGCAATGTTTGCTCCGTGAGAAGCTAAAACTAGTGCTATACCTTTTCCTATTCCTCTGCTGGCTCCTGTGATAACAACTGTTTTATTTTCTAATAATTTCATTTTGTAAATTTTAATTATAAAATTTCTGCTACTTTTTTTCCAATTTCAGCAGGTGAATCTACCACATAAATACCACATTCTTTCATAACTTTTTTCTTAGCTTCAGCAGTATCTTCTGCTCCTCCAACGATTGCACCAGCATGACCCATTGTTCTTCCCTTTGGGGCAGTTTCTCCGGCAATAAAACCAACAATTGGTTTTTTGTTTCCATTTTCAGCAACCCATTTGGCTGCGTCAGTCTCTAATTGCCCTCCAATTTCACCTATCATAACAATACAATCAGTATCCTCATCATTCATAAACAACTCAATTGCATCTTTTGTTGTGGTTCCAATTATTGGATCTCCACCAATTCCTACAGCAGTTGAAATACCTAGACCCTGCTTAACAATTTGATCAGCAGCCTCGTAAGTTAAAGTTCCTGACTTTGAAACAAGTCCTACTCTACCCTTCTTAAATACAAAGCCTGGCATAATACCTACTTTAGCCTCCTCAGGTGTTATTATTCCTGGACAATTAGGACCTATTAAAGTACAAGTTTTATTTTCTAAATATTGACTAACTCTTGTCATATCTGACACAGGTATTCCCTCAGTAATGGCAATTATTGTTTGAACACCAGCGTCAGCTGCTTCCATAATTGCATCAGCTGCAAAACCAGCTGGGACAAAAATTATTGAAGTGTTTGCATCTGCATTTTTTACAGCTTCTGAAACGGTGTTAAATACAGGTTTATCTAAATGTGTTTGACCACCTTTTCCAGGTGTTACTCCCGCTACTACGTTTGTTCCGTAACTTATCATTTGTTCAGCATGAAACGTACCTTCACTTCCAGTGAATCCTTGAACAACAATTTTAGAATTCTTGTTTACTATTATACTCATAAATTATTTTAATTTTTAACTCTTTCTATATAAGAGCCTTTTTCTGGATCTATTTTTATTTTATCTCCTTCATTTATAAATAAAGGAACATTGATTTTAGCACCTGTTTCTAAAATTGCAGGTTTAGTTGCATTTGTAGCCGTATTACCTTTTACACCTGGCTCAGTTGATGAAATTTCTAAAATTACATTTTGAGGCATTTCAACTGAAAGAGTTGTACCATCCTCAGTGTTGATTAAAACAGTAACAATTTCTCCCTCTTTTAAAAATTGAGAAGAATCAAGTATCACTTCTTGAACAGTTATCTGATTGTAATCATCAACATTCATAAAATGATAAGTTTCAGCATCTTTATATAAATATTGATATTTTTTAGTTTCCACTCTTACATCATCAATTTTATGGCCCGCAGAAAATGTATTATCAATTACTTTTCCATTGGTTACACTTTTTAATTTAGTTCTAACAAAGGCAGGACCTTTTCCTGGTTTCACATGTAAAAATTCAATGATTTTATAAATATCATTATTATATTTTATACATAGACCTTTTCTAATATCTGATGATGATGCCATAATTAATTTTTAAAATATCCTTTCATTATTCCTCTTTGAGAATTTTTAATGAATTGAAGAATTTCATCTCTTTCTTTTGTTGCTTCCATTTCACCCTCCATAATAGCAACGGCTTGAGTATTATTATATCTTTTTTGGTAAAGTGTTCTATACATCGACTGTATTTCCATTATTACCTTACTATCAAATCCCCTTCTTCTTAAACCAACAGAATTTATTCCAACATATGAAAGTGGTTCTCTTGCAGCTTTTACAAAAGGAGGCACATCTTTTCTAACTAAAGAACCTCCAGCAACAAAAGCATGATTTCCAATTGAACAAAACTGATGAACAGCAACCATACCAGCAAGGATAACGTGAGTTCCCACAGTAACATGTCCAGCTAAAGTTGAGTTGTTTGAAAAAATGCAATTATCACCAATAAAACAATCGTGTGCAACATGTGAATAGGCCATTATTAGACAATCTTTACCAATTTTAGTTTTATTTCTATCAGATGTTCCTCTGTTAATTGTAACACACTCTCTAAGTGTTGTATTATCACCAATTTCAGCTGTAGTCTCTTCACCTTTAAACTTTAAATCTTGAGGAACTGCTGATATTACAGATCCTGGAAATATTGAAACATTCTTTCCAATTCGAGCTCCACTCATAATAGTTACATTGGAGCCGATCCAAGATCCTTCTCCGATAACAACATTTTTATCAATAGATGTGAAAGGTTCTATTACTACATTTTTTGCAATTTTTGCTCCGGGATGTATATATGATAACGGTTGATACATTATGCTTCAGTTTTTCTTATTATTCTAGCTAGTAATTCTGCCTCACTTGTTAACTTACCCTCAACAAATGCCTGACCTTTCATATGCATTATTCCTCTTCTAATTGGAGACAATAATTCTAATTTAAAAATTAGAGTATCTCCAGGTACAACTGGGTATTTAAATTTTGCATTATCAATTTTAGCGAAAAAAGTCAAATAATTTTCAGGGTCTGGAACATTATTTAGAAATAAAACTCCTCCAGCTTGTGCCATTGCTTCTATTTGAAGGACTCCTGGCATTATTGGTTTTCCAGGGAAATGACCCTTAAAAAAATCTTCATTCATTGTAACATTTTTTTGGGCAATAATATGATTTTCTGAAATTTCTAATATATTATCAACCAATAAAAAAGGAGGTCTGTGAGGTAATACTTTCATTATTTGATTTACATCCATTACCGGAGGCTTACTCATATCAAATTTTGGAACTTCATTTCTTTTTTCATTTTTAATTATAGATGAAAGTTTTTTTCCAAACATCGTATTGACATAATGACCAGGTTTATTAGCAATTACTTTTCCTCTTATTCTTGTTCCAACTAAAGCTAAGTCTCCTATAACATCAAGTAATTTGTGTCTTGCCGCTTCATTTGGATAATGTAGAGTTAAATTATCAAGTATTCCATTAGACTTTACTGAAATCTTATCCTTATTAAAAGCTTTTTTTAATTTTTCCATTGTCTTTTCTGACAATTCTTTATCAACATAGACTATAGCATTATTTAAATCTCCTCCTTTAATAAGACCATTTTCAAGAAGCATTTCTATTTCATGTAAAAAACTAAATGTTCTAGCTTCAGCGAATTGATCTTTAAATTCTGATAATCTTTTCATTGTAGCATTTTGAGTACCTAAAATTTTAGTACCAAAATCAACCATAGTAGTAACTTCGTAATACTTTGAAGGGATAATCGTTATATCACTTCCTGTTTCCTCATCGTAATAAGAAATTACATCCTTAACTATATATTCATTTCTTTCTTTGTTTTGTTCCTTAATCCCAGCTTTTGTAATTGCTTCTACAAAATATTTGGAAGAACCATCCATTATTGGAGGTTCAGAAGCGTCAATTTCTATTAAAACATTATCAACTTCCATTCCAACTAGAGCAGCTAAAACATGTTCTGACGTTTGAATATTAACACCATTTTTTTCTAATGTAGTCCCTCTTTTTGTGCTTACAACGTAATTTACATCAGCTTCAATGATTGGTTTTTCTGGAAGGTCAGTTCTACAAAATGCATAGCCAAAATCTTCTTCTGCAGGTTTAAAAGTTAAATTAACTTCATTTCCCGAGTGAAGACCAACACCTTTTAGTGAAATAGATTTTGAGATTGTACGTTGTTTACTCATTATGTAGTTTTTTTAAAAAGATCATTTAGTTTACTCATTATTTTTGGTAAATTTTTAAAATGAACATATGATTTATTATAATCTAAATAATTAAAAGCTGGCATCCCCATAACAGTTGTATCAGAGGGTATATTTTTCATTACACCAGACTGAGCTTGGACCATTACCCTATCACCAATCTTTAAGTGACCGGAAATACCTGCTTGACCACCAATCATACAATTTTTACCTATTGTAGTTGACCCTGCAATACCAACACAAGCAGCTATTACAGTACTTTCGCCAATCTCCACATTGTGAGCTACCTGAACTAAATTATCAATTTTTACGCCTTTTTTTATTAAAGTAGAACCTAAAGTAGCTTTATCAACAGTACAATTAGCTCCAATTTCAACATTATCTTTAATTATAACGTTTCCATTATGTATAACCTTTAATTGATTGCCATCTTTATCTAGATTAAATCCAAATCCATCGGATCCAATCACCGTACCTGAATGAATTATGCAATTATTTCCAATAACTGAGTTACTGTATATTTTAACACCGGGATAAATAATAGTATTACTACCTAAACTAACATTTTCTCCAATAAAAACTTGTGAATAAATTTTAGAATTCTCTCCAATATCTGAATCTTTTTCACATACAGAAAAAGACCCTACATAAACATTAGCACCAATTGAAACGCTGTCATCAATTAAAGATGTTTTATCAATACCAACTCTGTTAGAAGATTGATTTGCAAATAAATCTAATAATTTAGAAAATGCTTCATTTGGATCTTCAACCCTTATTAAAGTCTTTGTTAAGTTTTGATCGGAAACGAAACTTTTATTTACAATAACAATTGAAGATTTTGATGAATTAATAAATTTATTATACTTAGGGTTGCCTAAAAATGACAATGAGCCTTCTTTTCCGTTTTCAATCTTAGCTAAACTGTCAATTAAAACCTGATCATTCCCCTCAACATTACCACTAACAATTTCAGCTACCTGATATGCTTTTAACTTCATCGTCGCAAAAGTATGAAAAATCAATTAAATTTGGTTTAATATGGTAAAACAATAAATAAGTGTCTTATTTTTGAGTTTTTAAAAATTGAAACTATTTTGGAATTAAATTATGGAATTGAGGAAATAAAAGAAGTGAGTGATTTTATATTGCAAAATACAGATGGAAAAATACTACTTGTTTGTGGAGATGTTGGTTCAGGTAAAACAACATTAATTAAAGAAATTTGCAAACAACTAAAAGTAACTGATAAAGTTAGTAGCCCGACTTACACACTAATAAATGAATACGCATGTAATGACGGATTAGTGATTCATATGGACCTTTATAGAGTTGAAAATAGTGAGGATATAAATGATTTAGGTCTTTTTGAATATTTTGATAACAAATTCATTATAATTGAATGGCCAGAACTTATAATGACTGATTTGGACATCAATCACACAATACTAAAAATTGATTTCATAAATACTAATAAGCGTAAAATTAATTTAACAAATATAACTGTATGAGTTTTTTAAAGAGATTATATTTTTTCCTTTTCGGTTTAAGTATTGGAATTATTATTTTAATTTTTATTACCAATAAAAAAGACACTAGATTTAATTACATGCCTAATAAAAGGGTTTTAAACGATATTTATAAAAAGAATTGGATTTTCAATAATGAAGACAATTCTTTTTCAAAAGATATTTTTTTTAAAGAATATGATGTAAATTTTTCAAAAAGTAATACAAAAATTGACACTTGTAAAGTTTATTATATAGAAAGTAAAAAGAAGTCATTTGTTGTTAAAAACTGTGCTAAAAATGCATATTTTTCTGAAAAATAAATTATAATAAAGCTCTTCTTTTTCTTTCCTTTAAAATCAGTTGTAATTCTCTTCCAGTTTGACCTTGTACTGAAGTGTTTTCTTCAGCTCTTCTAATTAAATATGGCATTAAATTTTTTACAGATCCAAAAGGTAATATTTTAAAAGTGTTGTAATTCTTTGAGGCTAAATTAAAAGAAATATTATCACTCATCCCATAAAGCTGACCAAACCATATCTTGTTATCATTACTTTTTAATTTTTTAGACTCCATCATATTCATAACTTTTAAAATTGAATCTTCATTGTGAGAAGCACAGACAAATGAAATTCTGTTCAAATTATTAAAAACAAAATCTAAACCTGAATTAAAATTTTTATCTGTGTCGTCTTTAGAATCACATATTGGAGATTCAACATTCATTGATACAGCTAAATTTCTTTCTTTTTCCATGTAAGCACCCCTAACTAGCTTTAATCCAAATATTACTCCATCGTTCAATTGATTAGAAATCATTTCACCTAAGTAGCTTAACCTGTCTTTTCTGTACATCTGCACAGTATTATAAACAATTGGAGAAGTAAGATTGTACTTACGCATCATTTTAATTGCTAATTCATCAATTGCGTTTTGAACTTCAACTTCTTCAGCATCTATTAAAATTTTTATATTTTGTTTAAAAGCCTTGGAACAAACCTTGTCAAATCTTTGAATAACTCTATTCCAAGAATCATTTTCTAATTCATTTAACTTTTCGAATTTTGACACTTTTTTAAACAAATCTGTACTTCCTAAACAAGTAGGTTTAAAAACGGCAAATGGGATTTCTTTTCTATTTTTAGCAAATTCAATTATAGATGTTTTTTTTCTCAAACAATCATCAAATTCCTTTTCTGAATTAAAACCTTCAGTGGAAAAATCTAATACAGAATAAACATTTTTTATAAACATTTTATTAATTACTGGAATACAATCTTCTTCACTTACGCCCCCGCAAAAATGATCAAATACAGTTGCTTTAATGATTGGAGTTACAGGAAGGTGAAATTTTAAAGCAAAGTTTGTTAAAGAAGTGCTTAATTTAACAAAAGTGCTGTTACCTATAATTTTAAAAAGAAAAAATGCTCTGTTTAGTTCAAAATTACTTTTCAAAGAAAAAGCTTCTTTAGTATCAGAAAATAGATTATTCAAATCATTAAAATTTTAAACTAATTTACATAGTTTTTTTAAAAAAAAAATATGTTATTTTGTAGAGTATAAATTTATATGAATAAAGAAATTTTATCAGACAGTTACTCTGTTTTTTTTAAGAAAAATGGATTTGATAATTTATCAAATCATTTAAGGAATAAAAATTATTCTAAAATTTTTATTCATGTTGATAATAACACCAAACAATATTGTCTTGATTTATTTCTTAAAAAAATACATATCAGTAATTATGATTTAATTGAGTCGTGTGATGGTGAAGAAAATAAAAATATTGAATCATGCTTAAAACTATGGCAAACAATATCGGATAAAGGAGGAGATAGAAACAGTTTAATTATAAATCTTGGAGGTGGAGTTGTTTCAGATATGGGTGGCTTTATAGCAAGTACTTATAAAAGAGGAATTAATTATATAAATGTTCCTACCACTTTACTGTCTATGGTTGATGCTTCAGTGGGTGGAAAAACTGGAATTGATTTTGGAACTCTTAAAAATCAAATAGGTACTTTTTATGATCCCAAAATGGTTGTGATTGATCCTGAATTTTTAAACACATTAGAAAAAAATGAAATTTCAAGTGGATACGCTGAAATATTTAAACATTCATTAATTTACGATTCTACAGCCTATAATCAGTTAATTAATAATGACAAACCCTTATATGATCTAAAAACAATATACAGTTCTATTTTAACAAAAAATAAAATTGTTTTAATTGACAAAAAGGAACAAAAGGAAAGAAAGTCATTAAACTATGGCCATACTTTGGGTCATGCAATTGAATCTTATTTCTTAAATTCCAATAACAAATTACTTCATGGTGAAGCAGTTTCTATCGGGATAGTTTTATCAAGTTTTTTATCCAATAAATTATTCAATTTATCAGTTGAACATGTCAATTCAATAAAGAATCACATTAATTGTGTTTATAAAAAAATTGAAATAAAT
>Ga0206126_10004589_pt1 | contig 13210 bp, 11 predicted proteins | sample Helgoland_Spring_5_FD_148621 | JGI IMG/M metagenome (GOLD analysis project Ga0206126, IMG submission 148621) | Pelagic subsurface seawater microbial communities from Kabeltonne, Helgoland, North Sea - Helgoland_Spring_Bloom_20160412_1 | ecosystem: Environmental > Aquatic > Marine > Epipelagic ...
TAAACATAAATATATATATAAATTTATAAATTTAAATTTATTTTTTTTAATCCATAAAATTTAATTCCTAAAATTAAAAAAATTTAATAATAATTATTTTTACCTCCAAAATATTTATTATTAAATTAAAAAAATTTAATAATAATTATTTTTACCTCCAAAATATTTATTATTAAATTAAAAAAATTTAATAATAATTATTTTTACCTCCAAAATATTTATTATATGAATTTTTTGGAAATATATTTGTTAAATCTTTTAAATCTAAATATTTAATAGTATTACATCCTAATTCATTATTTAATTCATTAATATTTTTACCATTCATTATTAATTCTTTTTTATTATCAATCGATATTCCCAATTCACAAGTATCAATAACAGGTGGAGATGGTATCCTAATATGTATTTGTTTAGCTCCGATTCTTTTTAAATTTTGTATTATTGATTTAATTACATTCCCTCGAACTATACTATCATCAACGATAATAATATTTTTTCCATTAATATAATTACTATAATTAAATTTTTTATTACATTTTTTTTTTATTTTATTTTTATCATTGTGAATAAATGTTCTTTCGTGTGTATTTTTTTTTATATATTGTTTATATTGTAAGTTTAAAAATTGTGCATAACATTTCCCATAGTGTATTCCAGTATTAGGTATTCCAATTACAATATTATTATTTAAATGTGAATCTAATTTTGAATTTTTAATATCTTTTTTAGCTAATTTATGTGAAAGTTTTTTTCGTAATTCGTAAACACTATAATTATCTGTTATGCTTTTTTCATTCATTAAATAAATTAGTTCAAGACTACATATTCCTATTTTACTCTTCGGGTGTATATATAAACTTTCAATTCCATTATTATTTATTTTTACTAATTCGCCAGGCTTTATATCTCGAATATATTCATTATTTTTAAAAATGAATGATTCTGAACTAATAATATATTTTTTATTTTTATATCCAATACATAATGGTCTAATGCCATAACGATCTCTCAATGCATATAAATTATTATTTTTTGTTAAAATAATAATACTGTATGCAACATTTACATTATTAATTAAATCTATTAATTTGTCTTCAAAATAAATATATTTTGAATTTTCAATATAATTTACCAAATATTGAGTATCAAAAATTTCTAAATTAGGAATATTTCCATTATGAACTAAAGAAAAAAATTTATTTTTACTAATTAAAGGTTGAATTGTTTTTTCATTTAATATTTTTAAAGATGTTGTATATTTTGTTTGAGAAATACAAGAATATACTAATAATTCATTTTTTTTTTTTATATTTTTTACTTTTCCTTTAAACTTATTTACAAATAGTTTTTTTTTATATAAAAAAGAAATTCCATATGCGTCTTTACCACGATGTTGTAAATTTTTTAATAAATTTATTAATTCTGAATTATATATATATTTATTGCTATAAATACCTAAAATGCCACACATTAATAATATTTATATAATATTTAAAATTTAAATCTATTTTTGAAATAATTTTTATTAAATAATTAATTCAAAATCAAAACTTTTATTTAACCATCTGGATAATGGTTTATAATCACGACAATATGGATGAATAATATATTGAAAATTATTATTTTTAACAGATTTAATAATTAATTTATTTTTTTTTGTAAAAGAGCATTTAAATTCATTGTTTTTAGTTAGTTGTTTAAGAATATTTAATAATACCTTTTTATTTGAATGTCCTTGCATATTTGTTTTTATAAAGCATTAAATATTCAATAAAAATTCAATTTTCTATTTTTTTTTTTTTTTTTTTTTTATTTTTACTACTAATATATATATTTTTCTTATTTTTTGTTTTTTTGTCTTTTTTTCTTACCTTTTTTGTTTTTTTTTCTTACCTTTTTTTTTGTTTTTCTTCTTACCTTTTTTTTCTTCTTACTTTTTTTATTATTTCTCTTCTTTTTTATACCTCTTGCATTAAAACTTACACTTCTACTACTACTATTTGGAGTGTCTAAGTCATTAAAATAGTTTTTAACATTTGGGGTTGCGTGCTCATCAGAAGGTAATAAAATAGGATTTTTATTTTTAAATAACATATCAACCACGATTTCTACTTTAGATCTTTTATCAACGTCTTCTTCTATCGCAACATCTTGTTGATAAACAAGATATACCAAATATTTTATTTGTTCTATATTAATTTCTTTCTTCATTTGTTTATTTAAATCATTTACATTATCTACATCATTTTTAAATTTTTCATTAAATTTATACCATTCATTAACTTGTTCTTTTAATAATTTATGCATTTGTATTTCTTTTTTTACTCTTTTTAACAAATTATTTTTTTTTTTAAATGTTTCATTATCTATTAATTTTGCTATTATTTTTTGTTCACTTGAAAAATTTCTGAATATTCTACAACCACCTATAATATATAAACCTTTGCCTTTTTCATTTATTAAATCACTCAATTTTATATTTCTACCTTCTATCATTTGTTTACTTTGACCATTTGTGTTTAAACATTCAATATATGAACCTTGTTGAAAGAATAAATTTAAATCATTATACATTTCACCTGCTTTTTTTAAAGTAAATTCAAAATTAAATTTACTTATTCCACCCAGTAGTCCCCATCCTTTTGAAAAATATTCTTTTATTATATCATATATATTATTTTCTCCTTGAGATAATTTATTTTTTATTAATGAGCTAAATTTATCATAATTATCACCCGCTACATACATACCCGGGTGTCCCAAAGGAACTAAAAAAACCAATCTTACTCCTCTTGGAACTTTATTTATTTTTATAGTATTACCTTCCAATATTGTTTTTGAAACCAGTGCGTGTGATATTACCAATCTTACATTCTTATTTGATAACTTATCATTACAATTATTTATAATTTCTATTTTATTACTAGACAGCGCAACATCTCCTGGTGGACTATAACTTGGATAAGGAATATTTTTATATATTTTTGCTTGTATTATACTATTAAATTCATCTTCAGTAAAATAAAAATTATTCATAAAAATTTCTTTATTTAATATTGAAATATCCTCCATAGTATTAATTCCACCATCAATCATTGAAATTACTAAATGACCATATCCTACGCTTTTAAGAAATTCTTCAACTTCTTTGCTTTCTGGATTTCCCATTAATCTTTTCAAAGTGATAATTTTATCCATTAAATTTGCGCCGTCTTGTTGTAACATTTCAAAATTACCTCTATCATATAATATATAATCATAATCTATTAATATAAGTTTATTCATATTATCAATACCACTATTTATTATATTATTCGCATATTCTTCAAACCCATTTTTTTCTAACCATTTTTTTACCAACATAGATTGTAACCAATCATTTTTTGCTTTTTTAAATTTTGTAATAGCACCTATTTTAAAACCAAAAAAATTTTTTAAGTCACCATAACTTATTTTCAATAATTTTTCTAATGAAACACCTTGTAAAACTTTTGCATATTTTGATAATCTTGCATTTTCTAAAAAAAATTCTAAATCATTTTTATAACCCATATCTGACATAGCCATAATATATATATATATATATATATATTATTAAAATATAGTATTACTATATAAAATGTTAAAAGTTTTTGTTAGTAAATACTTACAACAAAAAGAGAAAAATAAAAGAATAAAAAAAATTTTTCATATATTTAGTAAACCCTGTAATATGATTTATCCTATTAAATATGAAATTAATAAATATAAAGAAGTAATTGATATTTGGAAATTGTATAAAAATAAAAAAAAAATATTTAATAATGATTTTCTTATTAAAGATATATTTGATTTTCATTTATCAAATATTAACCATGTTATTTTATTTTATAGCAAAAATAATAATAATGCGTTATTAATGAGTAAAATAGACCATAATTATATTAATTTATTAATACCTGCATATAATTTAAAAGAAAAAAATATTTCTATTATTTCCACTTTTACATAAAAATAATTAAATATAATTTTATTTATATTTAATATAATATGTATTATTTTAATAATTCTTTTTATTTATTTATACACTCTTTTATGAAAAAATTGGAATATTTCCAATTGGAAAAATTAATCGTAAAACAAAAACCATTAGTGAAAGAGCATTAACACATATTAAAGAATTAGAATCTATAAAATTAAATACAAACAAAAGAGCAATTATGTGCTATGTTGTTCAAAGAAAAGATGTTAATAAATTTGAACCTTATATTGGGGATAAATTATATAAAAACGCATATGAAAATGCTATTAAAAAATGGTGTAGAAATAATTGTTTTATATATTGAATGGAATAAAAAAGGTACACACGCTATATTAGAAAATAAAAAAAAAATCATTGATCATATATCTCTGATTTTTCCTTTAAACATTTTTGAAACTTCTCATACAAGCCATCTATTTTATTCTTAACAATATCACATGATTCTGGTTCAGGGGTAAGAATACCACAAAATTTATCTCTTGTTTCTTGCGATTGTTGTTCCCATAAATTATCAAAAGAAGTACTACCAGCATTAACCGGGTCAGAATCGGTGGTATCATCCTTAGCCGCATTATTAGCATCAGTACCTGGAATAGCTACGGCCACATCACGAGCAGCCTTTTCGGCCGCTTTTGCAGAATCAACTTTACTCTTGGCATCAGCATAAGCATCATTGTCATCTCGATTAATTTTTTTTAATTCATCCGTCGCTTTCTCAAGAGTAATAACAGCATCATTAAGAGCACCATTGGCATCAGCTATAGAAACAGCATCAGAACCATTAGAAGTATCAAACATTTCTAATTTTGAAAAATTAGTTTTGCAAAATAAATATCCAAGTGTAATTAAACATAATATTAACAAAAAATTTTTAATACTACACATTTTTTTAAACATTATTATATTATAATACTATTTTTTTTTTATTTATTTAAAAAATTCCTCCCCAATTATCATTATTTTTTAATTTTTTATTTTCTATAAGTAATTTATTATATTTTTTTATAATTATATTATGTTTTCGTTTTATTGTTTGATTTGAATTATTTAAATCTTCATTTTGTTTTTCTAAATAACTATATTTATTATTTAATTCTGATTTAAAATTTTTATATTTTATTTTAAATTCACCCAATAAATCAATTCTTTGTTTATTTAATACTTCTTTGTTTGATTTATTTAAATCATTATATTTTTTTTCTACATTTTCTTTTTTCATAAATAAATCTTCGTTATCATGTTTTAATATTTTAATTGAATTTTTTAATCTATTAATTTCATCTAAATATTTCTTACTTTTTTCAACAATATGTTTATTTTTATTAATTAATATTTTATGATTTTCATTTGTATTTAAAAATTTTTTATTTAAATCTTTATATATATTTTTTTCTTTTAATATATTTTTTTCAAGTCTTTTACAATCTTTTGTAACATTATCTAATTTTTTTGTAATTGTATTATAATCATAAATTAAACCATCATTTGTTTTTAATAATTCATTATGTTGAGATTGTAAATTTTCAAACTGTAATTTTGTTTCATTATTTTTTTTTTTTAAATTATTAAATGATACAGTTAGTGTTTTTAAATTATCTAATGTATTTTTTTTTTCATTTTCAAAATTAATTTTTTCTTCTGTTAAATTTTTATTTTTTTCATCTAATTCTTTAAAACTTTTATCTAAATTATTATATTTTTCTATTAACAAACTTCCTTTTGAACCACTTGATCCCATATTTTATTATAATATATAAATATTTTTTTTATTTATATATTATTTAAATAATTTTACTTACAACCAAATTTAAATTTATTTTATTAACTTCCACAAGCCAAACAGTCGTTTTCTTCATTTTTTGGAGCTATTGTAAATTGTTGAGCAAATGCTTTTGGTTTTGTTCGTAAATAATATAAACCTGTTTTTAATCCACATTTCCAACTATAAAAATGCATAGCAGTTAGTTTATCATATGTGGGTACAGCCATCCATAAATTCATAGATTGACTTTGATCAATATACGCACCTCTTTCTTTTGCCATATTAATTAAAATCTTCATTGGTAATTCCCAAACAATTTTATATTTTTCTTTTAAAAATTTTGGAATACCACCAATATTTTGAATTGAACCTTGATTCTTAATAATTTCATTTTTTAAATCTTCATCCCATTTATCCAATTCAATTAATTCTTTCATTAAATGTTTGTTAATAATTACAAATTCACCCGCTAAAGTCCTTCTACTATAAATCAAACTTGTGAATGGTTCAAAACATTCATTATTTCCTAAAATTTGAGAGGTTGATGCTGTTGGCATTGGAGCCAAAAGAAGTGAATTCCTTAATCCATATTTTTTAATATTTTCTTTTAAATTATCCCAATCATATCTTTTTGTTTTTTTTACATTCCACATATCAAATTGTAAAACACCTTTCGAAGCCGGTGAATTTTCAAATGTATTATAAGTACCATCTTTTTTTGCTAACTCATTGGAAGACTCTAAAGCAGCGTGATACATTGTTTCAAAAATATTTTTATTTACAATTGCTGCTTCTTTTGATTGAAATGGTAAATTTAATTTCGCAAAACAATCAGCCAGCCCTTGAACACCAATACCAATTGGACGATGTCTCATATTTGAACGCTTTGTTTTTTCAGTTGGATAATAATTAATATCTATCACTTTATTCAAATTCTCTGTTACGATTTTTGTAATTCTATGCAATTCTTCATAGTTAAAAGTATATTTTAAATATTCTAATAATTCCATATATCCTCCAACATATTCATCATTAATAATTATTTGTGGAACAGATTTTATTTCTTTATTATATTTTTTACCTAAATATTCATATACTTCTTTTTTATATTTATCTTCGTCTAAATTAATTTCTTCATAATTTTCTACATTAAATGGTTTAATATAATTTTTTGCCATTTTACAATAACTACAACTTGATTTTGAATAAATTTTAAATGTTTTAATTTCTTTTGTTGGACTTTTAATAAATCTTGATAACGCAATACTCGCTAAATTACACACGGCAGTTTCTTTTGAATCAGAATACTCAATTATTTCGCACTGACTTGTAAAAATACCATTAAATATTCCGGCATGTCTTTTTGGTTCCGTAAAACAATATGTTTTAGACTTTTCACCTTTATCTTCTATTTTAATAACTTTCACAAATTGTCTTGCATTTCTTTGAGGATTACTTGAATTTATAATTAATCTATTTGTTTTAAAACCCAAATCAACTAATTTTTGTAAATCACAGGAAGTTATTAATAATCTCCAAATTTTTTTACTTTCATAATACTCATAACCATTTTTCCCATTTGGTAAATAAGATAATTTTTTATCCATATTTAAAGTTACTTTTGGACATATACCACAAGTTTGTAACATTAGTTTTATTTTAATTAAAAAATCTTTATTAATACAACTAATTTGTAAAGATTGATTGCTACCATTATTGACAATTGACCCATCTGCATCACAATAACCTGAAAACCACTTTAATTTGCTATCTAATGAATAATTTAATGGAACAAAAAACTTTTCTTCTAAATTCGGATTTAATATAACATTTAATTTATTATTATTTTCAATTCCTTTTGATATATAATCTAAATGTTCCAACAATTTTATTTTTTCATTATATAAAGAAACCATTGGTCTTTTTTTATAGCAAAATTCTTGACATATATCAGAACATTCATTTTCTTTTTGGGAATGTATATGTCTTTTACAATAAGCTTTATTTTTTAGTGATTTATATTGACAATGTTTTTTTTTATTTTTTGATTTATTATATGTTCCATCACCTGAAAAAAAACCATTTGTATATGAACTTTCTAAATCTTTTTTTCCATTAATTACTGGAAATTCACATTTTACTAATTTCATATTTGGTTTTAAATCTTTTGCTTCTATTAATGATACATTTTTATTATTTATTATATCTTTATTTTTATTATTTCTTACATATGATTTTTGAATATAAAATTTATGATATTTAGTACAATTTAATTCTGCTCCATCAGAAAATGTCACTTTTAATAAATCAGCACTTTCATTTGTTTGTTTAACTTCCACTTCACTATATTCTAAACCATTCCAAACTTTTACTTTTTTATTTTCTAAATCTTTAATTTCAAAATGACCATTATCCGTTAATAAATATGTATCTCCTCGGACACAACATAAATTCGAAGACTTAATTGTTCCCAAATTCTTTTGATTTGATTTTTTATTGCACGCATCCTTATATAACATATATGGTGTTCCTGTTTCAATCTGAGAAGTTAAAACTTTATACCATAAATCACGTGCTTGAATAATTTTACCTTTTCTATCCTTTTCTTCTTTTTCCTCATTTTCTTTTTCATATTTTTCATATAAAGCTTCAAATTCATCACCATACACATCTGCTAATCCCGGATTTTCATCGGGACAAAATAACGTCCATTTTTTACCCGATTTTACCCTTTTCATAAAAAGATCCGGAATCCATAATGCATAAAATAAATCTCTTGCGCGAGCCTCTTCATCTCCATGTGTCTTTTTTAATTCAAGAAATTCAAAAATATCCTTATGCCAAGGTTCAATATACATCGCAAATGAACCAGAACGCTTCCCTCCACCATTATGAATAATTCCATTATGTGTTAAATAATTATGCGTTTCCTTCATTTGTAAATCATATAAAGTCCCACTATATCTTTCTAATGTAATTGATGAAATCCTAGAATAAATATTATCACCATATGTAAAATATTTAAAAAACTTACCACTTTCTATACCCAATACATCCACTAATTGATTATCTTTTGGTATTCTTAAAGTATAACTAATTTTTTTATTTTCTATAACTGAACCATATTTACTAATATGTTTTTCACCAATACGATCGCGAATATAACCACTGGTAGGAATACCTAATCTTAATAACATATATCTCATCCCTTCGATTAATTTTCTTGATGTATTGTCAAAACAAATTTCCTTATAAATACAACCATCAGTATTAATTAATCCTTTAATAATTTGTTTAATTTTATTATCAGGTAAATTCAAAAATTTATTATAAATATATTTTTCCTTATTTTCATCATACATCATATGATATCTAAATGGTAGATTAATTGTCTTATTCCATCTAATTTTAATAGTATTATTTTCCTCTGTAACAAAATATTGAATATATCTTTGCTCTAAATATAATTTTATAAAATCTAGTACTTTTTTCTTATTTTCTTTATGTAATGTTACTACTGTTGTTGTAGAAGTATTTGTCATTGTTCCATCTCCTAAAAGAATACCATACATATAACAATCTTCTTTTGTATAATTATTATCAATGACATAATTTGGTTTTTTATAAATTATAAAATCATCGCAATTAATATCTTTTACTTCTACCCATTCAGGCTGTATAATATTTTTTTCTAATCTATTTTTAATTACATCGTAATTTGTTCCCTTCTTTTGATTTGTTAAACAATATACTGGATGTTCATGTGTAATTTTTAAAGGTTCAACTGAACTTAATGTATTAATAGAATACATACTTCCTTCATATGAATGTTCTAAAATATTTTCAATTACTTCAACACCTTTTGTCGTAAAAATTTCTGTTTTTCCTGATTCACAATATTGAATTTGTTTTGGTCCATCTGTTGTATATAAATATGTTTTCGGTAAAATACATTGGTCAACGTACCGAGCTGTATCATTAAATACTTTTAACATCGGAACAATACCATTACTTGTCCCATTTGTTCCACGAATATGACTCCCCTTTGCCCTTACATTATGGATATGCAAACCAATGCCACCAGCCCATTTTGAAATTTGAGCACAATCCCCCAAAGTACTAAAAATTCCTTTAATTGAATCATCTTCCATTGCTAAAAGATAACACGATGATAATTGTTGTCTAGGTGTTCCTGCATTAAATAATGTTGGAGTAGCATGTGTAAAATATTTTTGACTTAATCCATCATATGTTTCTTTTACTTTTTCTAAATCATCTTTATGAATTGCCAAAGCAACTCTCATCCACATATGTTGAGGCCTTTCCACTATTTTTCTATCGATTCTCATTAAATATGCTCTTTCTAATGTTTTAAAACCAAAAAAATCAATTAGAAAATCTCTTTTATAATCTATCATTTCTTCCAACTCAAATTTGTATTTACTTGCTAAATTAAACAATTCTTTTGAAACAATCGGTGATTTTTTTCCATTAACATCCCTAAAATTATATAATTTTCTTACAACATTTGAAAAAGAAGAATCTGTTTGTTTTTGATGATTTGATATTAAAATTCTAGCAGATAATGTATAATAATCATAATGTGTTGTGGACAATGCCGCACATTGTTCGGCTGTTAATTTATCTATTTCTAAAGTTGATATATTATTATACAATCTATCCATTATTTTTTTAACAAGAGAAGTATAATTAATTTCTAATTCATTATTTCCTAACTTGTCCAATCTATTTAAAATTTTATTAAATGAAAATTTTTCCTTTGAACCGTTTCTTTTTGTAACATATTCTTCAGAAGCCATTATTGTAATATTATCATAGATTAATTTTAAACCGATTTATCTAATATATTTTTTCACATATTTGGGAAATTATTATAAAACTGAAATATTTTTAAATCATACCTTATTGAAAAATATATAAAAACCTGCTAAAACAGTAAAAATACCGAAAAATTTCCTTAATATCACTTCATTTGTTTTTTTCAAATATTTTGATGAAATAAATGAAAATATTGTAAATATTAAAGCCATATACATTGCTGCAAATATATCACCATATCCATCATTATAAAATCTCAACGCTGCGAATAAACCTATTGGTGGTAATAACATTAACAAAGATGTTGCTATTCTATTTTTTAATGAACCAAGTAAACCAAAAAAAGTTAAAAGCGGTACTATTAATATTTCTACACCACCACCTAATATACCTCCTAATAACCCTGTTATCATACCTATAACTGTTAATCCTATTAAATTCATTTATATATTAATTATAAAATATAAAAATGTATTATTAAAAAATATTTTAAAAATTATTATTTTATAAACCAATTAAAACTAATCCCTTAAACCTACCATCAAATATATTGGTGTTGGTTTAATATCTACATTATTTGTCGCATTATATAAACTCACATTTCCACCCAATACAGGTACATTGAATTTAACACCATTTTTATTTAATTCATCCACAGTTTGTTTAAAATTATACATTGATGTTTGAGGATGTCCAAAATTTAAACAATTAATAATTCCTAATGGTTTTGAATTTTGATTTATTGTCATTTCAACATAACATTCATTAAATGTTTCACCCCAAGTTAAAACCAATTTCTTATTTACTTCTGGAATATCCAATATACTATAACTTCCTTCTTTGTCTGGTCCTTTTATAGTTCTATTTCCAACAGTACTATTATATTGTGTCCATAATTCTGGATTTCTTACTTTATATACTTCATGATAATATTCATTTTCAGGTTTTTTTAATTCCCAATTTTGGTTTATATTAGCAAAACTGTCCATTTTTTTTGAATATAATAATTGATTATTTTCTAAAACATTATAATTACCAAATAAGTTTACTTTCCCTATAATACTATATTCTAAATCCCATTTTTCAAAAATTTTAAAAATTGCGTCTAAATTTTCTTTTCTCGCAACTATTAACATTCACTCTTGTGATTCAGACATTAAAATATCATATGATTTCATTTTATACTTTATCGGAATTTTATCAATATATATATATATATATATCACAACCCATATTTTATTATTAATAAATTAAATTTAAATTAAAAATATAAAAATTGATTTTATAATTTATAATTATTTAAATATATATAAAAAAAAAGAAAAAAATTATAAAAAACAAAAATATGTGGAAAAAACATCAAACTATTTATTATAAATTATATGATGTTACAAAACCCGTAATTTTATTTGATTTTGATGAAACACTCGTTCATTTAAGAACATCTAACCCTAAACCATTTGTTACTGAAAAGTTGAGAGAAATGTCTTCTAAATATGATTTTATTGTTATTTCTAATCAAATGGGAATTGAAAAGAAAAAAACTACAAATGAAAAAATACAAACATTAATGGATGAATTTCAAACTATTATTGGTATGGATATATGTCTCGGTTTTTGTTATGCAACTTGTGATGATGTTTATAGAAAACCTATGGTTGGTATGTATCATTTCATTTTTCAAAAAATAAAAGAAATGACTAAAAAGAAAAAACAAAAAGAACAAAAATTAATATGTTATTGCGGTGATGCATGTGGAAGGCCTAATGATTTTAGTTGTAGTGATCTGTTTTTTGCTAATAATTGTGGATTACAATTCAAAACACCTGAATTGATTTTCCAAAATATTAATAATTTTGATAAAGTAATGACCAAAAAATCTAAAAAATATATATTATATAAAAATGATATTTGGAAAAATGGATTACTACAAAATCACCGCAATATATTATCTATTTCTAATAGACTAAATATTAAATTTGAAAAAGATAAAAAACATCTTGTTATTATGGTTGGGGGACAAGGTTGTGGTAAAACAACACTTTCAAAAACATTACAAAAAAAATTAGGTTTTAAAATTATTAATAGAGATACTCTTAAAACAGATATAAAAATGATTTCTAAATTTAAAAAATATAATAAAGACGATAAAATCTCGGGTATTATTATTGATAATACTAATCCTACAAAAGAAAAAAGAGAAAAATGGAAAAAATTATTGAAAGAAAATTGTGAAAATATTGATGATTGGAAAATTAATATTGTTTATTTTAATGTAAATCGTTTAGAATCTCTTCATTTGATACGTTATAGAATGTTTTTTGGATATCCAAAAATACCCAATATTGCTATAAATATATTTTACAAAAAATTAGAAATACCACAAATTAATAATGAAGAGGAAAATATCATTGTTATTGATAAAGCATTAACATGTAAACAATTTAATCATAATTTACGCTTTGAGTTTTAGGATTTTTAGGAAAAATTATATATATATATATATATATATAAAATAGAAAAAAAAAAAAAATATAAATATAAACAAAAAAAAAAAAAAAAAAATAAAAAAAAAAAAAAAAAAA
>Ga0206126_10004591_pt1 | contig 13196 bp, 14 predicted proteins | sample Helgoland_Spring_5_FD_148621 | JGI IMG/M metagenome (GOLD analysis project Ga0206126, IMG submission 148621) | Pelagic subsurface seawater microbial communities from Kabeltonne, Helgoland, North Sea - Helgoland_Spring_Bloom_20160412_1 | ecosystem: Environmental > Aquatic > Marine > Epipelagic ...
CTAGGCTCTGCAGTGCCGTCACCGGCGCGCATGCTTTAAAGGCATCGATCTGCTTCAGCGTAGCCTTATTGTTCAAATCATCGGCGCAGGCAAAGTGCGAGGTAAATACGATAGGCTGACTAATATTGCGACTGCTGTTGAGGGTTTTATAGACCTCAGCAATATCTCCGGGCAGAAAGCCCAAGCGGTGCATGCCGGTGTCGACACCAAGCCAGACGGTTAGAGGCACTGCTAAATCGGCATTGATAATGGCTTCTTTTTGCTGGTGATTTTCGATCATCACCCAGAAGCCTTTGGTGGCAGCTAATTTGAGTTCGGCGGCATCAAAGGCGCCCTCCAGTAGCAGTACAGGCTGCTTAATACCTGCATCCCGCAGTTCCAGAGCTTCTTCGATACAGGCGACACCAAAGGCTGGGGCAATATCTGCAAGAGCCTGAGAGACTTTTATTGCGCCATGACCATAGGCATTGGCCTTGACCATGGGAATGGTCTTTGACTCGGGCGCCAATGATTGCGCCAACTGGTAATTGTGGCGCAGTGCCTGAAGGTCGATAACCGCTCTGGTGGGTCTGGACATGTTGCTACCTAGTAATCAAATTTTGCGGCGGAGTAGAGAGTCTGTGCTGCCAGCCAGATATCGCCAACGGTGCCATCGCCAACCGGCTTGCCATCAATTTCAGTGATCGGTGCGATTTCCTTCGAGGAGCTGGTAATCCATACTTCATCTGCATTGGCCACTTCGGTCATGGTCACTATGCGCTCTTCCACGGCAATTTGGCCATCGTTGCGCAGCACATCTATAACAATTTGACGAGTGATACCCGGAAGTTTTTGGTTATCTAAAGGTGGTGTGCTGACGATGCCATTTTTAACAATAAACACATTGCAGGCACTGGCTTCGGTGAGCTGATTGTCGGCATTAAACAGCAGTGTTTCATCGCTGCCCTGTTCGTAGCCATGCTGAAAGTGCAGTACATTGCCAAGCAGCGCTGTGGATTTAATCTGGCAGCGCTCCCAGCGCAGATCGCGGCTGGTGGAGGCCTTCTTGGCTTTAACGAGACTCTTGTCTGCTACAGGTGCTGGGGCAATTTCAAAAGTGAAGGCAAAAACTGTTGGCGCAACATTCTCTGGGAAGGCGTGAAAGCGTTTGCTGTCGGCACCGCGGGTGACATGCAGGTAGATGCCCAGATTGCCAGCATGGTTTTCGGCGATCAAGCGATTACACAGTTCCGCCCAGTCATCTGTAGACCAATTGAGCTCAATGCCCACTGCCGCCAGACCACTTTTCATGCGAGCAATATGAGGGGCAAAACCAACCATTTTTCCCGCGTAAGAGGGCACCACTTCATAGATGCCGTCACCGAATAAAAATCCGCGATCCAGTGGGGATATTTTGGCCTGTTCTATGGGCATATAGTTGCCATCTAGAAACGCAATACTCATGTTGATACCTTGTTCGGCTGGGGCAATTTAATTTCTTGGGTTGGTTTATTACTTTTATTTGGCGCATTGCTTTCAGAGTTTTTATTAATCCGAGAATAATAAAAAATGGTATCAGCGAGGGGAGTTGCACGCAAAGCAAATTAACCGGTATACAGATCTTATTTTCTATTAATAGAGTGCTTTATCGGGCTGACCCTGCGCTTTACGAGAAAATACTCTGCTTTCAACAAAATCCGCCTAATCTTCTTAGGTCTTTAATCAGTTTCTCGCTAATATCTGCGTCTAAACCGTCTTCGGTAAGGCTGTTTTCTCTGGTCACGCCATCGACACTGCCACGCTCGGAAAGATACTGCAGTGTGGCCAAATTATCCCAGCCCAGCAGCATATCTTGCTGTAATAACACCGACAGCATAGCGATCAAACCATGAGCCGCCCAGTTGGATACATCGGCAATAACCAACTCGTCACAGCAGGTGGCTGAGGGAATAATATTGAGCTGTTCCAGCGTGCTGGCAACATTGCCCATACCGATTTCATTGCCGCCGTCGCCAATGCCGATTGTGGGGCAATTGGTGAGACTTAAAAAGTAATCGAAGCTGGCGCAGACTGTGCTGATATCTTCGCCGCGCATATTATAGTATTTGCCATCTGCGGCCATGCCCGGGCGTTCAATGGAGATTACCAGTGAGGGCTGATATTGCTGCAAGGCGTTTGCTGCCTCCAGCTTGCTGACGGCGGGATCACCAACGCTGATTTTGTGCACTCGATAGTCACTGGAAATAGCGTCGGCCAATGGCGCGCCACAGACTAATACAGGTTTCGCACCCAGGGTTTCTAAAGCTCGGTAGAGGGCAATGGCCCCAACTGGGCCGTCGGTTTCATAGGTGCCGGCCACGGGAAAGCCGGTGCCGATTAATACTGTACCTTTAGCACTTAACAGTAGTTGGGCGGCGCGTAAATAGTAGCCAGGTACCAGGGCAGCCTGCAGTGTCTGCATGCCCCGAGGATTGCGCGCCACTAAAAGGTCTTCGATCTGGGTGCTCAGGCTTATGTTTAGACTCATGCTTGGGTTCGAGCTACTCATGCTGGCTCACAGATTCCAATTTACTATCAATGAAGCGCTGTTGATCCAGGAGCAATAAATTGTGCGCCTGCTCTATGCTGATGGGTTCAAAGCGCAATATGCCACCGGGCAGTAGTTGCGCTAGCTTGCCAATATCCAGAGAGAGCAGAGAGCCAAGTTTGGGATAGCCGCCGATGGTTTGGCGGTCATTGAGCAGTACGATCGGCTGACCATCCGCCGGCACCTGAATAGCGCCGAGGCAAATACCCTCGGAGAGGATACCATTCACTGTTGGTTTTATGGCTGGGCCCTTAAGTCTAAAACCCATGCGGTCGCTGCTTTCAGTAATCCAATATTCAGAGCTAAAAAACAGCTGTTTATCAATATTGCTAAACGCCTTCTGTTGGTAACCCAGTATCACGCGCAAGAGAGCGCTATTGGCGCTGTAATCTGGGCGTCGATTTTCGGGTACACGCAGCTGCGACTGAGAGAGGCTCTCTGTGCAGGGTATAAAGTCCCCAGCTTGCAGTGGCGAGCCATCGCGATGCAATCCACCCAGAGCTTCTCGTGGCACTGTGGCCACGCTATTAAATATGGCATCAATGTTAAAGCCGCCGGCAACTGCCAAGTAGCTACGACTGCCCGAGGTGGCAAATCCCAGTTCGATACGGTCGCCGATTTTCACCTGATGACTCTGCCATAGCTCTCGGGATTGCGCGTTAATCGTCAATGGAGTATTGGCGCCGGTAACGGCAATGGTCGTGTTGACCTTGGATTCTAAAACCAAACCGCCGACGGTGATTTCAATAGCGGCAGCGTTTTGCTGATCGCCACAGAGTCGGTTAGCCCAGCGAAAGGCATTGCCATCCAGTGGGCCGCCGTTGGTTAGGCCAATGCCGTGATGGCCAAAGCGTCCGGCGTCTTCAATCAGGCTATAGATGCCCGGCTGGATAACCTTAAAACCAGTGTTTTTATTGGCGTTCATGCTCATATTTATAAGAGCCCACCCATATCCAGATAGGTCTCTCTGTCGATGGCTTTGAAGCGCACTCGATCGCCTACCTTAACCGGCATGCTCGGCTCAACACTGGGGTCGAACATCAGTTCTGGGCAGAGACCAATAAGATTCCAGCCTCCCGGAGATTCTGCTGGATAGACTGCGGTTTGACGGTCGGCAATGGCGACGGCACCCCGGGGGACTTTTTGTCGTGGGGTGGCCAGCCGCGGTGCGGCAATACGTGGGTCCAGCTCCCCAAGATAGGCAAAACCCGGGGCAAAGCCAATAGCATAGACACGGTATTCAGCTTGCTGGTGAATGCTAATGACTTCTTCAGTGGAGAGGCTGGCATTGTCGGCCAGTGTTTGCAAGTCTGGTCCTGATTCGACGCTGTAGTAAACCGGCAGTGTCACCAGAGTCCCTAATTGACTGGTATCTTTCTCGATTGGTTTAGCCAGTGCATGGCGAATGGCGGCGCGCACGGCGTGGTGGTCGGTTTTAAAATGGTCGTAGATCACGAGCAGTGAAGTGTAGGAGGGTACTAGGTCGATCAGTAGTTCGCCGAGACTGGTGCGCAGCTGACCTGCGGTTGCGGCCACCTCTGAGGCGATTGACTCACTGGGGGCATCGCCAAAATAGATTATTAGGGAATTCTCTCCAGCGATGGAGATATTTTGTAGTGCATTCATTAGGAATTAATTAACTGGCGGATTTCTTGGATAGCTTTTACGCCTTCCGGGTTGTCGCCATGGACACAGAGAGAGTCGGCCTGCAGTTCAAGGCGGTGGCCACTTACGGTGGTAACAGAGCTCTCATTTTTCAGCTGCTCAACCTGGGCGAGCATTTTTTCGCGGCTGTGCACTGCTCCTTCTTTGGCCCTGGAGAGCAGGGCGCCGTTGTCGTCGTAGCAGCGGTCGGCAAAGGCTTCAAAAATGACGTCGATGCCAAACATCTTGGCCTCTTCCCTATGGGTGTCAGCATCAGGTGTCGCCTGTAACATAAAGGCTAGGGGCAGATGGGATTCGGCTATGGCTTCCATAATCGCGCTACGGATATGACCGTTGGCCATCATGTCATTGTAGAGGGCGCCGTGGGGTTTGACGTAGGTTACGTGCACCCCGAGGTTTTGTGCCATGCCTGCAATGGCTGCGATCTGGTACTGGACTATGGCAATTATTTCGATGGCTGGCAGTTTCATTGAGCGACGGCCAAAGCCTGCCAGATCTGGGTAGCTAGGGTGTGCGCCAACTATGACATTATTACGCTTGGCAGAGAGCAGGGTTTTTTTCATCACCACCGGGTCGCCAGCGTGGAAGCCACAGGCGATATTGGCTTGATCTATATGGGGCATGACCTGGTCGTCTAGGCCCATGGTCCAGGCGCCGAAGCTTTCGCCGAGATCGCAATTTAGTAGTAGTGCCATGTTGGGTTCCTAAATGTTGCTGGTTTGCTGTTGGTCATTTGATGCTTGCTGGGTGCGCTGAAGTATCGCATTACCTTCGGCATCGGCTGCATGATTTGCCTTATTGCCTGCGCTGCGGTACTCGCTATCGCTCAAACAGGTCCTCGCGCTTTACGGCACCAAGGCAAATCATAAGCGCAGCCTAATTGATGCCGAAGGCAATGCAATACTTCTTTTGAGTTACTGGTGCCATCTACTAAGGATCTCCCGCCTCTGGCTACCAGCCTTTGCAAATCGCTCAGTCAGTCAACCGTCACCGCGAGATCCGTATTCTTCAAATCCGTCACCAGCATGCAGCCGGGACTATGGGTTATACAAAAAGGTAGTTTTGCGGCTTCCAAGGCTACTTGCGGGGTTACACCACAGGCCCAGAACAGCGGCAGCTCTCCTTCTTTTATGGTCACCGCATCACCAAAATCTGGGCGGCTAATATCGGCAATCCCTATATGGTCGGGATTAGCATAATGTATTGGTTCTCCGTGCACTGATGGAAAGCGCTTACAAATTTCTGCAGCTCGCAATGCGTCTTCTGGGACAAATGGCCGCATACTCACAACCATCTCACCAGCAAAGGGGCCGGAGGGGGTACAGTCTATATTGGTTCTGTACATAGGGACATTGACCGCCTCGCTGACATTGCGCACGTCTAGGCCATCGGCAATCAATGCTTCTTCAAAGGAAAAGGAGCAGCCGAGCAAAAAAGCCACTAGATCATTGCGCCACAGCGGGGTGATATCGTTGACTTCGCTGACCACCTGACCCTGTTCAAAGACCTTATAGCTTGGTATATCAGTGCGTATATCAATATTGTCACCCAGAGACGGCAGACTAAAATCGCCGGGCTCGGAGGTGGCAATCAACGGGCAGGGTTTGGGGTTGCTCTGACAAAACTGCAGAAAATCTGCGGCTGAATCTGCCGGAAGAATGACCAAATTGCACTGTACATAGCCATTGCAAAATCCAGAGGTATTGCCGCTGTGTTGGCCGCTGCGTATTTTTTGACGCAGTTGTTGTGGTGAGACTGTCTGTTCTGTGCTGGTGATGAACTTTGACATAAGCAGCTCCCAAGAGTGTCTGTTGAGTCTAACAAAGCTACTGCGTTAACTCATTAACTGTAGCTGGGTAAATCTAGCGCCAACGCTTGGCCCAGGTATCTAGCACCCGCTCTGAATACCAGTACTGTCCATAGCTGCCATTGTAGCGGGCCAGGGCGTCTGCCAGTCTGCCTTTTTCTCGGTCGAGATAATATTTAAGTATGGTACAGCCGTAGCGCAAATTGGTTTGTATATTGATCAGGTTGTCCTCTGGACGTCCGATTTCATGTTTCCAGAAGGGCATTACTTGCATCATGCCCTGGGCGCCTGCAGAAGAGACGGCATAACTATCGAAATGACTTTCCACTTCAATTAATGCGAGAACGATTTCAGGGGAGAGCCCAGCCCGAGAGGCTTCTCTGTGAATAAGCTTGAGCAGTGAAATACGCTGGACTGGATCTTTGACTAATCTGGCCAGTGCCGGTTCTTTCTCCATCAGCCAAACTTAGGCATCGTATTGATTGTCAAAACTATCGGCTTCGGCGGCGGCCTGTTTAAGCAGAGATAAGAGTGCTGGGTCGGCTGCAGGTTTCTCAGCACAGACTACAACGGTTGAAACAGAGAGCAGAAGCAGGGCCACAGTAATCCACTGTGGCCATAACAAGCTGCTATTTAGTAATGTTCTCGGCAATAAAATCATCCAGCTTATCCATAGCTATATGTTGATTTTCTGGTTCCCGGCGGTTGCGGTATTCGACATTGCCATCGGCCAAACCACGCTCGCCAATAACGATTCGATGGGGAATACCAATGAGTTCGATATCCGCCAACATGCCGCCGAGGCGGGCCTTGGGCTCATCCATAAACAGCACTTCACAATCGGCGCTAACCAACTTGTTATAGAGCGCCATACAGGTTTCGGCAACCAGTTCAGACTTGTGCATATTGATCGGCACTATAGCCACCTGAAATGGAGCGATGGACTCTGGCCAAATAATGCCGTTGTCATCATGGTTCTGTTCTATGGCCGCGGCAACAATGCGACTCACACCTATACCATAGCAGCCCATGGACATAGCGCGGTCTTTACCGTTTTCGTCCAGCACTGTGGCTTTCATGGCTTCACTGTATTTGGTGCCGAGCTGGAAGATATGACCCACTTCAATACCGCGCTTAATTTCCAGTACGCCTTTTCCATCTGGGCTTGGATCGCCTGAGATTACATTGCGAATATCGGCTACGGTGAATTCGCCGCAGTCTCGCTGCCAGTTAACGCCAGTGAGATGATAGCCATCGCGGTTGGCGCCACAGACAAAGTCACTAAGTTGAGCGGCCCAGTGGTCTACCACAATGGGCAGATTGAGATTCACCGGACCAATGGATCCCGGAGAACAGTTCAAGGAGCTTTTAATCTGGTCTTCAGTGGCAAAAGTCACTTCGGTTTGCAACCCTAAGGCGCGCTGTGCTTTCACTTCATTGAGCTCATGATCGCCGCGGATCATTAGGCCGTAGAGTTGGGTTCTTCCCTCTGCATCTTCGGCGCTAACAATCAGGGCCTTGAGAGTTTTCTCAGCGCTGGTGTCGATAAATTCACAGAGCTGTTTAATCGTGTGCACACCGGGGGTGGCCAGTTCGGCCATTTCTTCGGTGGCGGGCAGGGCAGCTTCGCTGGGCGCCAGGGCGTCGGCTTTTTCTATATTGGCGGCGTAATCACTCTCGCTGGAAAAGACGATGGCATCTTCCCCGGACTCTGCCAGTACATGAAATTCATGGGAGACGCTGCCGCCGATGCTGCCGGTGTCCGCCAGTACCGCGCGATAGACCAGGCCGGTGCGATCGAAAATCGTCGAGTAGGTCTGGTACATCAGGTCATAGGTCTCCTGCAGAGATGCGCTGTCTATATGAAAGGAGTAGGCGTCCTTCATGCAGAACTCCCTGGTACGCATGACACCAAAGCGTGGTCGGCGCTCATCGCGAAACTTGGTTTGGATTTGATAGAAATTAGCCGGTAGCTGCTTATAGCTGCGGATTTCATTGCGCACTATATCGGTAATTACTTCTTCGTGAGTGGGTCCGAGGCAGAACTCGCGACCATGACGATCCTTGATACGCAGTAATTCAGGACCAAACTGACCCCAGCGTCCAGATTCCTCCCAGAGATCTGCAGGCTGTACCACAGGCATCATCAATTCTAAGGCACCAGACTTGTCCATCTCTTGACGGACAATGGCTTCTACTTTGCGAAACACACGCAAACCAAGAGGCAGCCAGGAGTAGAGTCCAGAGGCAACTTTGCGGATCATGCCGGCGCGCAGCATCAATTGATGGCTGATCACTTCGGCATCGGCGGGAGATTCTTTTTTTGTTGAAATCAGGTATTGGCTGGCGCGCATGGTTTCTCTTACACTGCTGGTCGGTTGGTTTAGGCGGCCATTTTACGGCCCTGAGCTGTCGACGTATAGAGAGTAAGTAGAGATGAGGACAAAATGTTTCAATTAGATCCCCGATTAGAAGCGGATACCCAGTTACTAGGTGCTTTTCCATTAAGCTTATTACTGCTCAGCAAAGACGCTAATTATCCCTGGTGTATTTTGGTGCCTAAGCGCGAAGGCATGTGCGAGATCTATCAGCTCAATGCGACCGATCGACAGCAGCTGTTAGATGAGTCCTGTCTGCTGGCTCAGACATTGTTCGACTTGTTCGGGGCAGACAAAATAAATGTCGCGACCATAGGCAACATGGTTCCGCAGCTGCATATGCACCATGTGGTGCGATTTGAAAGCGACGCCGCTTGGCCCGGGCCTATCTGGGGGGCTGTGGCTGCGGAGGTCTATCCGCCGCAGCTGTTAACTGAAACAGCCGCGCGTATTGTCACTGCACTTGCGCCTTTAGGCTTGCAGACTGAGCAGGCTCAATAGGGGTCAGACCTAGTCGTTACTGGGCCATATCTTTTAGGCCTTTTAAGGCATGGACTTTTACTGCCACTGATGCAGGGCGTGCCTTGAAGGTGATCTCTTCTCCGGTGAAAGGGTTAATACCTTTATAAGCTTTCTTGGCCGGACGCTTAACGGTGTGGATTTTAATCAGGCCGGCAAGCACAAACTCACCCACCGAGCGCTTTTTAACATGGCGTTCCACCAGAGTGGCCAGTTCAGTGAGCAGTGTGCTGACCTGCTTGCGAGTCAGATCCGAGTTGGCGGCCAGTTCACTGATGATCTGAGTCTTGCTATAGCGTCCTCGCACAGCAGTGACTTTTTTGCTGGGTGCTGCAGCTTTCTTTGCAGATGCTTTCTTTACAGGTGCTTTTTTTACAGCAACTTTCTTAGGGGCTTTTTTTACAGCCGCTTTTTTCCCACTAGTGGTTTTTTTAGCAGCGGATAGAGTCTTTTGCACAGCCGGTTTTTTGGCCTTTTTCGCAGTTGAGGTTGCTTTCGCAGATCCTTTCTTAACAGCCAACACATTTTCCTTTATAAATGTAAATCAAATTTCATCCCTGCTGTATTGCGATAAGCAGCCAACAGAGCCTCGCAATCATTTATAGCCGCTGTTTTCCTGATATGCCAAAAATGGCAATGTTTTTCGTGTTTTTTTAATCTTCGGCGGGCTCAGCTCATCTGCGGGCATTCTACAAGTGCTAGCGCTGGGGTATAATGCGGCGCTTTTTCAGCGCGGCAGTTTCCAGTGAAGGTCATTTCAACTGTCTGCAGCTACTGGATAAGTGTATTTTTACCGTCTTACAGTGTTAGGAATCAGATCTATGCCCATATATGACTATCGCTGCGCAGCCTGTGAACATGAGCTCGAAGCGATACAAAAAATGAGTGATGACAAGCTGGTGGTTTGCCCAGCCTGTGCAAAGCCTGAGTTAAAAAAGCAACTTTCCGCCGCGGGCTTTCGCCTCAGTGGAAGTGGTTGGTATGAAACCGACTTTAAAACCGGCAATAAAAAGAATCTTAGCGAAAGTGGTGGTAGCTCCAAGGCATCCACCACTGACGCCAGTAGCTCTTAAATAAAAACTTATTAGAGAGCTCATTTAAATTTAACCAAAGCAAATTTGAGTAGGGAAAGACAACAGATGTATCGATCTAACTATTGTGGGTTATTCACCAGTGAACATATTGATCAAGAAGTAACCCTCTGCGGTTGGGTGGATCGTCGCCGTGATCACGGTGGTGTTATCTTTGTTGATCTGCGCGATCGCGAAGGTATTGTTCAGGTGGTATTCGATCCCGACGCCGGTGAGTTCTTTGAGCAGGCCGACAGCGTTCGCTCTGAATATGTACTTAAGGTCACCGGCATAGTTCGCGCTCGCAGTGCTGCAACAGTGAATAGCAATATGGCCACTGGTGAAATTGAAGTCTATGGCACTGCCATGGAAATCCTCAATAGCGCCGTTACACCGCCGTTCCAGTTAGATGAGCATGTCACCGTTGGTGAAGATGTCAGGCTCAAGTACCGGTATATGGATTTGCGTCGCAAGGAAATGCAAAACAGCCTGCGCTTCCGTTCCAAGATAAGTTCATCGATCCGCAATTACCTTGTGGACGATGGCTTTTTAGATATAGAAACCCCGATCATGACCAGGGCCACCCCCGAGGGCGCGAGAGATTATTTGATTCCCTCGCGAACGCACCCCGGGCAGTTTTTTGCTATGCCTCAGTCGCCACAGCTATTTAAGCAGTTGTTGATGGTTGCCGGATTTGATCGCTACTACCAAATTGCCAAATGTTTTCGCGATGAAGATCTGCGCGCTGATCGTCAGCCAGAATTTACTCAGATTGATATAGAGGCCTCTTTTGTCGATGAAGAGGACATTATGTCCACTACAGAAACCATGATTCGCGGCGTCTTCTCCGAGCATATGGGCGTTGATTTCGGAAGCTTCCCGCGCATGACCTATGCCGATGCCATGCATAAATACGGTTCCGATAAGCCGGATTTACGCATCCCCTTGGAACTGGTTGAGATCAAAGACCTGCTCAAAGAGATTGAATTTAAAGTCTTTGCAGGTCCAGCCAACGACCCAGCCTGTCGAGTCACTGCACTTAAAGTGCCAGGCGGCGCTGAAATTTCTCGCAAGAAGATCGATGAGTACACCAAGTTTGTCAGTATTTATGGCGCTAAAGGTCTTGCTTGGATAAAGGTCAACGCCATTGAAAATGGTATAGAAGGACTGCAGTCGCCGATTATTAAATTCCTCGGCGATGAAGTGACAATGAATATTATGCAGCGGCTGGATGCTAAGAATGGCGATATCGTCTTCTTTGGTGCCGACAAGTCTTCGATTGTTTCCGAGGCACTGGGCGCGCTGCGCTGCAAAGTGGGCGCGGATCTGGATCTCTATACCTGTGCCTGGGCACCGATGTGGGTGATTGAATTCCCCATGTTTGAAACTACTGACTCTGGCGCACTAACACCATTGCATCACCCCTTTACCGCGCCTTCGTGCAGCGAAGAAGAGCTCAGGGCCAACCCGGGCGAAGCACTGTCTCGCGCCTATGATATGGTTCTTAACGGTTGTGAGTTGGGTGGTGGTTCGATTCGTATTCACGATCAGAATATGCAGCAGACAGTCTTTGATGTGTTGGGGATTAATGCGCAAGAGCAGCGCGAAAAATTTGGCTTCCTGCTCGACGCCCTTAAGCATGGTGCTCCCCCGCACGGTGGCCTGGCCTTTGGTCTCGATCGCCTGATGATGTTGATGACCGGCGCCGACTCTATTCGCGATGTGATTGCCTTCCCGAAAACACAGTCTGCTGCCTGTCTGCTCACTGATGCACCTGGTGTGGTAGATAACAACCAGCTGAGGGACCTGAGTATTAAGCTGCGCACTAAAGAGCAGCCCAGTGCTTAACCTTATAGGCTAGGGCAAAGATTGAGACTTTTGTCGCGCTGTTAACTTGGATTGCCAGCCTGTAGGATGTTGAGGGCGGGTAATAAATGTTATCAGAAAATGCTTTGAAGATTAGGAAGGTATAGAGCTGTTCGGCAGTTCTGCACCAACGCAGAGATTCCGAATTTTGTGCTAGAGCAACTGCTCAGGCGCATGGGTCGGCTTTAAAGAAGTAGTAGGATTGATAAATACTATAAACTCAAGCGAGTAATCAGAAGAGGAAACAGCGATGAAAGTTATTAAAAAAACGAAAGAATACACAGTTTATCAAAAGGGCTCTGGTCGTTTTGCAGTTAAGAACAGCGAACATAACTGGGTTAATGGCGACGACAAAGTAGCGATTTTGCAGGCCCAAGGGCTGGTTAAAACCGCCGCGCCAGCACCAGTGGTTGAAGAAATTGTAGAAGCTGCTCCTGAAGTAGTTGAAGAAGCTGCGCCTGAAGTCGTTGCAGAGCCCGTAATAGATGAGCCCGCAGCAGAAGAGCCCGCAGCAGAAGAGCCTGTAGCTGAAGAGGCTGTTGCTGAAGATGCTGTTGCTGAAGAGGCTGTAGCAGAAGAGCCTGTAGCTGAAGCTCCCGCTGAAGAAAAGACACCGGCCAAGAAAGCGGCTCCCAAGGCAAAGGCTAAAGCGGCTCCCAAGGCTAAAGCTGCACCAAAGGCCAAAGCGGTTGCAAAAGCCAAGGCCGCTCCAAAAGCCAAAGCTGCACCGAAAAAAGCCAAAGCAGAAGCTAAAACTGACGACTAAACGAGTCGGTTTAGAACAGGCCCTCCGGCGTCATGCCAGAGGGCTTTTTTTTATTTCTTATTTTCACCTTTCATGTCTTAGCGCACAGTACTCTTTATCTGGTGCTGTTCCCCCCTGAGGTTGTTCTGTATCAGGCAAACTTAATTCAAGTGCAGTCTGTTGCGTCTCTCGCAATAGTTCACTAGATATCTTCTCGGCCGTTCACTACTTTTATAGCATCAACTCGGAAAAGGTAGAGCTATGAATAGCAGATGGATTTGGATCGCGGCACTCAGTTTGCTGGCCGCTCTTATTTACTTTTTTTCACGACCGCAACTACCAGAGGTGCACTTGGTTGAGCTCTCAATGGGGTCGGTGGAAAACAGTGTTTCCAATACTCGCGCGGGAACTGTCGAAGCCTGTCAGCGCTCCAAACTATCGCTGCCCATAGGTGGCCAGATCGCTCAGCTCTATGTTGACGAAGGCGAAGAGGTAGTAGCGGGGCAGTTGCTTATGTCACTGTGGAACGAGGATCGCGCGGCTCAGGTGGAACAGGCCAAGGCAATCGCCAGCTCTATGG
>Ga0206126_10004594_pt1 | contig 13190 bp, 11 predicted proteins | sample Helgoland_Spring_5_FD_148621 | JGI IMG/M metagenome (GOLD analysis project Ga0206126, IMG submission 148621) | Pelagic subsurface seawater microbial communities from Kabeltonne, Helgoland, North Sea - Helgoland_Spring_Bloom_20160412_1 | ecosystem: Environmental > Aquatic > Marine > Epipelagic ...
AGCCCGCCTTACTGGGGGCAATAATGGAACATTTTCAGTCTGGGCAACCGGTTATGGACGACGGGCATGCTCCGGTATCTGGCCACGCCGAACATAACGGCGAAGACGGTGTTGTTGTTGGTCAGATAAAGGAATTACTGGACAGCCGGGTGCGTCCCGCCGTGGCGCAGGACGGTGGTGACATAACGTTTCACGGCTTTGAGCGCGGTGTCGTCTATCTGCACATGCAAGGGGCGTGCGCCGGATGCCCATCCTCAACACTTACTCTGAAAATGGGCATTGAAAACCTTCTTCGCCATTACATCCCCGAGGTGACAGAGGTTCGCCCTGTCGCTGTCTGACAGCAAAGATACATTGGATCGTTCTGCGCGTTGCTTTGGAGTCATATACTCAGTATTGCCGAAAATCTAAACGCGTAACACGGCTTTGGTTGGACAAAATCCAGCAAACCGCGCATCCACCACAAAAACGCGACCCTTGGAATGCACACCGTAAACGATCTGCTCACGCATACTGAACGTACACGGGCAAGGCTATTGAGACACACTTCATGACCACCCCGCTGATTCTTGGCTTCGACACTTCCGCCTCGCATTGTGCTGCGGCTCTTACCTATGGGCATCAGGTAATCGAGGCCCGAGGAGAGGTCATGGCAAAAGGCCAAGCTGAGCGTTTGATGGGCCTGCTAGAAGAGGTACTGGCCGCACAAAAGACCACCTGGCAGGATCTGTCGGCCATTGCCGTAGGCGTTGGGCCCGGTAATTTTACTGGAATCCGTATTGGCGTTTCGGCCGCACGGGGGCTGGCACTTGGATTGGGAATTCCAGCCTACGGTGTTACCGGCTTTGATGCGCGTCAACGGCTGGCTGTGTCCGGCACACAGATTGCAATCACAGCGCCACGTCAGATGGCTTACATTATCGGGGACAACGGCCCTGAACTGGTGCCGTTGGATGATGTTACACTGGCAGCGTCCGAACCTGAGCCCACCGACCTGGCGACAGCGACCGCGCTGCACGCTGCGTCGCTATGGCCAGCACCCGCACTGGCGCCAGCGCCATTCTATATCAAACTGCCCGACGCGGCCCCTGCACGTGATGCAGCGCCGCCCCTGCTACAGTGACTCCGGAAATCCTGTCGACGATCCACAGATCCGCCTTTGTCACTGATAGGCCATGGAGTACGGCAGAATTCAAATCACTGCTCATCAGCCCGCACACACACCTGACGGCCAAACAACACGGTTTTGCGCTCTGGCGCTGTATCGCCGATGAATCTGAACTGCTAACCATCGCCGTTAATCGCAAACATCAGCACAAAGGGATAGGGCGAAACCTGATGTCAGCATGGATGACAGCAGCCTCAAATTCCGCTAAAATGGCATTCTTGGAAGTCGCAGCTGATAACAGGGCTGCGACTGCGCTGTATCGGGAATTTGGCTTTGTTACGGTTGGCCGAAGAGAGAAATACTATGCGCGTCAAAACGGGCATAGCGATGCACTGCTCATGCGGGCCGCCCTTGGTAGTGACTAGTGCTTGATGAATTTCTTGTATTACGCGTCCATCCAAGCACGATGGGCGTATTTTGTCACCGAGTCTGCACATCGAACCTCTGTGCGTACTAAAAAGCAGTTGACCCCAACCCGCCCCTGCGGCCTAATCCATCATGATCAATTTGATCCTGGGCCCACGCGACTCTGCTGCCAGGGCTCCAAACACAAAATTCGGGAGTAAATGAAACCATGACCCTCATGCAGAAATTTTTTGGCGCAACAGCTGCGCTGGCCCTGTCGGCCGGCGCCGCCCTCGCCGAACCTGCCCTGATCTTTGACCTGGGTGGCAAATTCGACAAATCCTTTAACGAAGCTGCATTCAACGGCGCCAAGCGCTGGGCCGATGAAACCGGCGGCAAATTCTTTGAGATCGAGCTGCAATCCGAAGCACAACGCGAACAAGCGCTGCGCCGCTTTGCCGAAGCTGGCGCGAATCCAGTAATCACAACAGGCTTTGCCTTTGCCGATCCAGTGAACGCGGTAGCGGGTGACTACCCCGACACCAAATTTGTCAACATTGACGGCTGGATGCCAGAAGTACCAGCCAATGTGCAATTGATTGGCTTTCAAGAGCATCAGGGTTCGTACCTTGTTGGCATGATGGCAGCGATGGCGTCGGAATCGGGCACGGTGGGCTTTATCGGCGGCATGGATATTCCTCTGATCCGTCACTTTGGCTGCGGCTATGCACAAGGCGTCAAAGCGGTGAACCCGGACGCCACAGTAATCGCCAACATGACCGGCACAACGCCTTCTGCTTGGAACGACCCGGTCAAAGGCTCTGAACTGACCAAAGCGCAAATCAGCCAGGGTGCTGACGTGATCTATGCCGCCGCGGGTGGCACGGGTGTTGGTGTGCTGCAAACCGCAGCCGACGAAGATATCCTTTCGATCGGTGTGGACAGCAACCAGAACTACATGCATTCGGGCAAGGTTCTGACATCAATGCTCAAGCGTGTTGATGTTGCGGTTTACGACTCGATGAAAGCCGGTGCTGACATGGAAACCGGTGGCTTTACCACATTGGGTCTGGCCGAAGACGGCGTTGGCTATGCTCTGGATGAGCACAACGCAGATCTCGTTTCCGCCGAGATGAAGGCAGCCGTGGACACGGCACGCCAGCAAATCATCGACGGTGATCTGGAAGTTGTCGCGTACTACGCCAATGACAGCTGCCCCGTACTGGACTTCTAAGTACAAGCAATACAATCTTTGGGCCACGCCAAATAAAACGGCGTGGCCCAGACGTTTTCGACGAATTAATCTTCTTAGCCCCATGGATCCTGCCTGATGACAGCCCTCGCCATCGAACTCAAAGGTATTTCCAAGGCTTTTGGACCTGTTCAGGCCAATAAAGATATCTCGATAGGGGTCATGCCCGGGACAATTCACGGCATTATCGGTGAAAACGGCGCAGGCAAGTCTACGCTCATGTCGATCCTTTACGGTTTTTACAAAGCTGACGCGGGTGAAATTTTCATTTCGGGACAAAAGACCGACATTCCTGACAGTCAGGCAGCCATTGCTGCCGGCATCGGAATGGTTTTCCAACATTTCAAACTGGTGGAAAATTTTACAGTCCTTGAAAATATTATCCTCGGTGCCGAAGATGGCGGCCTGTTGCGCCCGTCGTTGGCCAAAGCCCGCAAAACTCTGCTTGAGCTAGAAAAGGAATATGACCTCAAGGTCGATCCGGACGCTGTAATCGAGGAAATTGGCGTTGGCATGCAACAACGGGTCGAAATCCTCAAGGCGCTATATCGGCAGGCCAACATTCTTATTTTGGACGAACCAACAGGTGTTTTGACACCGGCAGAGGCAGATCAGTTGTTTCGCATCCTTCGACGACTTCGCGAAGAGGGAAAGACGATCATCCTGATCACCCACAAGTTACGTGAGATCATGGATATAACCGACACGGTTTCCGTCATGCGACGCGGCGAAATGACAGCGACGGTCAAGACCGCCGACACCTCACCAGAAGAGCTGGCAGAGCTTATGGTCGGACGCAAAGTGCTGCTGCGCGTCGACAAGGTGCCTGCAAAGCCAGGGCCGGTGGTTCTCGATATAAAAAACCTCAAAGTCATTGATGATCAAGGGGTTGAGCGCTTGCGCGGCATCGACCTGCATGTGCGCGCGGGCGAAATCCTTGGGATCGCAGGCGTTGCAGGCAATGGTCAGTCCGAACTGCTGGAAGTCCTTGGTGGCTACGCTCAGGGCACGGGTAGCATATGGCTTAACGGCGATCCGATTGAGCTCACGGGAAAACAATCCGACGGCCGCTCACGCCGGACGCGCGGCATCGCACATGTACCAGAAGATCGGCAACGTGAAGGGCTGATCATGGACTTTACCGCTTGGGAGAACACTGCCTTTGGGTATCACCATGACGCGGCATATCAATCAGGGCTTTTTATGAATAATGCCGCAATCAAAGCCGAAACTCAGGCCAAGATGGACAGGTTCGACGTGCGCCCGCCGCACCCCCATCTCGCTGCAAGAAACTTTTCGGGCGGCAACCAGCAAAAGATCGTCCTCGCCCGCGAAATTGAACGCAACCCGGACCTACTTTTGGTTGGCCAACCGACGCGCGGCGTCGACATAGGTGCCATTGAATTCATTCATCAACAGATCGTGGCTCTGCGCGATCAGGGCAAAGCAATCTTGCTTGTCTCCGTCGAACTAGAGGAAATCCTCTCGTTGGCCGACCGCGTCGCCGTCATGTTTGATGGACAGATCATGGGCGAGCGGACAACAGCCGAAACCAATGAAAAAGAACTTGGCCTACTGATGGCAGGAGTGGCCTAATGATAATTTCTTTTCGCCGCAAGTATTTCGGGGCGCCCGCGTCAGCGCCGGGGGCAAAGCCCCTTAAAAAGTTGCGCGTGCGCAGCACACCTTTGGATAACGGGGGTGCAACAGTATGGATGTAATGCCCAAATGGGCCGAAGTTGTTCTCGTCCCGCTGATCTCTCTAGTTCTGGCCGCAATTCTGTCAGCGCTCGTGATATTGGCCATTGGAGAAGACCCAGTAGCAGCCGTCAAACTGATGATTTCGGGTGCCTTGGGGTCCACCTATGGCTGGGGATACACACTTTATTACGCTACAAATTTCATGTTCACAGGGCTGGCCGTCGCGGTTGCATTTCACGCCGGTCTTTTCAATATCGGTGGCGAAGGGCAAGCGATGCTGGGCGGGTTGGGCGCGGCCTTGATCTGCCTGTTCATACCTTGGCCTCATTGGTCAATTGCTGTCATAGCTGCAACAGTCGGGGCTGCCTTGTTTGGTGCGCTTTGGGCCGCAATACCGGCGTATCTACAAGCAAAACGCGGCAGCCATATCGTCATCACCACAATTATGTTCAACTTCATTGCCGCAGCAGTACTGAACTATATGCTGGTCAACGTCTTGCGCCCCGCGGGTTCCATGGACCCTGCGACAGCGCGCTTTCCGGAGACCGTGCACCTGCCTTCACTGCACGATATCTTAGCCCCTATAGGCGTCAGCTTTTCCAAATCAGCGCCGGCCAATGTCTCGTTGCTGATTGCGATTGTGGCGTGCGTAATGGTGTGGCTGTTGATCTGGAGGACGTCTTTGGGGCTTGAAATCCGGTCATACGGCAAATCCGGGCGGGCGGCACGTTATGCCGGGATTGGGGCCGTCAGGATCACCATGATCGCAATGCTGATCTCGGGTGGGCTGGCTGGCATGATGGCCATCAACAACGTGATGGGCGAGGCAGAGCGATTGGTACTGAATGCCGTCGAAGGGGCCGGTTTCATCGGTATTGCCGTGGCGCTCATGGGGCGCAGCCATCCCTTTGGCGTGTTCCTCGCCGCGATCCTATTTGGATTTCTGTACCAAGGTGGCGCCGAACTGGCGCTTTGGACATCGATACCGCGTGAATTAATTGTTGTGATACAAGCGCTTGTTATTCTGTTCACTGGCGCGCTGGACCACATGGTCAGGATGCCGTTGGAGCGCATCTTCCTTGCCTTGCGCAAATCGCGCGCATCCCCGTCCACAGATCCAGCGGAGTGACAAGATGAACTTTTTTTCGCTTTTTGATCTTTCGGTTCTCGACACAACAGTCCGCTTGGCAACACCTCTTTTACTTGCTTGCCTAGCCGGTCTATTTTCTGAGCGAGCCGGGATTTTTGATATCGGCCTCGAAGGGAAAATGCTGGCTGCTGCCTTTTTCTCTGCCGCTGTTGCAGCACTCACCGGATCCGTCTGGATTGGCCTCGGGGCGGGTATTGGCGCATCACTGGCATTGTCAGCGGTGCATGGACTCGCTTCCATTACGTTCCGGGGCAATCAGTTGATTTCGGGCGTTGCGATCAACTTTCTGGCGGCCGGGTTGACGGTACTCATTGCTCAGGACTGGTTCCAACAGGGCGGTCGCACCCCCTCGCTTCTAAGCGGAGGACGGTTCGAACCAATCATTTTGCCCTTTGCCGAAAAACTCAGCGCTGTGCCCCTTTTCGGCCCAGTTTATTCTGAATTGTTATCTGGGCACTCATTCTTAGTTTACGTGGCTGTGCTTTGTGTGCCGGGAACATGGTATATCTTATTCCAAACCCGTTTTGGCCTGCGTTTGCGCGCGGTTGGTGAAAACCCAGCGGCAGTAGACACCGCAGGGATTTCCGTGGTGCGCTTACGGTTTGCAGCCATTGGGATTTGCGGCATCTTGTGCGGAATTGCGGGGGCATATCTTGCCACCGGCTTGCAAGCTGGCTTTGTCAAAGACATGACCGCTGGGCGCGGCTTCATCGCACTGGCTGCATTGATATTTGCCAAGTGGCGGCCCTGGCACGCGCTTTGGGCGACATTGCTTTTCGGATATCTCCAGGCCATCGCATTGCGCCCCGACATCATCGAAGCCGCACTTGGCTTCAAGGTGCAGGTACAGCTTTTGGATGCTTTGCCTTATATTCTGACCGTCGTGATCCTTGCTGGCTTTGTGGGCAAAGCGATTCCCCCTCGAGCGGGTGGGGCCCCGTACGTAAAAGAAAACTAGGGCAATCAACGCCACCTCGTCTAAGGCCAGTTTTACGCAACCAATCTGTCCAGTTTGCTGCATGGCGGCATGGCACTTGATTTCAAGCCCCAGCAAAGACTATTGGGGGGGTATGCAAATATTCCTGCCCATTGCCGAGGTTTCGGTCAACGCCTTCCTGCTTTTAGGGTTGGGTGGCATGGTTGGCATTTTGTCGGGCATGTTCGGCGTAGGCGGCGGTTTTTTAATGACGCCACTGTTATTTTTTATCGGGATCCCACCGGCTGTGGCTGTTGCAACCGAAGCCAATCAAATCGTTGCTTCTTCATTTTCCGGCGTGCTTGCGCATTTCAGGCGCAAAACCGTTGACCTCAAGATGGGGTTTGTTCTGTTGATTGGGGGACTAATCGGCGCTGCCTTGGGTGTGATGCTGTTCAACTATCTCAAGTCGCAGGGTCAGGTCGACCTGTTGGTCAAGCTTTGCTATGTCGTCTTTTTGGGCGTGATCGGCAGCTTGATGTTCATCGAAAGCCTGAACGCACTGCGTAAAACCGCCAAGGGCGGCAGCCTTCCGACCCGCCGCAAGCACGGCCTAATCCACAAGCTACCGTTCAAAATGCGTTTCCGCGTCTCGGGACTTTATATCTCGGTGATACCACCGCTGCTGGTGGGTTTATCGGTCGGCGTTCTGGCCGCGATCATGGGTGTGGGCGGCGGCTTTATTATGGTGCCTGCCATGATCTATTTGCTTGGCATGCCGACCAAGGTGGTGATCGGAACATCGCTGTTCCAAATTATCTTTGTGACTGGTTTCACAACCATGTTGCATGCAACCACCAACTACACGGTGGATGTTGTTTTGGCAGTGCTCTTGTTGATTGGCGGTGTTATAGGCGCACAAATTGGTACTCGAATTGGCGTAAAACTCAAGGCAGAGCAGCTGCGCATTCTGCTCGCATTTATGGTACTACTTGTGTGTGGAAAGCTCGCGTTTGACCTGTTGATGACCCCCGCAGAGATGTTCTCTGTGGGTGCGGTGGAGGGGCATTGATGCGTTGGCTGGTTGCCCTGTTGTTCATGACATTGCCAGCGTTTTCCGAAACCGTTGTGCTGGGTCTTAGTCAGAATAAGATTGCAATCACAACCAGTTTCGACGGTTCTGAAATCCTCGTCTTTGGCGCGGTAAAACGCGAGACAACAATCCCAGATGGCCCCCCACTGGAAGTAATCGTAACCGTCGCCGGGCCATCAGAACCTGTAAGCGTTCGCCGAAAAGACCGACGGTTTGGCATTTGGGTGAATACCGATGCGGTCGAAGTGGACCGCGCACCAAGCTTTTATGCCGTCGCCGCCAGTGGGGCACTGAACGAGGTTCTGAATGAAGTTGAAGACCTGCGTTATAAAATCTCAATACCACATGCAATACGATCTGTTGGCGCGCCAATGTCGATTATAGATGCAGCCAGTTTCACCGAGGCCTTGATCCGCATCCGGAGTAAGGAAAACCTGTATCAGTTGATGGAAAACCATATCGCGGTCGACGATCAAACCCTTTTTCGTGGACGGATCGAATTGCCTGCAGCCTTAACTGAGGGCGACTATGAAACCCGCATCTTCCTGACACGAAACGGCAAAGTGATCTCAAGCTATGAAACCTCGATCGATGTACGAAAAGTCGGATTGGAGCGATGGCTCTTCAGTCTGAGCCGAGAGCAACCATTCCTTTACGGCCTTATGTCTCTGGCGATTGCCATTGCAGCAGGCTGGGCAGCGTCAGCTGCATTTTCATTGCTCCGAAACTAGGGCTTTTAAAGTTCACTCGGCGACCTCCCCCCCAAAACTGTCCCCAGATTAATTTAGCGTTTGCTCAACCTATAGAAGGCTCAAATGTATGCGAAAGCGTCAATTTACCCAAAGCCAAATTATTGGAATGATCGAAAAAACAACAATGTCGCCTGCGGAAGTGTGCTGCAAGCACAGCTTAAGTGAGAGTAAGTTCTAAAAGTTCAATTCGAAGTATAGCGACATGGAGCTATCGTGAAGACGAGCGTGCATAGTCAGGAACAAGAAAACCAAGTTTGCCAGTTGTGCCATACTGAACTGCCCCCCTGTCGATCGGGCGCCTTGGCTTTACCAAGGAGGCTTAGGGATAGCCGTAAGCATGTGCTTATAACTGACGTTGAAATTGTTACCGACGGTGGTCGCCGTCGGGGCTGGCCTGCGGCTGAAAATCTTCAGATCGTTGAGTAGACCTTGTATGGCTGCGAGAGCACTTCCGCCGCTGCCCGCCGCAATGGTGTTGCTCCCAATTTGCTATATCGTTGGCACAATCTGATGCTGGAAGGGGCAGTATCGTCGTGACAGGAACCGCGTAACCCACAACAAAACCGTTCTTGAGTTGAAAAACTGCATCCGAGATGATTGAGCGTAAATTCGGGCGCAAGACGCTTGAGGTAGAGATCCTCAAGGAAGCGTTGGGAAAGAGCCGCTCAAAAAAACCGGCCTTGCTTGCGCAGTCGCTGAAACGGTACGATTTGCCATCAGGACGGTTGCTGATGTCATTCGTGCCTCCCGATCCAACTTGCATAACCGGCTGAACGGTAGTGCTCTGCGGTCGCTGAGCTTTCCGCCTGTTAACAAAAAGTGGGTGTACCGCATCATGGCGAATAGCAGCCTGCTGCTAGAACGCTTAGGCTTTGACCGACCCGAACGCAGCCATAAGGGCAAAGTCATCGCGATGCGATCAAACCTTAAGTGGTGTAGCGACGGTCTTGAGTTCACCTGCTGGAACGGAGACGTATCCGTGCGGCCTTTTTTCATCGAAGCTCACGACCGCGAGATCATCTTCTGGTGGGCTGTGGCCAGCGCCCGGATCAGAAGTTCAGATGGCCTCCAGCACTTTCAGTCGGGCTTTGAAGTTGGCCAGATCGTGCCGCGGCCGGATCAAGCGGACACCAGATGGCGAGACAAAGACGCTCAGTTTTCGCAACTCGTTCGAAGTCCGGGCCTGGCCATAGGCCGGGAAATCCGTAGCAGATTTAATCACCGCATCCTCGGTCGTCTGATCCACCCTGTTCGGCAGATTGGGCTTGCGCCGGGTGCGTTCAAGTTCAAACAGCGCCTCCACACCGCCATCCTCGACCGCCGATTTGTAGCGGTAGAATGTATCGCGTGACATGTCCATGACTTGCCAAGCCTTCGATACGTTGCCCAATTTTTCGGCCAGGTTCAGCACCTCGGTTTTGTGTTTGATGATCTAGTCGGTAGTATGAAACATCGTGGTTTCCTTTGATGATTTGGTTCGCAGCGCCATCAAAAAGGACAACCATCATCTCACTCAAGAGATGTGCCGCGCCCATTCCAACTTACTGGAAAGGGCGCGGTATCGACTAATTCAATTTAGACAGCCTCAGGAGCCCGATCACAGCCTTGGAACCGCTGCAATCGAGACTGATGCTGTGAAACTCTGATCTGTTTAATGCGAACGCATGGCTATCCCTTCGTTGTCCTCAGGCTTCACAAAGTAATGTTTGATCAGGTGGCGCCATTTGTATGTTCCACCGTCAAGCGTCGCGGGGAATTTCAGATTTGATTTCTGTGTTTGAAACCTTGAAGCAGAGGTCACCTGATTTGAAAATCTTGAACGTCAAAAGACCCTAGTTTTCCCGCTCCGGCAAATCAAACAGTGTGTTCGGCAGGGATCCACCAGCTTTCATATCTTCTAGGATGATCGTCGTTTGCCCACCACCGCTGTCATTTACGATCCACTGTCGTAGTTGTACGGGAGCGCCTGTAAATTTCATCTGGATGCTTCCGTATTGACGGTGTTTGGGATCTTGGGCAGTGATCACGGTCGCCTTCCCATCAAATGCGTGCCCCACCACCATATCAGCCTGACCAAGGTTCACATTCCGCCCAAGAATGATCGACAAGGGTGTGCGTCGCAGCGGGTAGGTTTCTGGCGACTGGTTTGACTTGCCGTCAAAGATGTAAACGGCGTTTGCACTGGCCAAGACAAGCGCGCGGTCAGGTGGATTATATTCAAACCGCATCTTGCCAGGCCGCTTGATATAGACAGTACCGGTACTGACCGTGCCATCATCGTTGATCTGCTCAAAGCGCGCCTCGGCGGTTTTAAGATCGTTCAGATAGTCTGAAATTTCGTTCAAAGACAATTTATCGGCCGAGGCCATTTGAGCCATCAAGAAAGCCGCGCCCGAAACAGATGCAATTTTCGATACTTTCATACCGCTCCCCTTTTTCGGAATGTGATCATAAGCATCAATATAAGGTTGCAGCCTGCGTTATGCGATATCAATTGGCCGCTGGGCACTTAGCCTTGCTCTGGAACCAAAATCTCGCGTTTGCCAACATGGTTGGCAGAACTCACGATACCTTCGTCTTCCATTTGCTCCACCAGCCGCGCAGCCTTGTTGTAGCCGATGGCTAATTTGCGCTGAATGTAGCTGGTAGAACACTTTCGATCCTTGATTACGATTCCAACCGCCTGATCGTAAAGTGCATCTTCGCCATCGGTATTTCCACCAAGCCCCAGAACCGCGTCGATGCTGCTTTCCTTGTCCTCGTCAGAGCTTTCGACAACGCCAGAAACATAGTCCGGCGCTCCAAAAGCCTTGAGGTGGTTCACAATTTCTTCGACTTCCTCGTCGCTGACAAACGGACCATGGCACCGGGTAATTTTGGCCCCACCCGCCATATAAAGCATATCACCCATGCCCAGCAGCTGTTCTGCACCCATCTCGCCCAGAATGGTTCGCGAATCGATTTTTGACGTTACCTGAAATGAAATGCGCGTCGGGAAATTTGCCTTGATCGTGCCCGTGATCACATCGACCGAAGGACGTTGTGTGGCCATGATAAGGTGAATACCGCTGGCCCGAGCCATTTGTGCCAGACGCTGAATGCAGGCTTCGATCTCTTTGCCAGCAACCATCATCAAGTCGGCCATTTCGTCAACGATCACCACTATATAAGGAAGAGCGACGGGCGTGATTTCTTCGGTTTCGAAAATGGGCTCGCCAGTTTCATCGTCAAATCCGGTTTGGACTGTCCGGCTGAACATCTCGTCCTTGGCAAGCGCGTCGCGTACACGGCCATTAAATCCCTCAATATTGCGGACACCCATCTTGGACATCTTGCGATAACGTTCTTCCATCTCGCTCACGACCCACTTAAGCGCCACGACCGCCTTTCTTGGGTCGGTCACAACCGGGCTTAGCAGGTGTGGAATTCCGTCATAGACGCTAAGCTCAAGCATCTTGGGATCAATCATGATTAACCGGCATTCCTCGGGCGTAAGCTTGTAAAGCAACGACAGGATCATCGTATTGATGGCTACAGACTTGCCTGATCCAGTTGTTCCAGCGATCAAAAGGTGGGGCATCTTGGCGAGGTTGGCAACCACTGCATCTCCGCCAATGTCCTTGCCCAATGCAAGCGGCAAACGCATGTTGCTGTCACCAAAATCACGACTGGCCAGAATTTCGCGCAGCACGACCTTTTCCCGGTGTTCATTCGGCAATTCGATTCCGATCACGGACCGACCCGGCACCGTAGACACGCGCGCAGACAAGGCCGCCATCGATCGCGCAATATCATCAGCAAGGCCAATCACACGGCTCGCTTTAAGGCCGGGCGCCGGTTCAAGCTCGTACATTGTGACCACGGGGCCCGGCCGTACCGAAACGATTTCACCTTTGACTCCATAATCGTCCAGCACGCTTTCTAGCATTCGGGCATTTTCTGCCAGGGCGTCGTCACTTAGGTGGTGACGCTGGATTTCAATCGGATTTTCCAACAGGTTCAGCGGGGGCAACTCAAAGCCGGGATGCGTATCCTCAAAACGCAAATTTGGCTGTGCTTCAGCCTTGGCGCGACTGCTAGGCTGCAACGGTTTACGCACATGCTGCTGCACAACATTGCGTGGCTCAACCAGCGGAATCGCTCGTGCAGCCAGCGCAGGCATTTCAGCGACACTGTTAGCTGCGAGTAATGTCGCAGAGTCTTCTTGCGGATCCAATATCGGTTCTGCCGCGTTCAACGGCGGCATGACATGCGCTGTTTGTGCATTGGTCAGGGGTGGCTCCGGAGGCAGCTCCGCATTCAGATTGGTATTTAAAATCAGTGCCTCTGGTCCACGCCCTCGTCCTTTGGTCAGGGGAGCAATGGCTTGAGACTGCATGACGGGATTGGTTCGCACCCTTGACCTAATCACGTCCGAAATTTTAGCCCTAATACGCTCCTCACCGGGGCCATCACCCACGTCCACGTCGCTATGTGTTTCGATAAGTTCGAGGTCAGGCAACTCTTCCAAGGCCCGATCAGGGCGTTTGATCAACGCGGGCATGCGCGACAGCAAGCTGGGCTTTGGCTGTAGATCATCAGCCGGGGCCACGCTTTCGGCCGCTTGCACCGCATCCTGCGACACGTCAGCCTGCGCCATCGCTTCGGCCTCGGCCTCACGCACGGCCTTTCGTTCCGCTTTGCGCTCTTGCATGATCCGCGCCGAATAGACAGCGCCACGCGCTCCGTGTCCCAATGCAGTCATCAAACTAGAATACAGCATCACCAACCCGACGGCAGAAAGACGCAGCAAACGGCCCAGTTCCAAGCGAGT
>Ga0206126_10004595_pt1 | contig 13188 bp, 6 predicted proteins | sample Helgoland_Spring_5_FD_148621 | JGI IMG/M metagenome (GOLD analysis project Ga0206126, IMG submission 148621) | Pelagic subsurface seawater microbial communities from Kabeltonne, Helgoland, North Sea - Helgoland_Spring_Bloom_20160412_1 | ecosystem: Environmental > Aquatic > Marine > Epipelagic ...
CATGTGCTTAAAGCGGTCGTCCCATTCGGTCATTCGAGGATCAAGCGTGGCCTGTGGTTGAACGACTACAACCGTCGAACCAGGAGCGGCCACAGAAAACGTGGATGCCGCATAACCGCACGGACCGGCCCCATAAAATACGACGTTGTCGAACTCTTCGAAAAACCCATCATCGATCAGACGGTCAAAGAAGTTGAATATCTGTGGATCGCGGAACCGCGTGTCACCGTCAGAGATCATGCAAAGATGTGAGCATGCCTGAGATATAACCATCTCAAAACCGAACGGTTGTTCAGATTCGCACAGAGACCGAATGCCTTGAATTGATTCAAAGGTCACAAGAAGCGTATCACCGCAGCTTACAAAACCAGCATAGTGTCGGTTGCCGAGCGCTTCAAAAAAACCCTGCTTTTGGTGACGGCTTCTATTTCTGACAACCATTCGCTCTTGGACAGTTTGGCCAAATCTGGATCAAACATTACGTCTGCGTGCTGCATCGAACCACCTTTTAGTCCTGTTGTTATTACGCGTGTAGGTTAAACGGTACAGTGTCAACAAGGCGAACATAAAATACTATTAGCAAATTGCGGATTAGGCTTTCCCGGTTACACGTGCTTTTGATGCGCCTTTTGGGCGTGGCTGATGAGAAACTGAGCGGCTGCCGGAGTGATTTTTCTGGCAGGTGGTGTCATGAGCAACCGGCCAAACAGCGACCTTGTCTCGTCTTGTTGCATCAGCGTATCAAAGCGCGCCTTGCGCCATGCAACGGCGGTTTTATGCAGCATGCTAAGTTTTGCATCAGAATGTAATTGCGCCAGCACATCATCGCGTAACGGGTCATATCGCCGGATTGTAGTATCTTTGACAGTATTAAAGTTCCGTTCGATCCAATAATCCGCTGTCATTGCGCTTTCAGAGCGATTTATCCGGCCACGGTCGGCTTTGATGATAAAGCTCTCAATTGCGCCAAGCGGATAGTGGTTGAGCTGAACAAGCCCGTAATTGGGTTGTCGAAAATTGGAAAAAACACGATTTGTTTTGAATGTTGCGTGCAACTCGCGCCCGTGACCGTCAAACCAGCGGGCGTTTTGGGCGCGCACTCGATCGGGTGCGCGCGGACGATGAACGCCAGGTTTTTTGTAGGTTCCGTCGTTGGCATACAGCGTTTTGAACATGGCTGCCCGCCATGGCCATTGAAGGATATCTGGCGCGGCACGGTCGAATACCTCGGTTACAGGCCTGTCCCGATAGTGCACCTGTTCGTTGTTGCCAAACAACCGCCAGGTCAAGGTGATCGCCGTGGCTTGTGGTATTGCAGCGTGTAAGGCTGCGAATGTGCCGTCGCCGGTGTGAATATTTACGAATTCGTCGATATCTAGCACCAGCAACCACGTTGCAGACCGCACAACATCCATTTTTGCCGCCGTATTCAGGGCGGTGAATTGCATGCCCGCCTTGTCATAGGGGCCATCATTGCGCATATGCGTCAGCCACCCGAATGTTGCGATCCGATCCAGCATGTTGTCGGTACAATCACCACAATCATTTGAAAAGACAACGAAATGGTCCACGCCCACGGCGCGATGATGGGCAAGCCATTCCAGCAAAAATGCGCCTTCATTGCGGACGCAGAGTACACAGGTGATCGTCACTGGGTTATCGTTCCTCTAGAAGCGTCACGACCTTGGCTGTCGATCCCTTTGGTCTCTATGTAAGCGTTGAAAAACCCTTGCGTCAAACAGACGCTACACAACACGTTGTTTAATCTTGCGTGGATACGTTCAACATTCGCGACACGAACGTTTATCGATCGTGTGATCATGCCATGTCGTTTTATCCTTTGTCTGAAATGTCGAATAAAACATGCATGATAAACGGTCATTTCTCTGATTTTGCTTTTGGGCTATCTCGTCAATTTGTTGCTTTCGACCGGGTACTCTTGTGGCGCCATGCTGGTCAACGTGCGCGTTTCAATAGTTGCAGTAAGGCATCGCCGCGCCCGCAGCCTGAGAAATCCACGCGCTTTGTCATCCCAAAGTTTAGCTTGATTCACCGAATGCAGGTCAACGCACGTGTGGTGTTGCCCCTTGACGCCAGCCCGTGTCGGTGCAGTTTGGTTGCATGATAAGCGCAATCCAAGGAGATGCCATGCAGGATACGACTACCATTGATGCCGTTCAGCAGATGCTGGCAGCAGAGGGCTATGTCTGCGACCGTGCGCTGGGTACTGTGGTGTTTTTAAGCCTCAAGCTTGGTCGGCCACTTTTTCTAGAGGGCGAGGCGGGTGTCGGTAAGACAGAGATCGCCAAAGCGCTGGCATCAGGTCTTGGGCGACGCCTGATACGATTGCAGTGCTATGAGGGCCTCGATGCGGCGTCTGCTGTGTATGAGTGGAATTTTCCCGCCCAGATGGTGGCAATCCGTACAGCCGAGGCAACGGGTAGCGCAGAACGGGAAACGTTGCAAAACCATCTTTTTTCCGATGACTATCTTATCGAACGGCCTCTGCTGCAGGCGATGCGTCCGGATGAAAACGGCGCTCCTGTTTTGCTGATAGATGAGTTGGACCGCACCGATGAACCGTTTGAAGCATTTTTGCTCGAAGCTTTGAGCGACTTTCAGGTGACAATCCCCGAGCTCGGTACAATCCACGCACCGGAACCCCCCATAGTAATCGTCACGTCGAATCGGACCCGCGAGGTACACGACGCATTGAAACGGCGCTGCCTGTACCATTGGGTGGATTACCCCGGATTTGATCGTGAGATGGAAATACTTGAGGCGCGCGCACCTGAGGCTGCGGAAACCCTGAGCCGCGAGGTCGTGGCCTTTGTCCAGCGGTTGCGCACAGAAGATCTGTTTAAAAAGCCCGGTGTGGCTGAGACCATCGATTGGGCCAAATGCCTTTTAGCGCTGGATGTCATTACGCTTAGCCCAGAGGTTATTGCAGATACACTTGGCGCAATTTTAAAGTACCAGGACGACATCCAGAAATTGCATGGCTCTGAGGCGAAACGCATATTGGACGAGGCGAAGGCAACATTGGAGCCCGCATGATCCAACTTCATCTTGCCAGAAACACTCCGGGGGTCTGGGGGAGCCCCCCGGAATAGAAGCACGTGCCAGAATACGCCCCATTAGAGCTGCCTGATGACCCAAAACTTGCGGGCAATATAATGCATTTTGCTCGCTCACTACGTCGGGCTGGCATTTCCATTGGACCGGGCAGGGTTTTAGATGCAATTCGCGCTGTGTCGGCGGCAGGGTTTACAGAGCGGCGCGATTTTTATTGGACGCTGCATGCGTGTTTCGTGTCGCGGCCTGAACAGCGGGTTGTGTTTGCACAGGTGTTTCGCCTGTACTGGCGCGACCCGCGCTACCTTGAACATATGATGGCAGCGATGGTGCCCGCTGTGCGCGGCGTGCAGGAGGATCGTGGCGCGCAGGCTGCTGAAAAACGAGCGGCAGAAGCGTTGCTTGATGGTGCAGAAGCGCCTGAAGCCAACCCCAAAAAAGAAGACGAAGACAGCGGCACCGAAATTGAGATCGATGCATCGTTTACAATGTCTGCTGAAGAAAAACTGAAGACGCTTGATTTTGAACAGATGAGCACCGCAGAGATGGCCCAGGCCAAGGCAATTCTTGCGCGTCTGAAGCTGCCAGTTGATCCGATTCGAGCGCGCCGAACCCGCGCGGCGGACGCAGGTCGGATTGATGCCGCGCGCACGCTTCGTGCGGCAATGCGGCAGGGTGGCGAATTGCATGATCTGAAGTGGAAGACGCCCAAAGTGCGATATCCAAACCTTGTTGTACTTTGCGATATCTCTGGCTCCATGAGCCAGTATTCTCGGGTTGTTTTGCATTTCTTGCACGCGGTATCGAATGCTAAGGGCGCGGGCTGGGCAAAGGTACATGCCTTTACGTTTGGTACGCGGCTTACGAATATCACCCGTCATCTGGCCCAGCGAGATGTGGACGCAGCCCTGAAAGCAGCAGGAGCAGAGGCACAAGACTGGGAAGGGGGCACGCGGATCGGAGCATGTCTGGAGGCTTTTAACCGTGATTGGTCGCGTCGGGTCTTGGGGCAAGGATCGGTCATGCTATTGATCACGGACGGGCTGGATCGGGACGATCCGCAGGCCTTGGCCAAACAAATGGAGCGTCTTCAGCTGTCGGCTCGCCGCCTCATCTGGATAAACCCTCTTTTAAGGTGGGATGCTTTTGCGCCAAAAGCCCGAGGCATTGCCGCAATGCTGCCTTATGTAGACAGCTTTCGCGCGGGCCATTCGATAGCATCACTTGAGGCGCTGGCTCAGGTGATTTCGAACCGGGATGATGTTGGCGACCGAGATAGGCTTCTGCGTATGATGTCAGATGATGGGCTGCCGGAGCGGTCTGTTTTGCGGTAGCCGCAAAAGACGCCCGCCCGCCAACCCTTTCATCTCATTTTAGGCGAATGTTACGCCGAATGTGTTGCGATAAACGGTGCTTAATTCGGACAGTGGCGCGCTAGATCTGCCCAGCCAGATGGTATCGCCGGTAAATTTGCCAACGGTTTGGATAGGTACGCCTGCTTGGCCCGCTGCGATCATCAGAGCCTCGGCTTTGTCAAAGTTACAGGCGATAAGATAGCGCGCCTGATCTTCACCAAAAAGAAAACTGGTGTCTGCACTGTCCAGCACAAGCCCCACTCCGCTTGCTTCGGCCAATTCGAATGCGGCCAGGGCAAGGCCGCCGTCACTTAGGTCGGAACAGGCAGTGATTAAGTGCCGATTGTCTCGAATGAACGTTCCGTGGCGCGCTTCGGCAGCAAGGTCGACAGGAGGGGCGTCACCTTCGGCGCGGCCATAGGCTTCGGCCAACAATGCAGATTGGCCAAGATGTCCGGCGGTCTCGCCAATGAGGATTGCTACGTGCCCATCTCGGACCTGGCAGCCGATCATGTGATCCGTGTGTGTGATCAGTCCAACGGCACCAATGGTTGGTGTGGGGAGGATCGCTGCCCCGTCGGTTTCATTGTAAAGCGACACATTGCCAGAGACGATTGGCATGTCGAGCGCAGTGACCGCTTGCCCGATCCCGTCGATTGCACCGACGAATTGCCCCATTATCTGCGGCTTTTCCGGGTTGCCGAAATTCATGTTGTCTGTCGTGGCCAGAGGCGTGGCACCCACCGCACATAGATTTCGGTAGGCTTCTGCCACAGCCTGCTTGCCGCCCTCAACCGGGTTCGCCTTGACATAGCGTGGCGTCACGTCGGATGTGAAAGCGAGAGCCTTGTCGGTGCCGTGCACTCGTATTACACCGCTGCCGATGCCGGGCGTGCGCGCGCTGTCGGCCATGACCATGGTGTCGTATTGCTCGTAAACCCATTGTTTTGCGGCATAATTCGGGCTTGTAATCAGTGTGCGTAAACCATCGATTGGGTCGATGCTGGGCACATTTTCAAGCGGTCCAGCCTGGGGTGTTGGCACCCATGGGCGGTCATATTCCGGGGCTTCGGAGGACAGTTTGGACAGTGGCAGATCCGCCATGGTCTTGCCCTTGTGCACGATGACAAACCGGTCTTCGGCGATGGTTTCGCCGACGATTGCAAAGTCGAGATCCCATTTGTCAAAGACGGCTTTTGCCTCGGCTTCCAGTTCGGGGCGAAGCACCATCAGCATGCGCTCTTGGCTTTCGGAGAGCATCATCTCATAGGCCGTCATTTGCTCTTCGCGCACGGGCACATCATCAAGGTTGAGACGGACGCCGAGCCCACCTTTGTCGCCCATTTCGACCGCGGAACACGTCAGGCCAGCGGCCCCCATATCCTGGATCGAGATGACCGCGCCAGTTGCCATCAACTCAAGCGTGGCCTCCATCAGGCGTTTTTCGGTGAACGGGTCGCCGACCTGAACGGTGGGGCGCTTTTCTTCGATTGTATCATCAAATTCAGCGCTGGCCATGGTGGCACCACCAACGCCGTCGCGGCCCGTTTTGGCACCTAGATAAACGACAGGCATGCCGATCCCAGATGCGGCGGAGTAAAAAATCTTGTCTGCATCGGCAAGGCCTGCGGCAAATGCATTTACGAGACAGTTTCCGTTATAGGCCGGATCAAACCGAACCTCGCCGCCCACGGTCGGGACACCAAACGCATTGCCATAACCGCCAACGCCTTCAACGACACCGTGCACCAGTTGACGAGTCTTTGGATGTGTAACCGCACCAAAGCTAAGAGCGTTCATGGCCGCGATCGGGCGTGCGCCCATCGTAAACACATCACGCAGGATGCCGCCCACGCCGGTGGCTGCACCCTGATAGGGTTCGATGTAGGATGGATGGTTGTGGCTTTCCATCTTGAAAACTACCGCTTGACCGTCGCCAATATCGACGATCCCCGCGTTTTCGCCCGGGCCGCATATTACCTGTGGGCCGGTGGTCGGCAAAGTACGCAGCCATTTTTTGGAAGATTTATATGAACAATGTTCGTTCCACATGGCCGAGAATATGCCCAGTTCGGTGAAGGTGGGCGTGCGATCAATGATCTCAAGGATCCTTGCGTACTCGTCTGGGCTGATCCCGTGACTTGCGATTAGGTCCTCGGTGATCTTTGGTTCTTGCATGTTCATCCCCCGGCGGTTGTGGCGCGTTGTTTAGAGCAGGCAGAGCCCGGGGGAAAGGGGCAGAACGCGCTGTTTCAATGACCTGCGCACCATGCGTTGTATTTGGTCCTGAAATGCCGCTTATGCGCGCCAAGTTGGGTGATCGTGTATTTCTGAGGCTCTGCTTTTATTGGCTGGGTACCTTTTGTGCTGACAGTTTTGTGCCGATTTTAGTCGCCGGGTTTGCTAGCGGCTGGGGTTTCTTCCACCATCTCTTGTGCGGCTTGCGTGGCGGCAGCGGCAATGGCGGTTTTGTCAGCCTGTGTCAGTTCATTGTGATCGTCCATGCCTGGGATTGCGACGCGCACTTCGCGGCGGGCAAATTCCAGACCATTTTCTTCGAACGACTTATTGATCCGGTTGTAGATTTCCTTGCGCAACGTGAACTGAGTGCCCGGCTTGGCCATAAACTTGCCGCGGATCACGATCCCAACGTCGTCGAATTCAAAAACGCCCTGGCTCTTGAAGGGTTGCAGGAAATCATCCTTGTACATCTCTTCCTGAATCATCTGGTTGCCGATGTTCTTGAATATCTTTTTGACCTTGTTGGGATCAGTGCCAAAGGGGACGGTAAAGCGCAGTTTCATGATCACCCAGTCGCGGCTGTAATTGGTGATTTTGGGAATCTCACCGTAGGGAAGGGTGTGAACCGGCCCCTTGTGGTGACGCAACTGCATCGAACGAATGGAAATTTTTTCGACTGTGCCCATCGTGCCTTCGACCTCGACATATTCGCCTGTGCGAAAGGCATCATCAATAAGAAAGAAAATACCCGATACAACGTCTGTTACAAGTTTTTGAGCACCAAAACCAATGGCTAGACCTACGATCCCGGCACCGGCCAACAGCGGCGTGGTATCGATGCCTACGTTGCCAAGCGCCAACAACAAGAACACCACTACGATCGCAGCCCGCGCAACCCCAAGGATCAATGGCAGAACAGTCGAAAGCCTTGACCCGCCCGCGCCTCCGCCATCGCCGCCGCCCATGCTTTCGTCTTCGGGGTCGTAGCCCGATGCGGTTTGTTCAGCGGCCAATTTACGGTTGATCCAGAGCGAGACGCTCTCGTAGGCCAGATAACCGACCGCTAGAATGATCGTGCCCTCGATCAGGTTTCCAGCCAGTTTCGTTCCAACGCCCGCAGCGGCCATATTGCTGAGGTCAATGTTCCAGATGCGGGCAACCGAAAGCACAACAAAGCCAAATACGATCACTCGCCCAATGCGGATATAGCTACGGCGTGTCGAGACATAGGCGCGTTCGGCCACGGCGCCTTCGCCCGTCATGGGCGGCGTGAGGTGACGCACGAGGCCTCGAACGGTCATGTCGAGCGCGGGCGCAAAAGCCATGATGGTCATTGTCCAAATGTGAGGCAGGTGCACCAAAAGTTCAGACTGTCCATAGCTGCCAAGCATCGTTGCCAACCACCAGGTTACAACCGAAGCCGTAATCACAAAATAGGGGAAGATGCGCGCTGCGCGTTCTTCACCTGGTGTAATGTCAGGATCGGCCCCGCGCATCATCATCGTGAGGCCGGGGCGCAAGCTCCAGAACACCCAAATGGTATAAAGATGCAAGCTTAGGTTTAACCAAAAGTCCGCCCGAGAAGTGGCAACGGCTTCGCCATTCATCGCGAAAAATTGCGGCACAAAATAAGTAAGCCCCAGAAGTAAAGCAAATGAACCATTGTGAAGGTACATGGTATGGGCAGTTGCATTGTCGGTGTGCACAATACGGAACTCAGGCCGCTGCGGTGCAAGAAGGAACCGAGCAACGGCAAGTGTAACGCGCGGCACAACGATCAAATTTATCCAGATGGATTCGATGTAGGCAGGCATGGCCGTGGCCTGTTGCTCCATCATTCCAAAGTACACACCCATTACTGGGCCAATCGCTCTGCCGATCATATTGGCCGCGAGAAAGAAAATGACCACAGCGATGATATCAGCTGTCAACCTTTTGGCCAGAAAACTCAATGTTTCCATGAGAGTGGGCGTATCGCTGACCGTGATGTTCTGCACCCAATTGCGCACCATCCGGCGAAAAGCAAATTCGACCAAAACTGCTGAAAAAATGGCGATGGCCATAATGGCGATCATCAAGATCAGCCCATCGGTGCCAAGTTGCGCCATGAATGAGTTGAAAGCGTTGGCAAACGAGGCGCCAAGATCCGGAAGCTTTTCAAAAGCGTCGGCAACGGATAGCGCCACCCCCACGGTTCCTGCATTAAGCAATTCGGCAATGCCGCCGCTTTGCTGAGGCGTCGTGACCGCCTGAGTGTTGAGCTGGCTGAGCAAAAGGGCACGCACTTCGTTATCGCTGAGCCTTGATATTAATGCGTTAGCAGCGTCCACGGTCAGTGGTTCGGGCAGGATTGGCACGATCTGCGTGGCCGTTGATGAGGTGTTTGGCATCAGTGATTGGGCATGAGCTGGAGCGTCCAAACCCAAACAAATGGCCAGGGCCAATATTGCGCAACAAATGCGTAAAAATTGTGCATGCCTGATCATGGTTTTTTCTCCCACCCAAAACTATTCTTTAATCATGGGTGATTTTAAATGTGAGCTGCAAGCGAAACTAACACAGCGCAACATGTATTTTAAAAAAAGGCCGAGCACTGGGCTCGGCCAAGTCCAACAGGGAGGTTCGAAGAGACGGCGTGCTACGCTGCGTTCCTTCATGCAACAAAATATGCGTGCACTTGCGTGCAAACAAGGCAGAATGTGAAAATTTGCTGGTATGGCCGTTATGCGCTCAGCGCATGGCTTGGCTTTTCCCTTTTTCTCTGAGTATCTTACGATAGGCAATAATCTCATCCTGAACGAAATCCCGAAAGGCTGCTATCCGCTTGGATTGGCGCAGTTCCTCTGGGTATGCGAGAAAAACAGGCACATCCGCAGATTCAACTTCTGGCAGGACATGAACAATGCGTGGTTCGTCTTGGCTGACATAATCGGGAAGTATGCCAACCCCCAGATTTTGTAGTACGCCCTGCAGCACACCGAAATAATTATTCACAGTCAGTAATGATTTGACATCATAGGTTAGTAAGTGCTGCACAAGGTTTGATCCGGCGCCGACCTGCGCCGAATTTGCATTCTGACAGATCAGTCTGTGGTGAGCGAGGTCGTCAAGCCGTTCCGGAACACCGTTTTCATCCAGATACGGTTGTGTCGCGAAAAGCTGCATCTTGACTGTCATCAGCCGTTTGCGGATCAGATCCGCTTGGCTTGGTTCCTTCATACGGATCGCTACATCAGCTTCGCGCATCGGCAGATCTAGCACGCGTTCCTCAAGCATAAGATCCACGTGCAGATCGGGATAACTTTGGTAAAGCTTGGCCAGACGCGGGGCCAGCCAGAGTGTGCCAAAACCAATTGTGGTGGTCACACGCAGGTCGCCGAACACTTCTTCTTCGCTGTCGCGAATACGGGCGGATGCCGCGTCGAGCCGCTTGTTCATGGCAATGGTTGCCTCCAATAGCAATTCGCCCTGTTCTGTCAGGATGAGCCCGCGCGCATGGCGGTGAAAAAGCGTCGCGTTGAGTGAGTCCTCAAGCCCTCTGATCTGACGGGAGACTGCCGATTGGCTCAGGTTGAGCTTGTCACCCGCATGCGTGAGGCTCCCTGCGTCAGCCACGGCGTGAAATATTCTTAATTTGTCCCAGTCCATGTGGATCACTTTCTTGAATTCACGCAGACACTATCTGAAATAATGCAGTTTCACACTGTCGAGGTGGAACAATGATGCGAAATATACAAATTTTTGTATGCAGGTCAGTAATTGTGACCTACATTTGATTATAAATGATGCAGGACTGATCCTGGCAGGGAGGCCAATGATGAGCACGCAAAAGATTTCACTGAACGACCGCTATGATCTCGACAAAAGCCCAGTGTTGTTAAACGGCACACAGGCGTTGGTCAGATTGATGCTGATGCAAAAGGCGCGTGATGTGGTGGCCGGACTTAATACAGCTGGGTATGTGACAGGCTACCGTGGGTCGCCATTGGGAGCGGTCGATATGCAGATGACACGCGCGCTGAAACAGCTGGCTGCGTCGGATGTGACGTTTCAAACGGGCCTGAATGAAGATCTTGCAGCGACTGCGCTTTGGGGCAGCCAGCAAGCAGAACTGCGCGGCGAGGGCAAATATGATGGTGTTTTTGGCCTGTGGTACGGCAAGGGGCCCGGGGTGGACAGGTCAGGCGATGTGATGCGCCACGCCAACATGGCGGGGTCGTCGCGCAATGGCGGCGTTTTGATGGCGATGGGGGACGATCACACCGGTGAATCGTCGACCGTGTTGCACCAATCCGAGTTTGCGATGGTCGACGCTTACATGCCCGTAGTATCGCCTGCAGGTGTGCAGGAAATCCTCGATTATGGGCTTTACGGCATAGCGCTTAGTCGTTTTGCCGGGGTTTGGGTCGGCTTAAAGACAATGAAGGATACGGTAGAAGCGACATCGGTCGTGGATGGTGACCCGCATCGTTTGAACTTTGTGGCGCCAGACTTTCAAATGCCCGATGGCGGGCTAAACATACGGCTGGTGGACGACCGGATCGAGCAAGAGGCGCGATTGGTCGATTACAAACGCTATGCCGCCGAAGCTTTTGCTAATGCCAACAAGATGGACAAACGCGTTTGGGGCAAACCGGGGGCTAAAATCGGCTTTGTGGCGGCGGGCAAAAACTGGCTCGATTTGGTGCACGCGCTTTCACTGCTCAACATTGATGCATCCGAGGCCGAGCGGCTTGGGGTGACCACCTACAAGGTCGGCCAGACGTGGCCACTGGACACCAAAACATTCAACCAGTGGGCCGAGGGCCTTGATGTGATTGTCGTGGTTGAGGAAAAGCGCAAACTGATCGAAGTGCAGATCAAGGAAGCCATCTTTGACAATCGTGCGGGGCGCCGCGTCTATGGTGGCATGAAAGAGGGCGACGTATTTTTCAGCGCCAAATGGGCGCTCGACCCTGTCGAAATCGCCTCCAAGCTGGGTCAGGTTCTGATTGATGAGGGCCGCAACACAGATGGTATTCAAGCCGGCATGGCGACGCTGGACGAAGCGCGCCGCGCGGACAATGCCGAAGAGATCGCGGCCCGGTTGCCCTATTTTTGCTCAGGCTGTCCACATAATTCATCGACCAAGGTGCCCGAAGGCAGCCGGGCCTATGCGGGTATTGGCTGTCATTTCATGGCGATCTGGATGGACCGTGAAACGTCTGGTTTTACCCACATGGGGGCTGAAGGCGCCAATTGGATCGGCGAGGCACCTTTTTCAAACCGACCCCACGTGTTCCAGAATATCGGAGATGGGACGTATAACCATTCAGGCGTACAGGCCATTCGTGCTGCTTTGGCTGCTGGCACGACGATAACCTACAAAATCCTGTATAATGACGCAGTAGCGATGACGGGTGGGCAGGGCAATGATGGCGATCTTGATCCCTACCGAATCGTGAACGAGGTCCGTGCAATGGGCTGCAAGAATGTCGCTGTTGTGTACGATGACAAAGAAGACGTAGATGTCGGACGATTTCCATCGGGCGTAGACGTTCAGGAACGGGTCAATTTGCCGCTGGTTCAAGAGCGCTTTGCGCAGACCGAGGGTGTCAGCATTATTGTTTATGTTCAGACCTGTGCCGCTGAAAAACGCCGCCGCCGCAAGCGGGGCACGTTCCCAGATATCGACAAGCGTGTCTTTATCAACACCGATGTCTGTGAAGGGTGCGGGGATTGTGGGGTGCAATCGAACTGTGTTTCGATCGTGCCCAAGGACACCGAACTTGGCCGAAAACGCGCGATTGACCAGTCTTCGTGCAACAAGGATTTTTCTTGTGTTAAAGGGTTCTGCCCTTCGTTTGTGACCCTCGAAGGGGCGCAGGTCAAAAAACAGGTGACTGCTGATTTAAACCTTCCTGACCTGCCGATGCCAGAGTTGCCCACGATCAAGGGTACTTGGAACGTGGTAGTGACCGGTGTTGGTGGCACTGGCGTTGTCACGATTGGGGCCTTGATGGCGCAGGCGGCCTATATCGATGGCAAGGGGGCGGGTGTGATGGAAATGGCGGGGCTGGCGCAAAAGGGCGGCGCTGTCCATATCCATTGCCGTCTGGCCAATGACCCGCATGACATCAGCGCCATTCGCGTGGCCACAGGAGAGGCCGATGCGTTGATCGGCGGTGATCTGGTTGTCAGTGCTGGTGCCAAGACACTTGGTCTGACCAGTGCAGGTCGCACCGGGGCAGTTGTGAACAGTCATGAAATTATCACAGGGGATTTCACTCGTAATACCGAATTCGCTTTGCCTTCTGATCGCCTCACGCTCGCGCTTGAGGCGCGGATGCGCGATCGGGTGGATCTGTTTGATGCGTCAGAACTGGCGCGGGTGACCATGGGCGATTCAATCTTTTCCAATATGATGATCTTTGGAGCCGCGTGGCAGCGCGGATTGTTGCCGTTAAGCCTTGATGCGATCCGACAGGCGATTGATCTGAACGGCACAGTTGTGGATAAAAACCTGCGTGCCTTTGAT
>Ga0206126_10004602_pt1 | contig 13176 bp, 14 predicted proteins | sample Helgoland_Spring_5_FD_148621 | JGI IMG/M metagenome (GOLD analysis project Ga0206126, IMG submission 148621) | Pelagic subsurface seawater microbial communities from Kabeltonne, Helgoland, North Sea - Helgoland_Spring_Bloom_20160412_1 | ecosystem: Environmental > Aquatic > Marine > Epipelagic ...
ATACCAATGGGTTAATTAGACAATATTTCCCAAAGAAAACTGACTTTAATTTAATCAGTCAAGAGATGCTTGACAAGGTTGAAAAAGAGTTAAATAATAGACCAAGAAGTTGTTTGAAATTTAACAGCCCTTCTGAAATTTTGAAGGACGTAAAAAAGATAGCCAACTTGCGTTAATGACTTGCATTCACCATAGCATTAGCATCTTCCAGATATTTTAACGCATTGGAGTGAAAAAGATATTTTATATCTATATTGTCTTGTTCACTCGTACCTTGCTCATATTGCATAATAACAGACTGAGCTATATGGTATTTACACTGAGCATGAAATAATTTCACACTGTCTGGTGATTGATTCAGCGATGATTTATCGTTAATCCTATTATCTAAACTTTTTAATGCAATCTCTATATCAGCACTGCTTTTTCCTGAATCTTCAAAAACTTTGATCACTTTTTCAAAGAATTGCTCTATTTTTGCAAGTTCTTCGATTGGTGCCTGTGATAACATTTTTTGAATTATATCCAAACCATTATTCTCAATAGCTTTATTAAAAGCACCAACATAGTCTTTCTTGGGTGCTTTTTGAAAAATCTGATCTGTTACGATAGTCTGTTCTTTTTGCTAGAACTGGATTCCTTGAGTATTTTGATGAACAGGAACAGCTTGTTCTTTTTTCTCTTCCATTTTTTTTAATACTACATCACCCTTTTCGATAAATTCTTCATACTCTGGAAATTGATTTAGTGAAAATGGATTTGACGCTGCATCATTATTTGCTTGTTGTGTACTAATTACTTTCTGCTTTTGAACAAAAATTTCAGCTTGCTGATTTTTATTCACAAGTTCTTGTTTTATAGTTTTTAGTAATTTTGCATTCGTGCTTAACTTATTACGCTTCATATTCACCCCTTTTATTTCGCATTAAAATTGCAATACATGCCTAAGAAATCAATTCTCAGTTGATCCTCTTGAGGCTAGCATATGATTTTTGCTAAGGCAATGTAATATATGTTAATTATTATTTTGAATTTACGATATGATCCCAAAGATCATCAATTGACTGGATAGTCTTTTTATCCATATCAATTTTTTTTCCCCAATTGCGTTTTGTCTCTGGTGGAATCTTATTTGTCGCATCTATACCCATTTTGCTTCCTAGGCTGGACTCTTCTGATGCAAAATCTAGATAATCGATAGGTGAATTCTCAATAAAAGTGGAATCCCTTTTTGGGTCAGTCCTTGTCGAAATTGCCCACATGATTTCTTTCCAATTACGCACGTTGATATCATCATCCACAACTATCACAAATTTTGTATACATGAATTGTTGTAGGAATGACCATACACCCATCATGACTCTTTTTGCTTGCCCTGCATACGTCTTCTTGATAGATATTACTGCAATACGGTAAGAACACCCTTCAGGTGGAAGATAGAAATCTATAATCTCAGGAAATTGTTGCTGAATCAGGGGGATAAAGATCTCATTTAATGCCTCACCTAAAATTGATGGCTCATCCGGTGGCTTGCCAGTATAGGTACTGAGATATATAGGATTCTTTTTCATAGTGATAGCTTTGACATTGAAAACTGGAAATTCTTCAACATCATTATAATAGCCAGTATGATCTCCAAAAGGCCCTTCTGGTAAATATTCATTCATACTTATTTCACCTTCGATCACTATCTCAGCATGCGCTGGTACTTTGAGATCGATAGTTTTACATTGCACTAATTCTACAGATTTCTTTTGCATGAGACCTGCAAAATTATATTCAGAAATAGTATTTGGAATCGGCATTACAGCAGCAAGAGTGATAGCTGGATTTGCTCCAATCACAGCAGCGGCTGGCATTGGCTTGCTCTTAAGTTTTTCTTTCCATTTTGCATGATGCGCAGCTCCACCACGCATTTTTAGCCAGCGCATAATCAGCTTATCTCTTCCTACTACTTGTAACCTATATATTCCGAGATTATAACTATCTATTTTTTCCTTGCCATATCCTTTTGTTACAATTAATGGCCAAGTAATAAGGGGCGATACATCCTCTGGCCAGCATTTCTGTATGGGGAGAATATTTACATCTGGATCCTTTATTACGATTTCTTGAGATGCTCCTTTTGAAATAGTTTTAGGAGGCATAGATAGAACTCTTTTCGCAATTGGTAAAAGGGATATAGCTTCCTTAAAAGAAGATGGAGGTTCTGGATTTTTTATAAAAGCAAGTAGCTTTCCAAATTCTCTAAGATGACTTGAGTCTTCTATACCAAGCCCCATTGCTATGCGCTGCTTACTCGCAAATAAATTTGTAAGTACTGGATAGCTTGATTTTGTACCATCAGCCTTTCTAACATTTTCAAAAAGTAGCGCAGGACCATCAAGCGCTAAAAAGCGCCTGCTAATTTCAGTGATCTCAAGATCTGTAGAAACTTCGACCTTGATTCTTTTTAAATGATTATTCTTTTCTAAAAAAAGAACAAATTCTGATAAATCTTTAAAACTCATATAACATTCTTATTACTCTGCCATGCACCAAAAATTATACAAATAATCGCATTAGCATATCCAAGAAAAATATAATCCGTATCTTTGTAAGCTATTTTTTGCAAGGTAAAATGAAAATACGCAGCAAGTAGTATAGGGCAAAATACAAAAAGAAATTTTTTAATGTAAGACTGCCTATAATATGGCTGAGTTAAAAAAATACTTAGCCCCAAAAACACAAAGCCAAAATTAAATAAGGGCCATATAATTCTAAGATGCCCGTCTATGATAAGTCGTTTTTGCCTATCTGTACTAAAGTTCTCATCAGGCCAAATCATTTCATGTATGTATAACTCTATACTTGTTTTTGTCCTTTGAGCTGAATTATCTTCATTATTTGAAATAACAACATTCAACCTATCAAAATATAGCTTATTCAAATGATTCAATTGGTCGTAAGAATGTCTAGCGCCACCTATTAATTCAAGTTCTACTATGTATGGTGTTGAGCTAGTAATAATTGCCGATTTTGCAAATAATATTGTTTTGCTGCTCGGAGTTTTATTATCAAATAAAACTATTCCTTGCATCAAACCATTTGAACTTTTTGTGTCTACATAAATTGTGTAATCTTTAGAAATGGAATTAAATGTTTTGGGGTGAATCATACTTGTTAAATAATTCTCCTTAAAATTATTCAATCCTTGCTTCAAATTACTGTATGAAAGTGGCATTAGATACATAGATATATAATACGATATTATAGTCACAATTATTGCAATAAGTAACGCTGGCTTTATTAGGTCATAATTACTAAGCCCACTACTTCTTAAAATCACCAATTGTCTTTCTTCTTGCAAACGATTATAAACATAAATTACAGAGATTACTGTGACTATAGGCAAGATCATAAACAACAAAGAAGGTAGAAGAAAAATTATCAACTTCAGGAAAGACTTGATACGTATTCCTTGTTCGATCAAAGGTGTTAAGCGTAATATTTGTACTATCCACACAACAAATGTTGTGAGTAGTATTATAGAAATCAAAGGGAATATGATATTCTTCAGTATGTGTGTTTTATATGTAAGCATTATCCGTAATTAGGGTTATTCTTATAGCAAGATTTTTAAGTTATTCACACAGAATCAATATTCCATTTCTTACGCAGCTCTTCATATTGTTTTTCGTATTGTGTAGACTCTGTTTTAATTTTTAAAGAATATATTTTTACTATTATTAGAGGCATAGAGATATATAATAATTGGCCAATAAATGCAGCGCCATATATCACTACCCAAGTCTCAAATTCAGCAATTATTACTTTAGAAGTATAAGAAACTGAATGGCTATGCCATATTTTTTCCAAATATGGCATGATACCAATCAGGTTGAAACTACATATGCTAGCAGAAAAACATTTATGATCATTCTTATCAAGAAGAATTGCAAAAATAGTAGGTAGCATAGCTATAAGAAAAAAGACCAGAGTATATCTAGAAAAAGCTATTAAAATAAGCGCAATAACAAGTGCTACAGCTTTTGCTATGTAAGATACATAATTGAAATTTTTGTGTGATCTGCTGAGCATAGTGGTTACCTGTATGAAGATTTACGTAATTACCATAATTGCAACTATCAAACATAATATATAAGAAAAAAGAACAGTCATCTTTTGGCCTACAATCAAAGTATCACAAAATCTATTACTTTGGTTATTTAAAAATTGTATTTTTTGTCTTAACACATGAGCCGTTGTAGAAGCTTCCAAATAACCTTTATAATCCTCTACAAACCTCCTTTGATCAGATAGCAGGTCAATAATTCTTGATAAGTCTCCTTCCTTCTCTAAACTATTCAATTCTGAAAATATATTGTTCCTGAATTGCATATTATATAAATAATCTGCGAATAATGAATTTAACTGAGATATTATTACCTTACAAATATTAGGAATTTTGATATTCGGTTCGTGCTTTTGTAACAAACTCAATACCACAAGATTTTCTATAGCAGGGCTTTCTGAAAAATTCGAGAAATCTCTCAGTATAGGAATCTTGATGTCTTCTTCTAGATTCAATTTGGCAGCTATAAAAGCAATAATATTCCTATCCATGAAAAATTTCTCTGGTGAATTTTTTGCTATTTTATCTAGAGCTGTGAGTAATTCTGGTATATTAGTAATATACTCTTTATCAAGTAATTCACTATTGCATGGAGCATACGAATTTAACGTGTAGATCAATCTTTCAATCCCAAAGACCACTACTCCATTAAGTTTTGTTTTCATCGCTGTATCTACTAACAAACTGTAGTGATCTATATCTAAATGACCAGAAGCATGCTTATTACTATCGTAAGCTTTCCGTAATTTATTCTCCAAAGCAATCAGCACTTTCTCCGCATCCGTTCTTTTATTATTCACTATTAAATAGTGTAAAAAATATGATATAGAATCAATTGTAAATGCTAGACCCTCTTGTCTAATTGATCCATTATTATCTATAGCAGATAATAATCTTGAAAATTTGATTTGTCCTGCCAACCTTCTAGAGGACACTGAATATTCGTTTGATTTATTTCCAATGGATTTTATTATCTCTAAGCTATTCTTATTAAACCTTTCATTTAAAGCCCATTTAAGTACGTGATCACTCTCTGTAAAATTTATTGCAGTACTCCAATTGCAAAAAAATGCATAGGCAATAGATTTGGCATTAGAGTATTCTTGATCATTAAATTCTAAAATATTTCTTTTACTACGTTTTCTATTAGCAGAAACAGTTGGGAATTTTCCATCTAACCACTGCCTTAATTCAGAGGCTCCCCAGCGCTGAGCCGGGTCATCATTCAAAGTACCTTCGAAGAAAATTTGTAATCTCCGTGAAGTCTTAACTCTAGATAACAAATATGTATATGTTGTATTCTCAAATCTTGTACTGTTATAATTTTTTATCTCTTTATGGTCATGCCAAATAGATTTTTGTGTATAAACATACATCATTGTAATACCTAGAGCATATATATCGTTCTGAATGCCTCTTATGAAACGTGCAGCTTCATGACATTCTATCAACTCTGAGGCAAGATATTGCTCTTCTTGGTAAAAATTAGGATATGCATTAGCAAACTCTCTCAGCATTAAGAATTTTCCATCTTGGATCAAAATATTAGATGGATTGATAGAGCAACAGTAAATTCCATTTTTTTGTAAGGTAGATAAAATATTTGCAACACCTTTCACTATAGATTCAAATCCATCATTATCTATTGTTTTTTTAGAGGAGATGTGATGTTCAAGATTATCTTCTATGCTATATTGCTCCACTATTGCAGATGCACAAACTTGAGTAGTGGTCGATAATTTAACAAAAGAGAATGCAACAATTTTATTTAACCCATTAATGGGATTTTTTTTGCAAAACTTGTATCTTTTTAAAATCAATTAGATAATCTCTATTAAAAATAATTGCAAAATATCTCTTATTATCCTGCTCATCTATTATCAACTAAGTCATCTTTGTTAATATCAATTTTACTAGGATCCATTATTAGATATTTTTCTATTTCTCTCAGAAGAAAACTCTACTACCACAAATTCAATTGTATCAATATCCTCAAGCATTTTTACCAACGCACCTTCGGGTGTAATAGCTTCTATTGTAGCCACACCTATTCCTCGCGGAAAAATTCTTCCATCGCCAGAAGTATATACTATTTCCCCCACAGAGGCAGCATGATCTTTTTTTAAATAGATCATTTTCATTTGATCATTTTGTTTAGCAACAATTCCTTTAACCTTTGATTCTTCTGTAATCACAGGGATTCTTGAATTGTGGTCATTAGCTAGCATCACCGTAGCATAATTATCACTAACTTGTGATACTCTACCAATGATACCAGAAGTACCCCTAACAATATCATTTACATTAATATTATGATTCTTACCCGCTCTAATCGTTGCAAAACTAGCAAAAGGAGTAGTTGACACGCCAACTATTTTTGCAGTTATAAAATCATTTTTGATATTAGAAACCACCTTGAGTAACTTATTAAGATTTTGATTTTCTAATAAAATGTATGAAATAAATTTTTGATCTTTTTTTGCTTCGGATAATTGCAGCTTTAATTCTGCATTTTCAGCTTCTAAATCTCTGAAATAACGGAATTTTGTATAAAAAGAAGTTATCTTTCTAGATGAATATTCATATATAGAATTTCCCAAATACATAACCCTGCCAGTAGATTCCAGCAATATATTCGACAAACTCTTTGGAGGAAAAAAATATAAAAAGAAGCAAGAAGCTACTATCAAAATAACGATAAAAAATTTTCTAAGTATAAAGAGGGCAAACTTACCTAAATCAAGTAAGTTGCTTTTTATTCTCACCCTATTAGCTAATATCGCCACCTAACAACTCAAAACTTATTCTTGCTTAAACAACACATGTTTTAATTTTGGAAAATTTTCTATCACCCTTCCTATTCCAAGAGCAACGCATGCTAAAGCATTATCTGCTACGAATACTGGCAATTGAGTTGCATCCCTCAGAACATGCCCTAGATTATTCAATAATGCCCCTCCCCCTGTTAGGATAATGCCCTTATCTACAATATCAGAGGATAATTCTGGAGGAGTACATTCTAGAGCTACTTTTACAGCTTCAATAATTTGTCCTACAGGCTCTGATAGGCTTTCTGCAATCTCTTTCTCATTCAACAACATTTCTTTTGGTATGCCATTTAATAAGTCTCTACCTTTTATTTCTATTTCTTGTATGGGTGCGCCCGGAGCTACATACGCAGTACCAATTTCTTTCTTAATTTTTTCAGCAGTAGATTCGCCTATTAAGAGATTAAAATGTTTTTTTACATATGAGATAATTGCAGCATCCATTTTGTCGCCACCGACCCTTGCTGATCTTGCATAAACTATTCCACCTAGCGAGAGCACAGCAACTTCGGTTGTTCCACCTCCAATATCCACTACCATAGATCCAGTTGCTTCAGTTACAGGCAATCCAGCTCCAATCGCAGCTGCCATTGGCTCCTCAATTAAATAAACATCTCTAGCTCCTGCACTTTCTGCAGCTTCTTGAATTGCCCTTCTTTCAACTGGAGTTGACCCCGAAGGAACACAGACAACTATCATAGGGCCAGTAAAAGACCTTCTATCTTTTACTGAGCGTATGAAATATTTGATCATCTCTTCTGCGGCTCTAAAATCTGCTATCACTCCATCTTGCAAAGGTCTTTTTGCATCAATATCTGTAGGTGTACGCCCTAGCATACTTTTGGCTTCGTGACCAAAAGCATAAGGTTTTATCGTTCCATTTTTATTAATCAGTGCGACTACTGATGGTTCATCTAATACTATGCCTTTGTTTTTTTCATACACCAGAGTATTGGCTGTTCCAAGATCAATTGCAATGTCAGATGAAAATCGATCAAGAAATGCTATAAACTTCATTTAACTCCTCGTATAAATATCGTATTAAAAATGTTTTGTTTTACTGCGTCTTAAACTCAAATATTAGTACGCATCAAGTGATTCCCGAGTATATCAAGATTCTTGAAAATGTAAAATAACAAAATTACTTATTAATAATGCAAGTAATATAGGACACAAAGTAGCAAGTAACGGTGAAACACCATTGTAACCAAGGATACGTACGGTTATCTCTAAAGCGAAATATATGCATATGCCTAATATGCATCCAAACGTTATTATTTTCCAAGATAGTTGATTTTTTGCATTAGGATTAATAAACCAACAAGCAATGAGTGACATTACTACCATAGTGAGCGGCTTAAATATTTGTTTGTAGTAAAATAACTCATATTTATGCACTGCAAGACCAGACTTCGAAAATTTCTTAATTGCGTTATTTAGATTCCATATAGAAATCATTTCGGGGGGGCTAAATCTTTGTATAAGATTGTTAATAGTCAAATTTGTTGGAATGTCTAGATGATTCAAGAACTCCGTTGAAGCTTGAGAGTTAATCTGAACATTGGTTAATTTTAATGAACCAGGTTCTAATGTAGAAACAGGTGAATGAATACGCTTTATTAGATTGTTATCCGAATCTAGTTCTAATACCGTCAAATCATATAGGGTTTTTTGTGACGCATTAATAGATTTTGCGTGGATAATTCTGTTATTTTGGTCAAAGTTTTCAAAAAGAAAAATACCAGATTGAGATATAGTGACATTCAAATGCGATTTATTATTCAGCTTTGCCTCAAGTGCTTCGTATTTCTGAAGTCCATAGGTAGCAACAGGGCTAACAATCAACAAAGAGATTAAGCCTATTAAGAATGCTAAAGTAGCAGGAACTATAAAAATTCTCCATATGGAAATACCACTACTTAATAGTATGATTAACTCATTATGTTTCGCAATATTTTGTAAAAACATCAGCGATGCTATGAAAGCTATTATTGTAATAACTTCGTAAAATAGAAATGGTATTTTAAAAGATATTAGCATCCAAAAATTACTAAGAGAAATATTTACTGACTTGAAGTTCTGCAAAATATCGAAGGCATTAGTAACAAAAAATATTGCTATTACTATGGTCGAAACAATGAAGAACTGCTTCAAAAACAATCTAATCAGATAGAATGCAAGTGTTTTGTAATTAATCATAACTCCAACTGCGGAAATCTTATTGCGTGCTGCATAATACAATATATGATATTGTTGGTTGGTAAATTGTCCATAATTATTTAATGATATTACATGTAACTAATGAGGCAGCAGATAGAACTGCACACCTCCTTGCAAAAGATAAAAAGATGGTAGCGCTTCGTATCGCTGTAGATGGCGGTGGATGTTCCGGGTTCATGTATCAATATAATTTGGTCGATAAAATTAACGAAGATGATTTTATCATAAAAATAAACGATATAAAAATCCTTATAGACCCTTTGTCTCAGCAATTTCTAGATGGTTGTACTTTTGAATTTATAGAAGAACTCGGAAGCAGCTATTTTCAAATAAAAAACCCCAACGCAACTGCCAAGTGCGGATGCGGTAGCTCCTTCTCTATCTAACACACCCTAATTTGCAACCCAAAAAATATCATATTTTTACCGCATGACAGAAAGAATAGTATGGTAATAAAAACTTGATCCATTAACATTATGGTAGTTTAATGTATATTAATGAAGATAGATATGCACAAATTATATAATAAAAGAAATTTACTTTCTTCAACCTGCACTTAGCGGGTTAATTTTTATTTCTTTCAATGCTTTTACTAGTAATATAGCAAATGCAGAGAACATTGATGTAAATGCAGTGACTTACACGAGGAATGATGTTGTAGATGCTAGTAACAACGTAGCCGATCATGGTATAGATGTTTTTAATGTGTATGCTCTAGCCACATTTAATAACGATGTAACTGCAAATAATAATGATACTAGCGGTATTCATCTCAATTTTCATGCAATTGCTCACTTTCATGGGAAAACGTAATACTCCAATACTTTTGGCATGATTTTTACTCTGCTTTTACCCCTCTTTCATTAAACATCCTCTTACATCTATATTTATGGTACAACGCCTTCAACGTCCTAAATATCACCTTGACTGCAATAGAAATTCTGTATATAATCCAGACCTAGCCAAATCAGCAATATTTTTTGGTTAGATTTTTAAGGATTTTATGAGTATTTCAAACAGTAACTCTCAAGAAAAAACAAACGACAATCCCGAAATATCTCCCCCTTCACGAAATAATTCAAAATTTAATAATTTCATAGGCTATGTCTGGCCCGTGTCTCGCCTTGAACTTCCAAAGTTTCTTTCTATTACTTTGCTGATGTTCTGCATTTTAGGAATCCAGAATTTAATTAGGGCTACAAAAGACAGCGTAATCACCACTATGATCGGAGCTGAAACGATCTCGTTTTTAAAATTCTGGGGTGTGCTACCAGCATCCTTCTTGATAGGAATTTTTTATGTAGCTCTTACAAGTGTCATGAAAGGAGAGAATATCTTTTATCTTATAATGTCTATTTTTATAGGATTTTTCTTGTTATTTGCTTTCTACTTATTTCCAAATCACGAAATATTACATTTGGATGTTTCAGCTGCAAGTGACTTAGTAATGTATTATCCACATTTAAAATGGTTTATCTTGCTACTTTCTAATTGGAGCTTTTCTTTATTTTATGTCATTGCAGAACTATGGCCTAGCGCAGTTTTCGCTCTTCTTTTTTGGCAATTTGTTAATAAAATCACTACAGTTGATGAATCAAAAAGATTTTATCCCTTGTTTGGCCTACTTGGTCAAACAGGTTTATACTTGTCTGGTCAGTTTTTGGTAAATCAGCAATCAATAAATTTATATTTCTCTAATCTTTTTAATTTAACTTCAAACGAAAATGTTATATCTATTCAAGTGTTAGTCACTGTTGTTGCTATTCTTGGAATAATAGGTTTAATATCATTTTGGACACTTAGTAATAAGATTTTAGACATAGCTACTACCGAATCTCTACAATTCAAAGTCAAGAAAAGTAAGATCAGTTTAAAAGATAGCATAAAAATGGTTATACATTCTCGCTATATAAGACTTATAACGATTTTATTAGTTTGTTATGGCTTCGCAATTAATTTGGTAGAAGGCCCTTGGAAATACAAAGCAGCTCAAATCTATAAAACCCAAATAGAATTTTCAGCTTTTATTGGAGAATATCTGAGCTATACCGGAATCTTAACTATTACTTTTGTGCTTTTAGGTTCTAATATAGTAAGAAGATTAGGCTGGATGACCGCTGCTATATTTACCCCTATCATGATGATATCCACTGGTCTTATGTTTTTCTTAGTAACTAACTTTGACTCTATCGCGGCACTAACAATGATATACTTCTCATTCTCTGACCCCATAATGCTTGGAGTAGTTATTGGCGCTGTTCAGAATGTCCTAACTAAGTCTAGCAAATATACTTTATTTGATTCTACAAAAGAAATGTCGTACGTACCTCTTGATGATGGACTTAAAACTAAGGGTAAAGCTGCTGCCGATATGATTGGAATCAAGCTAGGAAAATCTGGAAGTGCATTGTTGCAATCCACTATATTTGTGATTGTTCCCGCTGCTACTTACTCCTCTATTTCTCCATTCTTGATGTGTTTATTCGCTGCTATTTGCTTAATCTGGATATGGGCAATTATTGAGCTCAATAAGGACTATAAATCTGTATGTCAAAATAAGGGTGAAGAGAGTATATTCTAATTTATCATTATGACTAAGCCATTACCAATCTTATATAGTTTTCGCAGATGTCCCTATGCAATGCGTGCTAGAATGGCGTTATATTATAGCTCTGTGGATTATACTTTAAAAGAAGTAGATTTAAAAAATAAGCCACAAGAGTTAATTGACATTTCTCCAAAAGCTACTGTGCCAGTTTTGCACTTACAAAATGGTAACGTAATAGATGAAAGTCTGGACATTATATATTACGCACTATCATATAATGACCCAGAAAATTTGAATGTTGAAACATCTAAGGCAAGACAGATTATCAGTAAAAATGATACAGAATTCACATCGCTACTTCGAAAATATAAATATTTTGAACGCTACTTGGAAAAATCCCAAGAATCATACCGTATAGAGATAGAAAATCTATTTTTGTGTGAATATGAGAAAATGCTAGAAAAAAAAGAATTTTTGCTTGGAAAAAAGTCGGTCGTAGATATAGCAATTCTGCCATTTATTAGACAATTTGCCTTTGTAGATAAAGAATGGTTTTTTACTTCTAAATATAAGAATTTAATCCGCTGGCTAAACTCCTTTATTCAAGATTCATCATTTGAGAATATAATTATGAGAAAATTATAATAGATTAAACCACTAGAAATAGCTAAAAATCTACACTCATTCCCTTCCTTTGCCGCCTCTTTTCTCTTGACGATTTTGTAATACTTTTTGTACATGGTCTCCAATTTTACCAATAGCAGAATTTGTTTTCTCTTCTGGCTTTAATTCTTTTGCTTGTTTAGCAAGGCTACTCGCTACTTTATTTGCCGTACTTCCTAGGCTCTTCTCTGCATCAGAGATAGCTTGCATATTGCCTTTATCTATAACGCCGTAACAGAATTGCGCAAATTTTTTCAAACCTACAGATTCCAACCCCCTCCCGAAGCTATACATCAATTTATCCTTCATTGATATATCCATATTTTTCTTAGGCATAAACTCTTCTATATCTTGCTTAAAATCTGAAGACCTCATACCACCAGTATATCGAGACAAAGCCTCTCCGGAAATCATTCCATTATCGTTTAACTTATTTAGTATTCCTTCAAAACCCTTCTCTAACTCGGATAGATCAACAAAGTCCTTGTTTACATTTTTCTTAACTAATTTATCAATCTCGGGAACAACAACTTTTTTTACAAAATCAAAAGCTTTTTGCGACTCTTGCATTTCCTTACCTAGATTTTGTACCTTACCTTGTAAACTTTTTACTCCTTTAGAAATGTCGCTATCTAACTCTCTTCCTTCTTCAAACAGTTTTTCTAATGATTCTTGGTGTCAATGTCAATTAAAAGTGTACCAGTAATTTTCGCCAAAAGTGTACCACCGATAATAAAAATTTTTACGTCATTTTCCCTCCGCTTTTTTAAACTTCTTCATACGATAACTCTTGCCTCTGATGT
>Ga0206126_10004605_pt1 | contig 13173 bp, 13 predicted proteins | sample Helgoland_Spring_5_FD_148621 | JGI IMG/M metagenome (GOLD analysis project Ga0206126, IMG submission 148621) | Pelagic subsurface seawater microbial communities from Kabeltonne, Helgoland, North Sea - Helgoland_Spring_Bloom_20160412_1 | ecosystem: Environmental > Aquatic > Marine > Epipelagic ...
ATACGCTCCTCACCGGGGCCACCACCCACGTCCACGTCGCTATGTGTTTCGATAAGTTCGAGGTCAGGCAACTCTTCCAAGGCCCGATCAGGGCGTTTGATTAACGCGGGCATGCGCGACAGCAAGCTGGGCTTTGGCTGTAGATCATCAGCCGGGGCCACGCTTTCGGCCGCCTGCACCGCATCCTGCGACACGTCAGCCTGCGCCATCGCTTCGGCCTCGGCCTCGCGCACCGCCTTTCGTTCCGCTTTGCGCTCTTGCATGATACGCGCCGAATAGACAGCGCCACGCGCTCCGTGTCCCAATGCAGTCATCAAACCAGAATAAAGCATCACCAACCCGACGGCAGAAAGACGCAGCAAACGGCCCAGTTCCAAGCGAGTGAAACCAAGCACAAAAGCGCCAAACGCAACAATGCTCACCCCCATCAAGAACGACATCAGCTTGACGGAAAATACAGATCCCAACGGCAAAACCGTCAGGATAACACCCATCACAGTGTCTCCGAACAGCCCGCCCAAGCCAAAGCCATGCGTGGCCAACCACTCTGACCCTGGTGGTAGGGTCGCTGCATAGATCGAGCCAAATGCAATCGCGATCGGAGCAAAGATCAAACGTCCCAGCGCCCGTTCGGCACCCATATGCAAGGCAAACCGCGCACCCCAAACCAGCAAGATGATAGCAAAGCCAAACACACCCCAGCCGGCAATCATGAACATTGGCGCTGCAACAGCAGCACCAATGCGGCCCATCCAATTCTGTACAGGCGCATCCGTCGACGCCATCCAATTGGGGTCATCTGGCGTATAACTCAGCATCATAGCCGCCGCTACCGCCCCCACAACCAAAAGTGCAATGCCAATCAACTCGCGACTGCGCTTTTCAATCACCGCCTGCATGCCACTGTCTAAAATTGGATCTCGTCGTGTTTGATATGCCATGCGTCCCTCGTCTTCAATTTGCAGTATACAATACGTCGCGTATGGCCTTCAGGCCCCGCTCGGTCTGTAACTTTGGGGCGACCAATGCCACCCGAATGTATCTGTCACCTGGGTTAAACCCATCAACTTTGCGGGCTAGGTACGCGCCGGGCAAGACTCGAACGCCTGTTTCCTTCCAAAGCTTAAGTGCTGCCGCTTCGCCATTTTCGACGGGCAGCCACAGGAAAAACCCAGCCTGCAACGCGACATAGCCCGGCACATCGCCCAAGATCGCATCCGCCATCAGATATTTTTCATGGTATTGTGCGCGGTTGTCGGCGACATGTGTTTCGTCCGCCCAAACGGCGGCAGCGGCATGTTGCAATGGCGTAGGAAGTGGCGTGCCTGCATAGGTGCGCAGCTGCTTAATCTCACGCATTGTCGCGGGACCACCCACAACAAAGCCAGACCGCAGCCCGGGCAGGTTCGAGCGCTTCGAAAGCGAATGAAAGGCAACCACCCGCTCCGGGTCTGTATCGGTCACACACTCCAATATGCCCAACGGCGGCACATCGCGATAGATTTCAGAATAACACTCATCCGCAAAAATCTGAAAATCATAACGTTGGGCAAGCGCAATTAAATCTTCCCAATACGCACAATCAGCCACAGCACCCTGTGGATTAGCAGGCGAACACATATAGCAGGCAACTGTGCGGTTCAGAATCTCGGTGCTGACATTCGCAAAATCTGGCAGATGACCAGTGGCTTCGGTCGCGGGCACAAGTACCGGCTCAGCCCCTGCCGAAATCGCGCCCAGCATGTAAACCTGATAGAACGGGTTTGGCATCAAAACAACGGGCCTTTTGCCGGTTTTTTGCTCAGGGCAGAGCGCCATGCCGACGTTGTAAAGTCCCTCTCGTGTGCCGTTCAGCGGCATCACATGTACATCCGGATCACGATTTATGCCATAGCGGCGCTGCAACCAGTCACAAAACGCGCCACGCAGTTCGGGAATTCCTTCATTTGGCGGATAGTTGTTGAACCCCGACGCATGTTCGGAAATGACATCCACGACCCAAGACGGAAACGCATGCTTGGGCTCACCAATGGTCATGTGTACGATGTCACCACCGGGTTCATGCACATCCAAAAGTGCGCGCAAACGCGGAAAAGCATAGGCCGGAAGGTTCGAAAACCGCTCAGGGAACATCATAAAATTGCCTCAAGTTCGGGATCATTCACGCCCCGTTTAAAACACGATACCCCAAGGCCCGCGCCCACGTCCAGAAAAACCGCGCCAAATCTAATACTTGTGGCAAATTCGCCAAAGATCCCTTTCATCTTGCAAGGTAAACTCCGGGGGGCGCGCGCATGCGCGTGGGGGCTGGCCCCCTCTTTGATAGAGTTGTCGCGCAAGCGGCCTTTGGATCACTTCAAAGCACGTTCCGCTGCAATGCCAACTCGAACAAGCGCCTCTTCACAATTTGGTGCACCCATCAGCATGATACCGCAGCTTGGCACGCCAGTGGGCAGCGTAAGCGCACAGAGCCCCATCAGGTTGCCCACACGCGTATTGCGCAGAGCAAGCAAATTCTCTGTCTTGTAGTAATCGCTGTCGCTGTTCAATCGCTCAAGGTTTGGCGGCAAAATCGGTGCAGTCGGGGCCAGCACCGCGTCATAGCACGCCATTTTCGTATCCCAAGCCTTCCGTGCAGCCTCAAGACGGGCCCAAGCAGCATGGTAATCAGGGGCTGAAAAATTGGCGCCAGACCGAAACCTTTCAAGAATCTCACCATACATGGCATCGGCGTTCGCCTCGATCACATCGCGCCACAACCCATAAACCTCACCCGGAAACAACGGCCCCGCCATGGCCATCGCCCCGGCTTCACCCTCCAATTCGGGAACCGCAACCGGCACCACTTCTGCTCCAGCAGCCCGCAAACGTTCCACTGCACTGTCATAGGCAGCGAGCGGTGCATCCCGAATGTCATCTAATACGATGGATTGAAGCGCGGCAAAGCGGCGTCCCTTCAATGAAACATCGCGCATATCGAACGCGGGCCTCCCCAACATTGCGGAAAACAAAAGCCCAGCATCACCCACAGATTTTGTCAGCGGTCCAACTGTGTCAAATTTCAGGCTAAGGGGAACACAACCTTCCAATGACAAACGGCCTGCGGTTGTCTTTAGCCCAACTAAATCATTCCATGCCGCCGGGATACGAACCGACCCCCCCGTGTCTGACCCGATGGCTGCAGCAGCGAGGCCAAAGGCAACCGAAGCGGCCGCCCCGGATGAAGACCCTCCGGGGACGGCATCGGCGTCGTTGAAGCAAGGCGGTGTCGCGGTCGAAGGATTGTAGCCAAGCCCAGAAAAGGCCAGCTCGCTCATGTGCGTTTTGCCGAGACACACCAAGCCAAAACCTGCCGCATTGCGCAGCACCGCCGCATCCTGATCAGGCACGCGGCCTTTCAAAAGCTTCGATCCCGCCTCCGTGGCTGTTCCGGCGGTGTCAAACAGATCCTTCCAGCTAACCGGTACACCGTCCAACGGTGAAAGGCGCTGACCCGCCTGAACACGTGCGCGCGCAGCTTTAGCTTCAGCCATGGCACGATCCTGAGTGATTTCGACATAGATGCGATCGCGCAATGCATGACCATTGATCCGATCCAAAAACGCCTCTGTCAGGTTCACAGGGTCGACAGCGCCTGATCCGATCGCATCGCCCAACTCAGCTGCGCCCTTGTTCAGCCACTCTTGCATACCGCGTTCTCCTTTTGGTTTTGCTGACGGTAGCGACGTGCTGGCGCATGGACAATCCCATGCAGACCTCCATATTGCCTGTCATGAAAAACGACAGCAATATCCTGATAGTTGGCGGCGGCTTGTCGGGCCCGATCCTGGCGCTCGCGCTCGCGCAAGCTGGGCTAAAGGTGACCGTAATCGACACGCTTGAGCAAAAGGTGCGCAAGAATGCGGCCTTTGACGGGCGCAGCTATGCTGTCGCATTGACGTCCCAGCGACTGCTCAGCGGAACAGGTGTGTGGGATGTGGTGGCTGATCACAGCCAGCCAATCCTTGAAATCAAAGTGACCGACGGGCGCGCCGGCGAAGGGCCATCACCGTTTTTCATGCATTTTGACCACGCCGAGATCGAAGAAGGGCCTATGGGCTACATGGTGCAGGACCGATTCCTGCGCCGTGCACTGCTGGATGCGATGAACCGAACCAACGGTGTCACTCATATTTCAGGCCAAACCGTTACAAACCAAGTTGTTACATCATCTGGAGCAAATGTGACGCTAAGTTCGGGCAAAGTGGTCCACGGCGCGTTAATTGTGGGTGCAGACGGGCGCAGCAGCGGGACAGCCAGCCGCGCAGGCATCAAGCGTTCCGGCTGGGGCTATGATCAAACTGCGTTGGTCTGCGCAATTGCACATGAAAAACCGCATCATGGAATCGCGCACCAATTCTTTATGCCGCCGGGACCATTGGCCATTCTGCCGTTACCCGGGAATGTCAGCTCAATCGTTTGGAGTGAAACAGCTAAGAACGCCGCCGCCTTTAGTGCGTTGTCGGATAATGAATATGTGACGATGTTGCGGCCACGGTTCGGTGATTTTCTGGGCGAGATCAACCTTGCCGGCAAACGTTTTACCTATCCTCTCTCTTTGTCTCTGGCTCTCAATTTAGTTGAGGATCGAGTGGCACTAATCGGCGATGCAGCACATGGCGTCCATCCGATTGCAGGCCAGGGATTGAACGCAGGAATGCGAGATATTGCAGCTTTGGCCGAGGTCATAATAGACGCCACCCGCCGGGGTGAAGATATCGGCAGCCCTAATGTTCTGGGCCGGTACGAGCAATGGCGGCGGTTCGACAACACGACTCTTGCGATCGCAACAGACACCTTTAATCGGCTGTTTTCAAATGATAATGCTGGACTTCGAGGCCTAAGGGATATTGGTATGGGCATAGTCAACGCGATACCCGGTCTGCGCAGGTCATTTATCCGTGAAGCTGCGGGGCTAACGGGAACTCTGCCGCGCTTGATGCAAGGCAAACCCCTTTGAAACCCAAAGCCTGACTTCAATCTAGCTTCCGCGCCTCATCGACCAACATAACCGGGATGCCATTTCGGATAGGATAGGCCAGATTGCCGGCCTCTGATATCAGCTCTTGTCGCGCCGCATCGTATCGCAGGGTTGAGTGTGTCTGAGGGCAAACAAGCGCCTCAAGCATATGGCGATCTATATTAGTGCTCATTGCATCATCTCTCCTTCGCCGCCGCGCATGGAAAACTCTATGAGTGTTACAAGCGTTTCGCGCCGCGTACTCAGCGATGGTGCTTCAAGCAGTGCTTGCTTATCTTCGGCGTCAAGATCAAGCATCATCGACAAAGAATTGATCAACAATTCGTCGTCAGCTTCTTGCAGCGATTCCCAATCCGTCGATAGCGACCGGGCATCAAAATAACGACCTAGCAAATTCAGAAATGAGTCACGGTCAAAGCCATTGTCATGCTCTGACTTTCCTTGATCGCGTTCAAAGCCATCCCAATTCACTTCACAGCGTCGGTATGGTGCAAACCCCTCGATCTCATTAACGACCCGGAACCGCGATATACCTGACAAAGTAACCATATACCGATTATCCTCGGTTTCCGAAAACTGGGTGATCCGCCCTGCGCAGCCTATCGTATGCAACCCGTTTGAGGCGCGCCCTGCCACCTCGTTAGGCTGAACCATACCGATCAAACGCTCTGGTGTTTTCAAAGAATCGTCCAGCATTTGCAGATAGCGTGGTTCGAAAACATGTAACGGAAGACGTGACCGAGGCAGTAACAGCGCGCCGGGTAGCGGAAAAATCGGGATTGCCTCAGGAAAGTTTGTCAGTTTTATCATGCTGGGATAGGTAGCTCGCCATTGTCTTCAGGCAAATATGATTGAACTCAATCGGCGACGTCCGTTTAAAACAATCGGGTCGCTGGGTTTGAGCGCGTCAAAAACTATAAAAAGTTGTGTCTTGGCGGCCCCGTCGTTCCATTCGCGATCCCGCTGGAACAGATCCAAAAGCGTGTCTACAGCACCCGCAGCATCATCACTTGCGTGCAGTGCTTGCGCCAGATCGAAACGCGCCTTGTGATCATCTGGGTTTGCTTCGACGGCCGCGCGAAGTTCGGCCACCGGGCCTGCATCCGCCGCCTGACGGGCCAATTGCAACTGCGCGTGAGCTGCTTCCAGTTCGGGCGCGCTCGAGATTTCGGCAGGTGCGCCGTTCAGGATTGCCTCGGCTTGGTCAAGATCATCCATGGCGATATGCGCACGCACAAGCCCGCCATAGGCAGCAGCATGTGCGGGGTCTTCGCCCAAGATGGCTGCAAAAGTTTGAGCGGCATCGACCGCAGCACCTTCTGTTAACATCTCTTCGGCAGCATCAACCGCATCATTCAAGCTTTCGCCCGGGGCCTCGCCACCGGATGCCTTGATCACACGCTCAACAAATGCGGTGATTTCTGACCCCGGCACCGCGCCTTGAAATCCATCAATTGGCTGGCCTTTGTGAAAGGCATATACGGTCGGGATCGACTGAACTTGCAGTTGGCCTGCGATCATCTGCGCCTCGTCGACGTTGATCTTGACCATCTTTACGGCACCTTTGGCGGCTCGCACCGCATCTTCGAGCAAGGGACCAAGGGTTTTACAAGGGCCGCACCAAGGCGCCCAGAAATCCACGATAACTGGCACGCTTTGGCTGGCTTCAACCACATCCGTCATGAATGCCGCCTCGGTTGTGTCCTTTATTATATCTGCATCCGCGGGTGCACTCGACAATCCTAGATCCATCATCGTCTCATCCTCTAAATCAGTTAGGGCTTATATGGACCTCTGGGCAAGGCATGCCAAGGGGCATCGCCAACCCATCGTGACTTACCGAAGACAAAAAGCAACGCGTCCCTAAAGGTCAAATGTCGCAAACACTGGTGCATGGTCACTTGGTTTTTCCCAGCCGCGCGCATCGCGCAGGATCCAACTAGAATGCGCAGCATCGGAAATATCCGACGTTGCCCATATGTGATCTAGCCGCCTTCCCTTGTTAGCGGCGCTCCAGTCCTTGGCCCGGTAGGACCACCAAGAATAGAGCAAGCCATCAGGAATATCCTGCCGTGTCACATCAACCCAACCGCCTGCGTCTTGAACAGCACCCAAATGCTCCACCTCGATGGGTGTATGACTGACGATCTTAAGAAGCTGCTTGTGGTTCCACACGTCATCTTCACGCGGAGCGATGTTCAAATCGCCCACGAGTATAGACTTTTGGGGACGTTCCGCATGAAACCAATCGCGCATATCTGTCAGGTAATCGAGCTTTTGGCCAAACTTTACGTTCTTGTCGCGGTCAGGCACATCGCCACCTGCAGGCACGTAAAAATTGTGAACCGTTACGCCGTTTTCTAATCGCCCCGCAATGTGGCGCGCGTGCCCAAGGCTGGCGAAGTCTTGCGCACTATCTTCTTCCATTGGGATCTTAGATAGAATTGCCACCCCATTGTAACCTTTGTCACCTCGCGCAACCATGTAGGTATATCCCAGCGCGTTAAACCCATCGCGCGGGATCTTATCGACGGGGCTTTTGCACTCTTGCAGGCACAGCACATCTGGCGCTTCTTCTTGCAGAAGTTTCAGGACAATCGGTTCACGCAAACGGACGGAATTAATGTTCCACGTGGCAATAGAAAAAGACATCGGCAAAGCTCCGCGTTTGAGACCCTAAACCCTAACTTGACCCCTGCCCCACCGCCACCCTCAAAAGTGGCAGATTTAGCCGCAAACAAAAGGCTACGACCCATAGATCCGTGCAGTTCAAACATAAAGTTATATGTCGCCACCTAGGGTCACACAGCAAGCACGAGCTTTGCTTGAGCCTGACGTGAATAGCCGAACCTCATTGTGATGAAGGGTGAATTTTACCCGATCAAACGGTAACCCCCAGCTTCCGTGACCAACAGGCGCGCTTTAGATGGATCAGGTTCAATTTTCTGGCGCAGCCGGTAGATATGCGTCTCAAGCGTATGGGTCGTGACACCCGCATTATATCCCCAAACTTCGTGCAGCAGGACATCGCGCGGTACCACGCCTTCGGTCGAACGATAGAGAAACTTGAGGATGTTCGTTTCTTTTTCTGTCAAACGGATTTTCTTTTCATCCTCGGTGATCAGCATCTTGGCCGATGGCTTAAACGTGTAGGGCCCCAGCGTAAAAATAGCATCTTCGCTTTGCTCGTGTTGACGCAGCTGCGCGCGCACACGGGCCAGCAGCACGGGAAATTTGAAAGGCTTGGTGACGTAATCATTGGCACCAGCATCGAGACCAAGGATCGTGTCAGCGTCGGTAGCTTGGCCAGTTAACATCAGTATTGGCGATTTGACCCCCTGTTTGCGCATCACCCGGCACAGATCGCGGCCATCCGTATCAGGCAAACCGACGTCTAGAATAACAATGTCGTAAGTCGCCTCTTTGACCTTAACCAAAGCATCCTGACCATTTGCCGCCTCAAAGACATCAAAGTCTTCGGTCATGATCAACTGTTCGCTCAACGCTTCACGCAAATCTTCGTCATCATCAATAAGTAGGATTTTTTTTAACTGTGCCATGCACGCTTACTCCTGAAGCTATGCAGATAAAATGAGTTCACACACCTTATCGTGCAAGTTTTGCAACCTTTGTCTCACGTCCATGTGTAGCGGGGACTACAAATGTTTCAATTTCCTTTCTTTTTGCTTATGTAGAATATGATTGAAAGGGATTGTTGTTACATGGGCCTAACACCAAACATTGTAGAAATACTTGCGCGTGCGCGGGCAGACTTGCGTATGGGCGTGCCAATTGTTCTGGCAGGTCCGGTTTCCGTGATGGCGCTCTCTGCAGAAACATTATCTTCAGATCGGTTAACAGCGGCGATGGCAATTGACGGTGCCCCCGTTCTTGCCCTTACGAGTTGGCGGGCACAAACGCTCAAGGCGCGTGCATACGACGAGGATATTGCGAGGGTCAAAATACCAGGAGACGCCAGCCTGACCTGGATTCAGGCATTGGCAGATCCAGCGGACGACCTGGCGACACCCATGAAAGGGCCACTGACCAGTATCCGGGACGGCGATGCAGATGCGTGTCGAGCCGCTATACAGTTGTGCAAAACGGCCCGCCTTTTGCCAGCTGCCCTATGCACCCATGTTTCCAATGGCGCAGAATTCGCAGCCAAGCATGGGCTGACCTGTGTTCCACTGTTCCTTGCGCAACCCCATTTGACAGAGCGAAGCTTGCTCAGCCCTGTCGTACAAGCACGATTGCCTATGGAAGTGTCCGAAGCAGGCCGCTTACACGTTTTTCGCCCGGACGACGGAGGTGAGGAACACTATGCCATAGAAATAGGTCGCCCAGACCGGAGCGCGCCCGTTCTTGCGCGGCTGCATTCGGCCTGCTTTACCGGAGATCTGATGGGCAGCTTGAAATGTGATTGTGGCCCACAACTGCGTGGCGCACTGGCGCAGATGGGCCAAGAAGGTGCAGGCATACTTTTGTACCTTAATCAGGAAGGGCGCGGTATCGGCTTGGCCAACAAGATGCGTGCTTATGCGTTGCAGGATCAGGGCTTTGATACCGTGGAGGCCAATCACCGCCTTGGCTTCGAAGATGACGAGCGGGATTTCAGACTGGGGTCCGACATCCTTTCCGCTTTGGGGTTTTCATCTGTCAGGCTGCTGACAAACAATCCCAAAAAGATCGCCATGATGGAGGCCAGCGGCATCACCGTCACCGAACGCGTACCGCTAAAAGTGGGCGAGAACCGGTTCAATCAGGATTACCTTGCAACTAAAGCGGAAAAGTCCGGGCATCTACTTTGACATGGGGTTTTTCGCAGAACAGCGACGGGTTGCGCCATTTGCAACCTTGACTCACGGTCCGACGAACACTGGCAAAGGGAACATAGTATGCAAGGTGGATGTTACTGCGGCGCACTGCGTTATGAAATCATCGCAGACCCGGTGATGAAGGCGCAATGTCACTGCCGCGAGTGCCAATATATCACGGGTGGCGGGCCTAATTTCTTCATGGCCATTCCCGACGACAGCTTTACCATCACCAAAGGAACAGCAGCCACCTTTACCCGCAGCGATCTGGAAAACCCAAGAACGCGCCAGTTCTGTGGCACGTGCGGTACCCATATAACGACGCTTTTGCCAGGTAGGCCGCTGGTCATAGTAAAGGTGGGGACATTAGATGATCCGGCGGAAAACTATGGCGAGCCACAGCTTGCCATTTTCATGAAGGACAGCCAGCCATATCATGTCGTGCCCCCCGATCTGCCCTGCTTTCAAGATCGAGCGCCGCCACCGAAATGACACTAACGGATCTTGTACTCACACCGCGCGGCCTACGCTTTGCGGGCCGCATCTTTCCCTGTTCTGTGGGTCGTGGTGGAATCACGGACCGCAAACGCGAAGGTGACGGTGCAACGCCCAACGGCACACACCGGATTGTTGGTCTGCTTTACCGGCCTGATCGTATGCAAAGGCCAACAGATTGGGCAGTGCCAATCCGGCCCGGTGATTTATGGTCAGACGATCCGTCAGATGAAGATTACAATATGATGGTCCGCGCACCTTATTATGCCAGCCACGAGCGGCTGCGCCGCAGCGATCCGTTGTACGACCTTGTAATTCTGACCGATTGGAACTGGCCCTATGCTGTGCCGGGCCGCGGGTCGGCTATCTTTGTACATCGGTGGCGCAGACCCGGTTATCCGACCGAAGGATGCATTGGTGTTGCACCAACCCATTTGCTGTGGATCGCACAGCACATCCGCTACAGCACGCGCCTGATTGTGCCATAGGTCGGTTTGTCAGGCGGGGCGATCACCAAATATCGCTGACCCCACGCGCACATGGGTCGCGCCAAGGGCGATAGCAGTCTCGAAATCGCCACTCATGCCCATCGACAGGCCAGTCAACCCGTTTCGCTCTGCCATCTTGGCAAGCAAGGCAAAATGCAAAGACGGTTCTTCGGCAACAGGGGGGATGCACATCAACCCAGCAATCGGCAGATCAATATCCCGGCAGGTGGCCACAAAGGTGTCGACGTCGTCGGGCATCACTCCGGCCTTCTGAGGCTCTTCGCCGGTGTTAACCTGAACAAACAGTTCTGGGCAGTGGCCCATTTCCTGCGCTAGGCGCGCGATCGTATTGGCTAGTTTCGGGCGGTCGAGCGTGTGAATGGATTGGAACAGTTCCATCGCCTGACGGGCTTTGTTGGATTGTAACGGCCCAATCAGATCAACGGTGATGTCCCCAAAGGTTTCGCGGAAACCCGGCCATTTGCCCGCGGCCTCCTGCACTCGGTTCTCACCAAAATGACGGTGCCCTTGATCCAGAACCGCAGCAACACGGGTGTCTGGTTGCAGCTTGCTCACGGCAATCAAATGTACCGATCCCGGCGTCCGTCCTGCATTGGCATCGGCTTTGGAAATACGGTCGCGGATATCGTTAAGTGGCACTGGAATACCTCGGATGGTTCTTGCTGCGGGCAGATAACTTTAAGCGTCACACAAAGAAAAGGGGCAGACCAATGGCCTGCCCCAAATCGTTTAAATGTACGTCAGCTTAGAAGCCGAAGCGAACACCCAGATCGGCGCGTGTCGTGTCGTCGATCGACGACACACCACCGGCCAGCGTTGCGCCACCCAGCGAATGAGTGAAGCCCAAGCCGTAGTTGTCGTCGGCAGTGCCGTTGTCAACTGAAGTGAAATACCCGGTCACAGTCGTGCCAGAAGCTACATCGAACGAAGCCCAAACAGTTGTTGCATCGGATGAATCTGCACCGTCGTCTACATCAGCATATTTCAAGCCAACATTGGCGCTACCAAGGGAACCACCAAGAGTAATCAGTGTTGCTTCTGGGCCGTCACCATCGTCAAGCATAGCCAATGCAGCCGTCCAGTCACCAAACGCATATGAAATGTGCGCAGATGTTTGATCTGACACTTCCGAGTGAGAAACATGGATACCCATGTCGCCTGCGGAGTAAATCACTTCAACGCCGTTTGCACCGCCACCAGCGGACGAGAACGAATCCCAGAACCAGCTTCCAGCCGCAGAACCATTGACTGGCAGGTTACCCCAGCCAAGGCCAGTGAGGCCAACTGCGCCACTGTACAGGCCGGGTGTGCTTTCCAGAGCGCCGTTGATGTTACCAACAGCCAGCGTCATTCCGCCCGATGTCATGCCGACGCGCGGTGCGGATACGCCGGATGCTGCAGTCGTACCGCCTTCACCAGCGGAGCTTCCACCACGGATACGGACGCGTGCGAACAGTTCAGCGCCGGAATCGATTGTTGCATTACCGTCAATGTTGATGGTGAAACGGTTGTGAATCACTGTGTCAGTACCGTTGTCAAGAATACCAAAACGTGCGCCACCGCTCAAGTTGACGTCGGCAGCAGCGATACCCGCGGTCGCGACAAGCGCGGTCGAGGCGAGAAGAAGTTTTTTCATGAGATTTCCCTCAGTTTTTAATAACCCCAAACGGACTATCCGAAAGGGAACGCATTCTCTATCACAATTTCGGGGCTTTCTTTGCAACCCGACTCGGACGCGTAGGGCATAATGCCTTGCCCAATGATGCAGCAAAGTCACACATGGGGCATCGCGCGTCTAAGCACTCAACCCTTGCTCTGCTGGCCGATAGTTTGTACGCACATCGGCAACCTTTAACCGACGGTCGATCGGAGCGGACATGCGCAAAACTATCATCACTATTATGTTCCTTGCTACGGTGCTCAGCGTCGGAGCATGCGGTCGCAGCGGAGTTGATGGGCCGGATCGCACGCCTACCGGCCCGGATACAAGCGAGACTGGAATTGATATCGCACAGCGCGGTGAAAGTATCTGGACCTTGTTTAGCCCCCCAGAAGTCGAAAACACGGTGCGTGTTAACAAATACATCTGGGCAGCTTCTCTGCAGGTTTTGGAGTTTCTTCCTGTTCAGACGGTTGATCCATTCACTGGTGTGATCGTGACCGGATTTGGCACGCCCCCCAACGGGTCACGGGCCTATCGGGCGACCATTCTTATAAACGATCCAGCACTTGATGCGCGTTCGCTTAATGTTGCCCTGCAAACGCGTTCAGGGGCAGCCAGCCCAACTACAGTGCGCGCCATAGAGGACGCTATTCTAACGCGTGCGCGCCA
>Ga0206126_10004606_pt1 | contig 13170 bp, 11 predicted proteins | sample Helgoland_Spring_5_FD_148621 | JGI IMG/M metagenome (GOLD analysis project Ga0206126, IMG submission 148621) | Pelagic subsurface seawater microbial communities from Kabeltonne, Helgoland, North Sea - Helgoland_Spring_Bloom_20160412_1 | ecosystem: Environmental > Aquatic > Marine > Epipelagic ...
AGATGCTTATATACTACAGGGCATCCTCTAGGTCTTACAATTGATCAAGAAGGGATATGTTCGGGCTGTCGTGTACACGAAGAAAAAGACACTTTAGATTGGAATTATAGGTTTGGCCTTCTTGAAAATCTTGTATCAAAGTACCTTTCCGATTCGGGAGAAAATTATGATTGTATTGTCCCTGTCACAGGAGCTAACGATTCATATTTTATAGTAGATATTGTTAAAAACAAACTTGGGCTCAACCCACTTCTTGTTACTTATAATCACTATTTCAACACTCCTCTAGGAATACGCAATTTAGCAAACTTAAAAATTAAATTTAATTGTGATTTATTATATCAAAATGTTAATCCAATTTCTGTAAAAAATATAACAAGAGAGACGTTAAGAAGCCATGGGAATATGTACTGGCCTGTTCTTGCGGGGAAAACTGTTTTTCCTGTTCAAACTGCTGTGAGGTTCAAGGTCCCACTTATCATTTGGGGAGCGCATCAAGGGTTAGAACAAGTTGGAATGTTTTCACATGAACATGAAGTTGAAATGACTAGAAGATATCGAAAAGATCATGATTTATACAACAAAGAGGCGGATGATATAGATACAATTTTTAATTCTTTACACAAAAAAGATATTTGGCAATATAGATATCCCAGTGATAAAGAACTTAATGAGGTTGGGGTAAGAGGTATTTATTTAGGGAATTATATACGTTGGGATCCTAAGGATCAACATGATCAAATGATTGATAAATTTGATTATCAAACTTCATCTTTTACAAGAACTTTTGATCGTTACGATTTTGTAGATTGTTATAACTATATGGATGTTCATGATTTACTTAAATTGTACAAACATGGGTATTCAAAAGTTACTGATCATGCGTCAAGAGAAATTAGGTTTGGTAGAATTAGTAGAGAAGAAGGTTTAACATTAGTTCGAAAGCATGAACTTGCGCAGGTACAATTTTCCAACTTATTATGTAAATGGCTTGGAATAAGTGAAAAAGCATTAGTATTTATCATGGATCAACATCGAAATCCATTGTTTTGGGATGAGGTAGGCCCACAAAAATATGTTTTTAAAGGTTGGAGTACAATGCAAAAAGATAATTTAGATTTTAAAGAAACTTTTAAAGAGCCGATACATTTTATTGAAAATAGCTCACTTCAATATAATGCTCTTGAAAATAATTACATAACATTCGGGAGAGGCTGGCCCTAACAGATTAAAAAAAATAAGGCAAATAATATGACTAGATCTAATCTTATTAAAATTAATAAATGTAGGGCATGCGGAAGCGAAAATGTTTCTTTAGATCAGTTTCAAAAATCTTTTTTTCTTTCTAACCTCAATATGGTCGTCGATCTTCAATATGGTATTTGTATTGATTGTCACTATATTTTTCAATGCGATTATGTAGGCGATGAGTTTTTGAATTATTATTATGAAAATAGCCCAATGTTTAGAAAATCAGAACCAACTGTATATGAGCTGAATCAGATAGAGAGGCAATCAGAATTTCTATTTAGGCATTTAGATTTTAGCGAAATAAAAATGAAATGTCTTGAAATAGGGGCTCATACTGGTCATTTTCTTTTACATCTAAAGAAATGTCAAGATTGTATTGCTTACTATGATGAGTTAAGTGAAGAGGCACTCAAAGTATTGAGCACTCACAATGCACTAATAAATTATAAAAAGAACTCAGATGTTAAAGTTGACTTAATTATTCTTAGGCATGTATTGGAGCACATTCATGATACGAGTTCGTTTATTGAATATATTGATAACAGCCTTATGTCAGGGGGATACCTTTTTGTCGAAGTACCTGATTGGGGAATACTTGATGATCATACTGATACCTTTATATTCGAGCATCTTTCACACTTTAACTCTTACAACTTAAGCAGTATGATGAGTAAACACGGGTATGAATGCCTTGCACTTGAAAAATCGATTAATGCTGATGATCCTGCCACTCCAAATCGAGTTATGCGTTTTATTTTTAAGAAGTTACATATTCCAAAAATGGGGAATACTGATTTTGTAAATTACTTCAATTTATTTCGTGAAAAGCGCTATGAAGGGGGGACAAAAAAATTTAACTCTCTTTTTAATAGCATTGAGCTGGATAAAAAAATTGCATTTTATCCGGCCAGCAACCTTTCTTTTTCTGCGGTACTTGAAACAAATATTAATAACCATAACTTTATAGGCTATTTTGACTCAGATTCAAAAAAACATGGGAAAGAATTCATCGGATATAACGTGTATGATGCAAATAAGCTTATAGATTTTAAACCAGATTACATATTTATTTTCAGCCAGGCATATGAACCCGAAATTCGTGATTCTTTTAAAGAAATGATGCTTAATGCTACAATTTATAGCATTACAGAAATATTGTCTTCTGAATTCAAAGTAAAAATTTAAAATGAGATGAGCTCAATTGCAATAATAACTGCCAGAGGAGGGAGTAAACGGATACCAAGGAAAAATATAAGATCTTTTTTAGGCAAACCGATCCTGAACTATTCAATAGAGGCAGCAATCGGATCATCTTGTTTTGATGAAGTAATGGTATCAACTGACGACCAAGAAATTGCTGAAATTGCCATAAAAGCAGGTGCAAAAGTTCCTTTTATAAGATCTTTCGATACTTCCAATGATCATGCAAGTACTGTAGATGTTTTGCTTGAAGTGTTAGAAAAATATAGAGTCTTAAAGAAGGAATTTGACTATTGTTGTTGCATTTATCCTACCGCACCCTTTATTACTGATGAAAAAATTAAGTTGGCCTATAAAAAAATTGTTGCCACCGAAGCAAAATCAGTTATTCCCGTAGTTCGATTTAGCTTTCCAATTTTACGATCTTTTAAAATTGAAGATGGATTGATTAAATTAAATTGGCCTGAATATTTAAATTCACATTCTCAAGATCTTCCTGTATCTTATCATGATTGTGGTCAGTTTTATTTTTTGAAAGTAAAAGATTTCTTGGTGGACAAAAAATTATTTACTGATTTTACAATTCCATTTGAGATGCAAGAGTCTGAAGTGCAAGACATAGATAATGAAGAAGATTGGAAAATCGCAGAGATAAAGTATGCTTTTTTAAAGGGAAACTAGTTTAGACAGCTTTTATAAAGTGATAAAATATTTACTTCGATGAATTTTGTACTTAACTAATAAATGGGGCCAAAAAGACCACCTCTTAAAGGGAAAATCATATTTGTATTTAGTGATCCAGGAGGAGCAAAGCCTTTGTTATCATTAGCAGAAGAAAATTGGAATAATGAATTATTGGTAATCTCAGATAGAGATTATCCTTTCTACAAAGATTTTCGCTCAGTAGTAAAAATTATAGATCAAGATATCGATTCGGTCATAAATTTTTTCCAGCCGACACTTATTTTTACCGGAACCTCCTACACTTCAGATATTGAAAAAAAATTCATAATATCATCAATTGAAAGAAATATAAAATGTTTGTCTTTTGTAGATCACTGGACTAATGTCGTGCAAAGATTTGAAAATAAAAATGGTGATTTGGTATTACCTGATCAAATATGGCTAGTCGATGAAAATGCAAGAAAAATAGCTATCAGCCAAGGTATTGACATAAAAAAAATTTTTATTTCTGGCAACCCCTATCATGACTGGTTAAAAAAATGGGAACCCTCTTTAAATAAAAATGAGTTTCTTAAATTATCAGGGATACCTAATAGTCAGAAGAGAATTCTTTTGTACGCTCCTGATCCATTATCAAACGTTAATGGAATTGAAGAATTTGGGTTTGATGAACTAAGCGTTACATCATCGTTGGTTGATTTTTTTAAAAGGCACAGCTCTGAGCTTGCGAACTGGGAAGTATTAGTTAAACCTCATCCTAATCAAAATCGGCGATCAATTGAAAAAATCATTTCATTCAATTCATCTTTTCATTTATTATCAAAAGACATTAACACAAATTCAACTATATTCTATGCTGATATTGTTTTGGGATTTTTTTCATCTATACTAATAGAAGCTGAGATTATGAACAAACGGGTACTACGTTTTTTCGATAGGGAAATAACAAATGACCCAATTCAGGAATTACATGTTGGGGTCATTGTAAACACTTGCGGTCTTTTAAAGGAGTTAAACGTTATTTTATGAAGTTAAATAAAAATACTTTTATTGCTGGCAAATCAATTAATCTAAGGGCATTGAATGAAACGGATATTGATGGTAATTATTCAAAATGGTTGAACGACCATGAGATAATTCAATTCAACTCGCATGGTAGATTTCCGATGACAACAGCGAAGCTCGAACAGTATGTAAAGAATTCTAATGATTTAGATAATTCTCTTGTGCTGGCAATAGATGAAAAGAGCACAAATGAACATATTGGAAATATTAGTTTACAAGCAATAAATTGGATCGATCGCAATGCAGAAATTGCATTTTTACTTGGAGAAAAAAATTACTGGGGAAAAGGTATAATGTTTGAGGCAGGAGAGTTAATAATAGAACATGGGTTCAATTCATTAAATCTTCATCGAATATATTGCGGCACCTCATCTCAAAATATTGGGATGCAAAAATTAGCAGAAAAATTAGGAATGATTAAAGAAGGAATTAGAAAAGAAGATTTATTTAAAAATGGATTATATCATGATACTATAGAATACGGTATATTAAATAAATAATGAAATATTGAAAAAACATATTTGAAAGCTAGTATCAGACCTTGTAGTAAGCTCGTTTAACTTAGAAATTGTGTAGTTTTATTTTTCGCATAAACTAATGCTCCTTAAAAGTTATTATCTGGCAATGCATCGTGTTACCTATACATTGCGCAAGTTGAATATTTATATGATTGAAATATGAACTATGTGCGAGGTTGACTGCTATAAAGAAAACCCTTTGTTAAATTTTATTATATCATAAACAAATGAAAAATGTAGTAAAACGGGATAATTATAACTATTCTGTGCACTTAGCACAGAATAGAGCAATTTTTTTAGTATTCAACTACGAAAGATACCATGAGCTCATCAACAGACTTATTCTTTCTAATGTCTATTATGGAATTGAATAACGAAAACTTAGGTATGGGAAAAGAATCAGATAACGAACTTTTATTTAACGAAAAAACAGAATCAAAATATTCATAAGAATTTAGTAAAACTTCTCGATTATTTTATTTCATCATCCGACATTTTATTTTATAAGACATACATAATATGCTTAAAAAGATTTATTTTTTGCTTGATTCCAGTCAGAAAAGAGCGATTCCTTTTCTACTGATCTTGACAATAATTGCAACTTTTCTAGAAATGCTCGGCCTTGGTATGATTATTCCTATATTTACATTGTTTTTAGAGGATAATATTCCTGAAAAATATCCTCATATGCAACCTATCTTAGATTATTTAGGAAGTCCCTCAAAAGGCAAGTTAGTTACAATTGGTATGGCACTTGTAATTTCGGTTTATCTGATAAAAAGTGTTTTTTTATCTTTTTATATTTTTTTGTTAAACAAGTTTGCAAGTAATTTTCATGTCAAAATTTCAGAGAGATTATTTAAAACATATTTAGAACAACCCTATGTCTTTCATTTACAAAAAAACTCAGCTAATCTTATTAGAAATATTAGTACCGAAATCCTCAATGTGTATAGTTCTTTGTTGTCAGTTCTTAATTTTTTAATGGAAATTTTTATTCTTATTGGATTTGGCACAATACTCTTCTTATCTGAGCCAATGGGCACTATTTTGGTTATCATTATGGGCTGTCTTCTAGCAATATTATATTCGAAAGGCACTAATAAAATTATTGGTAATTGGGGGAAAAAAAAAGTTCTTCACTTAGGTTTGGCTACTCAGCATTTAATGCAAGGTTTAGGGGGTGTGAAAGATGTCAAGTTATTTGGTAGAGAATCAGACTTTTTAGATAAATTCAATCAACATAATAAAAGTTTTGCAAATTATAACCGATTGAATACGACACTACAACTTATGCCTCGGGTCTGGTTAGAGTTTATTGCAGTGATTGGGCTATCAACACTTGTATTGTCTATCGTTTTACAAGAGAAAGATGTGAGTTTGATTTTACCTATTATGGCGATGTTTGGAGTAGCTACTATTAGGCTAATTCCATCAACACTTAAAGTCATAAACGCAGTTCAAAACATTATTTATAATAAAAAGTCTGTTGACATCATTTTTGAAGATTTAAAATTTGAGGTCAAATCAGAGAGTAATCAAAGGGCTAAGAAACCAATTCCATTTCCAGCCAATATTGAACTTCAGGGTGTAATGTTTAATTATCCCACAGCAGGGATAAATGCTCTCAAAGAAATTTCTTTCTGTTTAAATCATGGCAAATCTCTAGGCATAATTGGCGAGAGTGGATCTGGTAAAAGCACTTTGATTGATGTTATCCTTGGGCTACTTACTCCAGCTTCAGGGAAAGTTAATGTCAATTCTATTGACATTAATGGGTCAAAAGCATCATTAAGAAACTGGCAAGATAATGTAGGTTATGTCCCTCAAACTATATATTTAACTGACGATACTTTAAGAAGAAATATTGCATTTGGTTTGCCAAATGAAAAAATCAGTGAGAAATCAATTGAGAAATCAATAGAAATTGCACAATTAAAAGGGTTTGTCAAATCGTTACCAGAAGGGTTGAATACGGTTGTGGGTGAAAGAGGTGTCAGATTATCTGGAGGTCAGAGACAAAGGATAGGAATTGCTAGGGCGATATATCATGATCCAAGTGTACTGGTATTGGATGAGGCTACGAGTGCACTAGATAACGAAACAGAAAAGGCTTTAATGGAGTGCATAGATATCCTTGAAAACAAATCTAAAATCATTGTTGCCCATCGTTTATCAACAGTTAAAAATTGTGATATTATTATTCATATAAAAAAGGGAGTTATTGTTGAGAAGGGTTCTCCTGATAAGGTTCTATCGATCTAGTTTGTCCCAAATGAAATATTTATTGTTATAATTTAAAATTTTTATGAATTCTTTTAGTATCAAAAACAGATTTATAGGAGACAACTATTCTCCTGTAGTTATAGCAGAGATTGGAATCAATCATGAAGGATCCCTTGAAAGGGCAATAGAAATGGTTAATTCGGCAATTGAAGCTGGAGCAGAGATCATTAAACATCAAACTCATATAGTTGAGGATGAAATGTCTCTTGAGGCAAAAAATGTAATACCTGGAAATGCCAACGAATCAATTTATGAAATAATGAATCGATGTGCGCTATCCGAGGAGGATGAATGGAAACTGATGAAGCATGTTGAAGATAAAGGAGCGATATTTATTAGCTCGCCGTTTTCAAGAAAGGCGGTTGACAGATTAGTTAAATTTGATGTACCAGCATTTAAAATAGGTTCGGGGGAATGCAACAATTATCCGTTGATAAAACATATTGCTAAATTTAACAAACCGGTAATTCTGAGTACTGGAATGAATTCCATTGAATCAATCAAGCGTTCCGTTGAGATATTGAGGGGAGCAAATGTTCCTTATGCGCTCTTGCATTGTACTAATGTGTATCCTACACCTCCAGAAATAGTAAGATTGGGAGCAATATCAACATTAAAAAAAGAATTTCCAGATGCTGTGATTGGACTTTCAGATCATACAGTTTCTAATTATACCTGTTTGGGGGCCGTCGCTTTAGGAGCCTCTATTCTAGAAAGACATTATACTGATAGTATGGATAGACCTGGGCCCGATATTATTTGTTCAATGGATTCTAAAGCTTTATCTGAATTAATTGAAGGGTCATTGACCATTTTTAAGGCAAGAGGAGACACTAAAACACCTTTGCAAGAGGAAGATGCTACGATAGCTTTTGCATTTGCATCTGTCGTAGCAATGGAAGATATTATGGAGGGTTCCGAACTTACAGAAAATAATATTTGGGTTAAACGACCAGGAACTGGAGATTTTAATGCACTTGATTACGAGAGGTTACTTGGGAAAACAGCAGTTAAGAATATTAAAAAAGGAGTTCAGCTAAAAAATACTGATATAGAAGGGGAGAATAAATAAAAGATGGAATTATCTCAGGTCAAGAAAGTTGTTTTTTTAACTGGCACAAGAGCAGATTTTGGTAAATTGAAAATCTTAATTTCTAGTCTTCTTAAAAGTGAAAACTTTGAGGTATTTGTTTTTGTTACAGGGATGCATATGCTTTCAAAGTACGGGAACACATACCGTGAGGTTGAAAAATCAGGATACCCAAACATACACAAGTTTATTAATCAAAATGCCGGGGATAATATGGATAGGATTTTGGTTAAAACAATATCGGGATTTTCAGATTACATAAAAGAAGTTTCACCACATTTTATAGTTGTTCACGGAGATCGACTCGAAGCCCTTTCTGGGGCAATTGTTGGATCTTTTAATAATATTTTAACTGGACACATTGAGGGCGGGGAAGTCTCTGGAACTATAGATGAGATAATCCGCCATTCTATTTCAAAGCTTTGTCAAATTCATTTTGCTGCCAATAAGCAGGCAAAAAAAAGATTGTTGCAATTGGGAGAATTAGAAGACTCAATACATGTTATAGGTTCTCCTGATATGGATATAATGAATTCAAAGAGCCTACCAAGTATTCAAAAGGTAAAAAGACGATACGAAATCAATTTTAATAAATATGGAATCATTCTTTTTCATTCCGTTACAACAGAGTTGTCAGAAATCTCAAGTCAAGTAAAATCACTTGTAGATGTTGTAATAAATTCAAAAAGAAACTTTGTAGTTATCTATCCAAATAATGATCCTGGATCAGATATCATCTTGGAAGAATATAAAAGATTAGAAGTAATTGATCGATTTTTGCTCTATCCATCCTTAAGATTTGAATATTTTTTAACCTTGTTAAAAGATGCTCAATTGATTATTGGTAATTCAAGTGCAGGAATAAGAGAAGCTCCTTACTACGGTGTGCCCTGTATTAATCTTGGAAGTCGTCAAAATGGGCGTGTCCTGTCTAAATCAGTAGTTAATTTAGCATTTGATTCAGATACTATTAAATCAGAAATAGAACGAGTATGTTCAATTAGAAATGATAAAGAAGAAACTTTTGGAGAAGGAAATAGTGGACCAAAATTTCTCGAAATCCTAAATTCTAAAGGGTTTTGGGGACAAAAAGTACAAAAAAAATTTATAGATATTTAACACCTAAACAACTATAATATGCCGGGATATGAATTATTTGACAATAAGGAAAGAGATGCAATCAACGAATTATTTGATGCGAATGGAGGCGTACTTTTTGCGCATGGGTTTGATGGGATTCGAAATGGGATTTTCAAAGTTCGCGAATTTGAAAAAATAACGACTAAAAAATTTGGAGTTAAATATGCACAAGCCGTATCATCTTGTACGGCGGCATTGCGTGTTGCATTGGCCGCATTAGAGCTTAGCCCTGAAGATGAGGTAATTATTCCTTCTTTCACATTTGTGGCGACAGCAGAAGCCGTATTAGAAGCAGGATGCAAATTGATTGTAGTTGATATTGATGAATCATTTACAATGAATCCAGATGCTTTTGAGTCTGCAATAACAAGTAAAACAGCAGTGGTCATTCCAGTTCATATGATGAGTGCCCCTGCTGATCTTGATAGAATTTGTAAAATCGCCAAGAAGCATAATATACGTGTTATTGAAGATGCTGCATGGGGAGTTGGTGCTACATGGAAAGGAAAAGCACTAGGAACAATAGGCGATCTTGGTTGTTATAGTTTTGATGCCGGAAAATGTTTGAGTACCGGAGAAGGAGGAATGATATTAACGAACAATGAGACATTATTTAATAAAGCTAGAGCTTTTCATGATCATGGGCATGAATATTCCTCTGACATAGGGAGAGGAGAGGAAGGAGCAATTGGAATTGGATTTAATTATCGAATGACGGAACTGCAAGGGGCAATCGGTATTGTGCAATTAGAAAAATTAGAAACAATCATAAATAGACAGCGTCAGAACAAATCGGCATTGAAAAATTTATTGATAAAAGGTGGATTCCCATTTCGTTTTAGAAAAATTAACGATGAAGGAGAAGGTGGAGATTCTTTATTTTTCATTTTGAACAGTAGGGAAGAAACGTTAAAGTTCTTGAATAAAATGAAATTATTAGGGATCAATACAAAAAACGTCCCTGATGCAATGCGGTGGCATTTTGCGAAACATTGGTCTCACATGTTTCGTAAGAGTGATTATTATAAGGAGACATTTTCTACAGAATGGCAAAAGTCTGCAGATATTCTCGAATGCTCCATTGCAATTCCAATTATGGTTAAAATGACAAAGGCACAAATTGATGAACTTGCTACCAATTTATTAAGGATTAGTAAAGAAGTGATATAATGGTTTTAGCAATTATTCCGGCAAGATTTGGATCAAAAGGGATTAGAAGAAAAAATATTGTAGATTTTTGTGGAAAGCCTTTAATACAATATTCTATCGAAGCTGCTATCAAAAGCAAATATATTGATGAAATATTAATAACATCTAATGATGATGATGTTATTGAATTAGCTTTTGGATTAGGAATTAATACCTCATATAGAAGGCCAGATGAGTTAGCAACAGACAGTGCTTCAATGGTCGATGTAATTAAGCATGCCCTAGAGTGGTTTAAAAATAAAAGGAATCAATTACCTGATTCAATCATTATTTTACAACCTACTTCGCCTTTACGGATAAGCTCAGATATAGATAATGCTTTAAGACTTTTTAAACAAGGAAAACTGAAAAGCTTAGTAAGCGTACATAAAGTCTCAGAGCACCCATATGAGTGTGTTAAAAGCGGTTATGAAAATTGGACTTATCTTGAGTATCCAAAGCAGGATGTTTTTCGAAGACAAGATTATGAGCAAAATTTTTTTTTTATAAATGGAGCAATCTATCTGTTAAGGACAGATTTTTTTTTAGAAAATAATACTTTTGTTGATAAAGGGAGATCATTCCTATTTGAAATGCCAAAAGAAAGAGGAGTGGATATTGATACTCCCTTAGATTTAGAAATTGCAAAGTCTATCTTTTTATCTAATCATATAAATTAAATTTATCTTTTTGAATTAGTTAAAACTCATGTTTATCAAGACGAAAGTTATTTTTTTATATGCGGACTCTTTACAAAGAGACTTTTCCGCCTGTTATATTTTGCAAGAGAAATTAAAAGAAAAAGGGTATAAATCATTTATCTTTTCTAGAAGGAATTTTAAGTTATCCTTAAAGGTATTTCTTCCAAGAAAGATATTTTTGATTGGTCAAATAGATATGATAAATGACAAAGCCCTAATTGATAAGTCTTACCAAGAAGGTCTTGAGATACATTTTATGCCTGCGGAAGGGTTCGCATACGAATCAGAGTACGTGATAATGTATCCAAAAGAGAATGATTATAATTTTTTGAAGTCCATATTTTTTTGGGGACAAAATTCAATGGCATGGTTTAAGAAGAATAGAAAAATCAATAATTCCGAAAAACTACAATGTGCTGGCTATTCACGTTTTCCCATTGCGGAATCTTATGCAAAAATACGATCCTCGAGAGCACCAAAAAAAAGAATAGGTTTTGTCGGGCGATTTCCTTTATTGAATGACATTTATGGTAGAAGTGTAATGAGTTTTTTCGTGAATGAACAAATTTCTGAGGAGCGAGAAAAGTCATTTTCCAGATTAGAGGCGGAATCAATGGCAATTAAATTATATCTTAATTTATTTGAACATATTATTTCTAATACAGACTATTATTTGAGTTTAAGAGCTCATCCAAACGAGGATACCAATACTTACAAAATTTTAAAAGAAACATTTGGAGAAAGGGTTGAAATTAATAACGATTTTGATGTTGCAGAATGGATATCTAATTGTTCCAAAATAGTAGGACTTGCAAGTTCTTCATTCATTGATGCTTATATTTTAAAGGTACCAGTTATTTGTCTTGATTTTATGTTGGGAACAAGTACAATTACTTCAAAATTTGATCCCGCTTTAGGGGTGGTGTATGGATGTTCCCACCTACCAAAGACAAAAGATGAAGTAATTTCCTTGCTTTTAAACGCAAATTTGAAAGTGGTTGCAACTGAAGACTTTGAGAGCTTGGTAGAATCGGACTTTCAAGGAGATACTGATCTTGTATTTGACAGAGTTCTATCTACAATACTGTCTATACCATTAACACCTTCAATAATTGATAGTCTGATTTTAAAAGTTCTTGAATTCATGGATTATATTTTTTCAACTAGGTTGAGATTGAATCGTAATAATTCTTTGCAGTTTGATTTTTCCTATTCCTATCATTCAGTTTCAAATAGTTTGAAAAATATGGCCAAGAATATTGTCAATAAAATTTGAAAATGACCTCAAACATTAAAGAACTTATAACAACAGGATTATTTTTTGATGAGAAGAAAATTTCCGATTTTTTATTTGCGGGAGATTGGTGCTTTCGAGATAATTACAAATTAATCGACCAATTCAACCCATTAATTCTTTCTCATTCCATTGATCCTAATCAATTAAATTTTGTAAATGTGCGAATTGAAAGGATTTCGGGGATATTGTTATCTAGAATAGCAGTAATTTATAATGAATACTTTAAACTTAATAAGTCTGAAAAATATTATAAAGTAGTTTTGGGGAAGTGGTTAGATCATTATGCAGCTAATATTTATGAGAAAATGAGTATAATCAAAAAAGCTGTAGAATTATATCCAGGAATTTCCACGAAGTCATGCGGGGACATTTTGACTATAACGGATGATTATGATGAATATGCGATAACATCATATTATTCACATGAATTTAATTTTCGAATGTATTCCGCCATTGCAGAAAATATAACTGGAATAAAGACAATTAAAACACAGATTGGGCACCAGTACATAAATGGTCTCTTTGATGAGGGACAAGCGGTAAGATATTTTAGGCAGAAGATGGTTAAAATTTATCAAAATACCTTACTGCTGTTAAACAGAATTTTTCATAGAAAAGGTATTCTTGTAGTGGCACCATATTATCCAGAAAAAGCATTATTTAACTCAATATGGTTTTTCTTAAAAAGCTATGGTAAAATTGTGCATTATAAGTTTGAAAGAACCGATCAATCTCAAATTGCGACCGATA
>Ga0206126_10004612_pt1 | contig 13166 bp, 17 predicted proteins | sample Helgoland_Spring_5_FD_148621 | JGI IMG/M metagenome (GOLD analysis project Ga0206126, IMG submission 148621) | Pelagic subsurface seawater microbial communities from Kabeltonne, Helgoland, North Sea - Helgoland_Spring_Bloom_20160412_1 | ecosystem: Environmental > Aquatic > Marine > Epipelagic ...
AGATCCATTTCCTGCTGCCAAATTTCGGCATCAGTATAGTTTTTCGAGGGCACGGTTAAGGTGCCTGAGGCTTGGTCTGTAGTGTTATTGTCCACATCATCGATAATGCGCGCGATAATACGATTGTAGTTTTCTGCGATAGTCATGCTTACCTCTCTCCTAAAATCCTCTTGGTCACTGACCGGCTAAAATAGTGACTGCCTCATTTGGCACCTGATTTGGCGTTTACATTTCGGGTAATATTAGTGGGCCAACGGCTGACAGGTCGTAGCGAATAACATTCATATCTGTAATCTCCACGGTGCCACAGAAGGCCATAAACTCGGCAATATGGGGCATGCCTAAGTGGGCCAGCAGGGCCTCATCATTTTCCCACTGTTCGGTAATCCAGATAACATTGGGCAGATTGATATCCACGGCAATGGCGTAGAGATGACAGCCGGGTTCGGCGTGAGTAGGTTCAATAATACTCTGTGCAGCAGCTACATAAGCTGCAATATCTTTTGATGCCACTTCAATTCGTGCGGAGATAGCTAACATAATGGGATGTCCTGTTAATCAGAATAAGTTTTTAGCGCGGCCTAGTTGCCGACGCCATCTAAGCCTATATACATAAGTTCATAGGCTCCAAGAAGGAAGGCCCTGGCTTCGTCTTCACGGCCTTCTTCAGCGATAAATTCGGAGTCATAGGTGAGGCGGCAACCGCCGTCATCCAAGACTGTGAGTTTGCCTGTGGCCTGATAGTGCAACAGTCCGGCAGGTCGTTCGCCGACTATTGAGAGTTGTAGAGTATGGTTTTCCAGATCCAGTGCATCGAGACGTTCACTGACAGGGTAGTCAAAGCCAACATTGTAAATATGGCGGGTCATGCCGACACCGCTGCCATCCAGTTCGACGCGATCAATATCAATCGGTGCGTCGGCCGGCCACCAGGCTTCGATATTGCCAAAGTCCATCAGTAGCTGCCAGATGGTTTCGATTGGCGAACTGATATCGTGATGAGAGTGCAGTTGAATCATGTTTGGAGGCTCGCTATTTAGTGTTTTCTTATAATTTTTAGAACTGCTGCCTGGCTCTAGGCTAAACCAGACAGCGGTTTTTTGCGATCTTTACCTGAGCCCTTAACCGTTGAGGCCAATATCACCCTGAGCAAAAATAGAATTCAGTTCCCGATGAGTAATGCGCCATCCCTCAGGAGTGCGTACTAGCTTGTCGGTGTACTCGCCCCAGACCATAAGTACTTCGCCCTCATAGTCACCCAGCCCGGCATGCAAAGCAGACAGGTAGCAGGTGGTATGAGCTTCGTCGCCGTTCACTGCAATTTCGTAATTACCCAGCAGATGCTGAGTGGCGGCACATTGGGAGAGTACGCTGGAGATCAGATCACTGATCGCCTGGCGGCCTTCAAACTGACCAATACCAATAAAGTTAGCCACTGCATCTGGGGTAAATACCTGTTCCAGTTGTGACCATTGGCGTTTGTCGATGGCGGATGCGTAGAGATTGAGCACCGATTGAATTTCTAGGTGATCAGAAAAATGCTGTGGTTCTTGAGCTGCCATTGCAGGCCTCCGGTATGATTTTTAGCGGGCCCCAGCACAACTGCGGGGGCGAGAAATGCTTTTTTTATTATTGTAATAACAGCATGAATACTACTTGGCCGCCTACCCTCAGTCAATAAAAACCATCAAACATGTTTGTTATTTACCTATGGGATTCCCTCAGGTAACATATGGAACAAATATGAGAGCTGCTATTGTATTGCGCTGTCAGCATAACTAATAAAAATGGATACAGATATATGACACAGATGAACACTCGAGTGCTGCTAGCACGCAGGCCTGCCGAACATTTAGTGGCAGCGGATTTCGCTGTGGATACACAACCAGTGCCGAGCCTAGAAGAGGGCCAGTTTCTGATTCAGAACACCTACCTCTCTATGGATGCCGGCTTTCGTCAGTGGATGAACGAAGATTCTGGCGATAACTATCTTGCCTCTATGCCTCTGGGTGAACCAGTGCAGAGCATTATTATGGGCACCATTATTGAATCTCGTCACAGCGGCTATCCAGTGGGCAGCGCGGTGATGGGCAGAACCTCCTGGGAACAGTACAGCGTTGATGATGGCACTGACTTTATGGCTATCTTGGATCTCGATCCCGGTGTCGAACCCTATGAATATCTCGCCAGTCTCGGCCCCTCGGGCATGACGGCGTATTTTGGTCTAATGGATATAGGCGCGCCGAAAACCGGCGATGTCTTTGTGATCAACGCTGCTGCCGGTGGCATTGGTTGTCTTGCTGGACAGATGGCCAAGGCGGAAGGCTGCTCCACTGTCGGAATTGCCGGTGGCCCGACAAAGTGTGCTTGGCTGCAGGATACTCTGGGCTATGACCAGGTTATCGATTACAAATCCGGCGAATCTTTCGATGATCAGCTGGCGGCGGTTGCCCCCAATGGTGCCGATATTATGTTTGATAATGTTGGCGGACCCATGCTCGGCTCTATGCTCGGTCATCTGGCCGAAAATGCCCGTGTCGTTCTCTGTGGTGCGGTATCTCAGTACGAGCGCGAAGGCGGCCATGAAAGTGTTGCCAATATGTGGGAGTTAATTACCAAGCGGGCAAAAGCTGAAGGCTTTATGTTTTCAGACTATGTGGATCGCTATCCCGAGGCATTGGATTATATTGCCGCCATGCTCAAGGCTGGCACATTGGTTAGTCCAGTGCATATGTCTCATGGTATTGAGTCTTCAGGACAAGCGTTTATCGATATGTTGGATGGCAATAGCACGGGTAAATGCTTGGTTAAGCTCTAGATTCTAAGCTCTGGCTATAAAAGACAGCCCACAAAAACAGTTTTTTTAGAGCTCTGAAGTTAAGGGCTCTGAAGTTAAGAGCTCTCTAGCAAGGTTGCTTCCCCCCGATACACCTTGTTGGCGTTAAAACCCTTCGTACTCCGTGCGAAGGGTTTTGGCGTATTGCTGAAAAATACTTTATCTTGCACGCTGCTAAGAACATTAACCGACAGTATTAAATCCGAACTCGATAAAAACAAAAGGATAAAACCATGCCATTGGAATCTGCCACCGCTGCGATTTTGGCTCATATAGCCACAGAGAACGCCCCAGAACTCTACGAGATGGCGGTTGCTGAAAGTCGCGCCATGTATCGGGAGATGCAACCGGATCTACCCGAAATTGTGGTTCACAGTGTTGAAGACCAGATCATCGAGGGCCCGGCCGGTGAGATTGCAGTGCGTATTTATCGCCCCAGCGCGGCTGCCGCTCCAGTGCATGTGCATTTTCACGGTGGCGGTTGGGTGATCGGCGATCTCGAAACTCATGATCGCGACTGTCGTGAAATCTGTGCCGGCGCTGAGTGCATTGTAGTGGCGGTGGACTATCGTCTGGCACCGGAACATCCATTCCCCGCGGCACCGGAGGACTGCTATGCCGCCCTCTGTTGGGCTGCGGCAAACTTACCAAATATTGGTGGGCTGGCGAGTCCAGTGAGCGTCGGTGGCGATTCCGCCGGCGGTACCCTGGCCACTGCGGTTTGCCTTATGGCCCGTGACCGCAATGGTCCTGCGATAGCAATGCAGCTGCTTATTTATCCGGTTACTGATGCGAGGATGGAGAGTGATTCTTACCGCGATAATGCCGATGGCTATCTGCTGTCGCGCACTATGATGAGCTGGTTTTGGGATCTCTATTGTCCGCAACCTGAGCAGCGTGCAGACCCCCTTGCCAGTCCAATCAATGCCGACGATCTGTCGGGGTTGCCTCCAGCACTGCTGATGACTGCCGAGTATGATCCCCTGCGTGATGAGGGTGAAGCCTATGCTGAGAGGTTAATAGCTGCCGGTGTAGAAGTTGAAGTGCGGCGCTTTGATGGGCTGGTGCACGGTTTCTTTTCCCAGGCGGGAATGATTGAAGCGGCTCGAGAAGGGGTTGATCTTGCAGTGAAGGCACTGCGCAAGGCGCATAATATTGTTAGCTAGGCATCAAAGGCTGTCCGCGCAGCGACTGGATTTTCCATGTGTCGTTAATGCGCTTAAATTTTAACTGGTACTGAACATAAAACAGGACCGAATCGCTCCCTGTAGGTGCAGCCGCCGCAGGAATACCCATGCCCATAGCATGGGTTCGCGCTGACGCTGTATCTTGCTGCAGTGAATCAATTTTAAAATTGGTCGCGTAATGGGCGCTGTGACTCATACTGGCAAAGGCGCCGGTAAATAACTCTCGCAATGCAGCCATTCCCTCAAATGTCGGATAATCCAATGTCGTCATATCAAACACCGCATCTTCGGTGAAGTGGTTGAGCAGCTGTTCCAAATCCGCTGCATCGTCCAGTGCAATCAGATAACTGCTAACCAACTCCTGCAGAGCCTGGCGATCTTCGAGGGTCTGAATACGTTGCTCTAGGCTTTTCATAGTGGACGCTTTTTTCAATAAGTCTTTCTATAGTTGAGCTTCAGCCAGTAAAGAAATCGGCCCGAGGAGTACCGGTCTCGTCATAGACCGGCTCGGCATGATCAATACGGTACTTGAGAATATCCGTGTCATGAATCTCATACTGATAGAGCAGGGCTAGCATATCCGTGTAAAAAGCACTGGCCAGATGAGCGGCGAGATGCTCACTGGACTCCCAGTTTTCATGGACATAGATGCGCCCGGGCACCGCTGGATCGAGACTCCAAACATAGTGACGACAGCCTTTTTGAGTGCGGGTATCAATCATCAGCTGCGCAGTGTCGCGCAAGACTTTTATCGCATCATCGGGATTGAAGTTAACAGTGCCATTGATCAGAACAGTCATAGGACGTCCTACTCCTTATTCACCGTAGAGTGAGTTAAAAATACGCTCTATAAATAACCACTCACCATCGACCTTAATTAACTTGTCGTCATACTGGCCTCTGGGTCGAATTTCCGTGCCATCCAAAGTAGTACCCACCTCAGTGGTATAGGCTCGTGCAGTGGCAGTGTCGCCATCCACTTGAATATCGCCCACTGAAATTGACATAAAGATAAACGGGAACATCGCCATACCCGCATTCCACGCCGCGACAATATTTTCTTTGCCGGAAACATTTTCCATCCCCGGGATAACCGGCAATTTCCAGCTAGAGCCATCAGCCCAGGTAGAGCCCCAGAGTTCAGTATCGCGCTGGTTTACTGCATCGGCGTAGATATCCATCAGTTCACGGATAGCCAGACGGTCTTCGATTGGTCCTGAAAAAGCCATAATATTGCCCTTATAATTATTATTGATTGCTTGAAAAGACTATACATCAGACTATGGCAAAAAAACAATCTCAGTTGATTTTTTATTACTAAAGGGGTACCTTAAACTCCAGAATTAAGCCTTTGCTGCAGGCCGTTATAAAGTGCAGGGTCGACAGCCAACTCATTAAAATAAAAACGGGAAACACCATGTCAATCAACTACAAGCAGTACTACCTTCACCAGCGGCCAGTGGGTGCAACAACGGATAGCGACGTCAAGGTTCGCACAGTTGAAGTTGATGGTTTAAACGATGGTCAGTTGCTGATTAAAAACGAGTACTTCTCACTGGATCCCGCCATCCGTGGCTGGATGAGTGACGAGCCGAGCTATATGCCCCCCATCGAGCTGGGCGACGTGATTCGCAGCTCAACCGTGGGTACTGTAATCGAGAGCAAGCATCCTGATTTCGCCGCTGGCGATGTGGTCTATGGCCTCAATGGCTGGGAGCAGTACAGCGTCTCCGACGGCTACTTCCTGACCAAGGTGCCAGAGGATAACCAGTTCCCGCTACACTACTATTTAAGCGCCTTTGGTGCCGTAGGCCTCACCGCTTACTTCGGTATAACCGACGCCGCCCAGTTAAAGCCCGGCGATACATTGCTGATGAGCGCCGCAGCCGGTGCCGTTGGCTCCCTAGGTGGTCAGCTGGCGAAAAATATGGGTTGCCGTGTAGTCGGCCTGGCCGGTTCAGATGAAAAATGTCAGTGGCTCACCGATGATTTGGGCTTTGATGCCGCGATCAACTACAAAACCGAACAGGGCAATCTCAATGCTGCTATTAGCGCCGCCTGTCCAGAAGGCGTAGATGTGTACTTTGATAATGTTGGCGGAGAAATCCTCGACGCCGCGCTGTTAAATATTAACAGCAATGCGCGTATTGTTTTCTGTGGCTCCATCTCCAGTTACAACGCCTCAGAGCCAGTACCCGGCCCCTACAACTGGTGGCAGATTCTCGCCAAAAGCGCCACGGTTCAGGGCTTTTTGATCAGCAACTATTTCCCTGAGTTTGAAGCTGGCGCAGCCGCCATTGCCGAATTGCTTACCGAGGATAAGCTGCAGTTTAAATATGAAATCGTCGATGGTTTTGATAACACTTTGACTGCTTTCCACAAGCTCTTTGATGGCAGTAATAAAGGTAAGTTGATGCTCAAGGTTTAAGTTACTGAGGTTAGAATTAAAGGTGTAAGCCAATGTCAGATAAAAAACTAGCAGGTAAACGCGCCATAGTCACAGGTGGCGCCACCGGTATTGGCTATGGCATCGCCAAACGCTTTATCGCCGAAGGCGCCCGAGTCATTATCACCGACATCGACGCCCAAGGCGGCACCAACGCCGCCCAGCGACTAGGCGATAACTGCAAGTTTGTGCACCATGACGTTTCCCTAGCCAGCCAGTGGGATGGCGTCTTTGCCTACGCAGAGAAACACTTCGGCGGCCTCGACATCATGGTCAATGTGGCCGGCGTTACCCTTATGGGCACCATTGAAGATCTGGATCTAGAGACCTGGGATAAAACCATGGCCATCAACCTGCGCAGCTGTTTTCTTGGCTGTCAGGGCGCGATCAAGTTAATCAAAAGTAACTCAACAGAAACTCACGGCGGCTCGATTATCAATATGGCCTCCGTCTCCGCCGTCAAAGCCAAACCCGAGCTGGTTGCCTACAACGCCTCAAAAGCCGGCGTCGATATGATGACCAAATCGGTCGCTCTGCATTGTGCAGTGAGCGGTTATGGCATCAATGTAAACTCCATCAATCCCGGTGTAATTGAAACCGATATGCTCAAAAAAGTAATGAGTCAGGTAGAAGATGGCGACGCACTGATGGACAGTTATAGAGCATTGCATCCCATTGGACGAATCGGGCAGCCGGAAGATGTGGCCGCCATGGCAGTCTATCTTGCCAGTGATGAAGCCTCCTTTGTTACCGGCTCGACTTTTACTGTTGATGGTGCACTTTCTCTTAATTAAGTGCTTATTAATTAAATGTTTTTTATTGGTAGGAAAAAACCATGAGTGAAGAAACCCGGCAGGGCGGTTGTCTCTGTGGTCAAGTGCGCTACACCGTGCCAGCCAAACCAGTAGAAACCGTAGTCTGCCACTGCCGCAACTGCCAAAAGCAGGCCGGTTCAGCGTTCTCTGTTGTAGCGTTTTTTCCAAGAGATAGTTTACACATAGAGGGGGAGTTACAAACCTTCGAAGACAAAGGCACCAGCGGCCAAACAGTCTTTCGTCGCTTCTGCGGTAACTGTGGTTCACCGGTGATTACCGATACGGAGCAGGCACCAGAGATGGGGCTGATCTTTATTAAGGCCGGGACATTGGATGACGTGGATGATCTGGTGCCATCCGTACATGTGTGGACAGAGCGCAAGCATTGTTGGCTGACCCTGGCAGAGGATCAGGTGCAGTTGGAGCGGGAGTAGGGGTTCGCTTTATTTCGTATCTGTCCGAGTTCGAACGTTGTAATCGCAAACTCAAATTCTCTCATCCCGAACTCAAACCTGTTACCTTGAGCCTAAGTTCTGTCGTCCTGAGCCCAAATTCTGTCATCCTGAGCGTAGCCGAAGGATCTCAACTAGTCGGCAGGAGACGCTTCGACTACGCTCAGGGTGACAAGTAAGAGGTCCGCCAAACCCAAGCTTAGAAATCCCGCCCAAGCCTCAGCCTGTCATCTCGACAGAGCGAAGCGACGAGAGATCTCAGAAACCAAAAGCACTCCAAAATAACCGGCTTACCAAGCCGAACTCTTTAGTTTTCACAAACCAAAGGCCAACTTCTCAAACAAGGAAAAACACCCAAACAACGGACGCCCTTAATTCAAACTCCACCCTGACTTTAATCCTTAAGACTTGTTGGCGGTGCTTTTAATTGGTCTTGACCTTGATATCCCTTACTAATAGGGCTACTATTAGTACCATTAAAAGGTCTTTTGAGGAAAATTCCATGGTACATCCAATACTCTCCGATTCAACAACCAGTATTTCTGATCTCAAGAAGAACCCGATGGCTGTGGTTGAGCAGGGTGAAGGCTTTCCGGTTGCCGTGCTAAATCGCAATCAGCCTGTGTTCTATTGTGTCCCCGCCGAAGCCTATGAATTGTTGATGGATAAGCTTGAAGATATGGAGCTGTCTGCTTTAGTCAAAGCCCGCTTAGACCAGCCCGAAATTGAGGTTAGCATTGATGACCTATAGGCTGCTCTTTAGAAAAGATGCCTTAAAAGAATGGCATTCATTAGCGCCTTCGGTTAGATCTCAGTTTGGCAAGAAATTAAAGGAGCGACTCGAACATCCTCGAGTTGAATCAGCGAGGCTGAGTGGCATGAAGGACTGCTACAAAATAAAGTTGCGCAGTGCTGGCTTCAGGCTAGTCTATGAAGTTAGGGATAAAGAAATAGTTGTCTCTGTTGTAGCCGTAGGGAAACGAGAAAGGAACGCTGTTTATAAAACGGCTGTCAAGCGGATTTAAACTACTTTTCTGGTTGGGCGCCTAACCCCTTTATATTTGAGCGGTTAGTTTTAACTGAGGGTAAAAATGGATAGCCTAAAAATCCACCCGAACCAACGCCTTCCCCACAGTCTTCCCAGACATCAGCTCACAAAACGCCTTCGGCGTATTCACAAATCCCTCAGTGATATTCTCCAACACCGTAATATCCCCAGCGCGAATCCATTCCTCTAGCTGGGCCATCGCTTCCGGCACCTTTTCCTGATAAGTGGGCAATAAAAATCCCTGCATGGTCAGCTGTCGCGAGACCATTTCCCAGAGATTAGTAATCGGGTTGGGATTATCCGTGCGGTTGTAATCCGAGATCATTCCGCAGGCGACAATGCGGCCATAAACCGTCATCGTCTTCAGCATGGCATTGAGCACCGGCCCGCCGACATTATCAAAATAGATATCCACTCCCTCTGGCGCTAGGGACATTACGGCTGCGGCGACATCTTCGGTTTTGTAGTTTATGGCGGCATCAAAACCAAACTGCTCAACAATTAATTCCGCCTTGTCATCACTGCCAACAATACCAATAACCTTGCAGCCACAGAGTCTGGCGATCTGCCCAGCCATGCTGCCGGTGGCGCCTGCTGCTGCACTGACAACCACTGTTTGCCCAGCTTGAATTAGCCCCACTTCACGGAGGCCGATATAGGCTGTGGCGCCAGCACCGCCCAGAGAGCCAACATAATAGGAGAGAGGTATGCCTGCCTCGGGCTTGAGCTTTTCTAACAGGATCGCGTCGCTATGGCACAGTGAATAATCTTCCCACTGGTTGAGGGCATAGACATATTCTCCCTCGGCGAAGTCGGGGTTGTTGGATTTAATCACTTGGCCAACAGAGGGACCGCGGATCACGCCGCCTATGGGGATGGGTTCGAAATAGTTGGCTTTGCCATCGACCCAGCCGCGGATTGCCGGCTCCATTGAGAAGTACATATTGCGCAGCAGAAATTCTCCTTCACCTGGCTCTGGCATGGGTCCTTCGGATAGGGCGAAGTTTTCCGGTTGAGCGGCGTCGGTAACATAGGAGGCGAGTACAACTTGGCGATTGATCGGCATAATTAATCCAGTTCTAGGTGCAGGTTGCCGTCTTCGGAGACGCTGACAGGATAGGTTTTCAACGGCACTCGCGTGAGTTCGCCCTTGGGTATTCCGGTGCGTAAATCAAAGCGCACGCCATGTAGTGGGCAGGCCAAATAGCAGTTTCTAATGCGGCCCCCGGTGAGTTCTGCACGCTGATGGGTGCACTGATTATCCACGGCGTAATAGTCCCCATTAGCCTTGCAAATAAGAATATTCTTACCGTCGATGCTGACTGCTACGCTCGTGTTGTCGGTAATATCGGTTGCGGGAATTAAGCTGTCTGCGGTGGTGGTCATAGCGATCTCATCAAAATGTGGCAGAGGGAAATGCCGGGCTCAGAGAGTCTGAGGGCCGGCAGCAAAGGCCCTTAGGCATTGAGGTATTTGTCGATGGTTTGGTGCAGGTGACGAATACGACTCTCTTGGTAGCTGGCTAGACTGACTGCCCCCTTTCGTGAGGCGATCATACCCTTTTGAACTGCGGCCATATTGCTGTCATCTTGATCGAACACTGGACCTAGACCGCCAATTTCTGGGGCTTCGCTAAAGGCTTGATCGGGACGCAGAATATTTTTTTCCGCAGGGTCTGGACGCTTGGTGCCTTTCGGGTAGCGCATCAGAATCATGGTCTCAAAAATACAACTGCTGTGGTCATCACCATTGGGTAGGAAGCGATAGACAATATTGCCGTGGTAACCAGTCCACACCTGAGTGTTGGGGAAGAGCATATACAGAATGGCGTCCTCTAACTCGGACTTGGTGGCGTGATCCAGCGATTCACCGATAATCTCGCTAAACATTTCACGGTTTGTCTCTGCTACGTAGGTTCGTGCGGTGAGTCCCTCAGGCATTTCATGGCCCTCGGCGCTATCCGTTGCCATGCGTCCCGACAGCTCTAGAATATCGCGCATGGTTTCTGCTTCGGTTACTTCAGGCATATGGGGGCTGGCAATTCCCATTGGCGTGACAGAGCGGCTGACATGGTCGCCAAAGGTGTCATATTGGGAGTTGGCGTCGCCGGTAAAGGTGAGAATTTCACTGTGGGTTTCCAATGTATGGAATGATTCCATAAAGGCTTCGGCACCGACTTTCCAGTTACACTGAACAACGCGCTGAACATGAGCGCCTTTGTAATAGTCGTGCAGTGGGAAGCGTGAGAAGTGATCCGGCAATGGGCTCAGGTAGTCGTCCAGTGGGATGCAGTTTTCGTCAAAATTGATAAAGATAAAGCCACCCCAGGTACCAATTTGTACCTGTGGCAGGCTCATATCTTTTTCGTCTAGATGGTTAAAGTCCCATTTGCAGGGGATGCCTTTAAAATTACCGTTAATGTCCCAGGTGGCTCCGTGAAAGGGGCAGACAAATTCTTCGGCATGGCCGTCGCAGTCGCGGAGTATGCGACCGCGGTGTAAACAGGAATTGATAAAGCCTTTAAATTCATTTTCGCCGGTGCGGGTGACAATAATCGACTGATCGACGATTTCGTAAATATGGTGGTCGCCTACTTCGGGGATATCTTCTTCGCGACAGGTCATCTGCCAGACTTTGGGCCAGAGTTTTTCCTTTTCTTTATCGTGAAAGTCGCGGGAGATCCAGCGGTCGACACTGATGTCTTCATTACCCATATAGGGGTTGTTGTCTTCGCGAAGGTAGGCTGGGACTTCAATGGTTTCGTCATTGAGTAGGTCTTGGTAGCTAACACCTTCGCAGCGCTCTTCACCCTGCTGCTTTACTTTAATTAATTCGGACATTGAGTCTCTCCTGCTTTTTATTGTAATTATTTGCTGATGATATTGACGCCACTGAGACCGGGGGCACCGTAGACATGGGTGTAGCCGACCTTGGGGTTATTGGGCACCTGTCGCGCACCACCTTCGCCGCGCAACTGCACGCAGATTTCATAGACTTGGCGTAGACCTGACGCACCTACAGGTTCGCCATTGGCGAGACAGCCGCCGTCAGTATTGATCGGCATTGAGCCATTGATTCCAGTTGCGCCGTCGCGCAATAATTTTTCCTGTTCGCCGTGCTCGCAGAAACCGTTCTCGGCCATATGGATAATTTCGGTGCCGCTGTCGGTATCTTGCAGCTGCATTACATCTATATCTTCCGGGCCTATGCCAGCCTGTTCAAAAGCGGCTTTGGAGGCGGTAACAGTTGAGGCGTCGGCCACAGTCATGGCCTGCGATGGAGCAAAAACTTCGAAGCTGCCATAGTGACGAGTGCGCACTGCGGCAGTTTTTAGGAATAAGGGTTTGCTGCTGTAGAGGTGTGCTTTATCGGCATTGCAGATAATCAGGGCGGCACCACCTTCGGCGGGGCTGCAGAACATATATTTTCGCAGTGGGTCGCTGATCATGGCTGAGTTGGCAATTTCGTCGTAGCTCAGTGCTTGCTGGCGCCAGGCTGTGGGTGTCAGTGAGCCATTTTTAAAAGCTTTTTCCGATACCCGAATCAGGGATTCTTCAGTGATGCCATGTTCATGCATATAGCGCTGGGTTTTTAGGGCAAAGAACTGAGTGGTGAGCATCATGCCGGTCTCGCCATACCATTCGTCGATACCCCAGTCAGAGGGCTTTGCATTAAACGCGCCGCGGGGATGCTTGTCGAAACCCACTACTACACCCACATCGTATTCGCCGGATTTAATCGCGCTGTAGGCGGCGTGCAATGAACTGCCGCCGGTGGCACAGCCATTCCAGATATTGGTAAATTGCAGGCCAGTGAGTCCCAGCTCATTGACCAGTGCATCGGCGTTACCGGCATCTTGGCTGCCACCATAGGCAAACTGCATATCTTTCCAGGAGAGTCCGGCGTCGGCCAGAGCGGCGCGCACGGCGGAGGCGCCTTGCTGCATACCTGAGAGATCTGGAGAGCGGCCGAAGCGATGAAGTCCTATTCCTATGATTGCTACATCCATGATCTATGACTCCTTCACTGAACTAAATCGGAACGTCATTATTTGGTCGCCATTGGCGTCGCTGCGAAAGGGGACTATATCCAGTTGCATGGGCATGCCAATCTGTAAGTCCTCAGGCTTGTTGGGCAGCAGGCGGGATTCCACTCGGACACCACCGGGCATTTCCACATAGCCAACACCGTAGGGCTGAAAAGTTTCTGCTGTCTCGCCGCTGTTGTAGGGGGCTTTGGGCATAAAGGTCTGAATGGTCCAGCTCCACAATATGCCCTGATCACCTAGTTCAACAATTTTGGTTTCGCGCGAGCCACAGTTGCGGCAGTCGGGCTGGGCGGGAAAAGCGGTTTCCGCACAGTGGCTACAGCGGCTACCCAAT
>Ga0206126_10004615_pt1 | contig 13160 bp, 15 predicted proteins | sample Helgoland_Spring_5_FD_148621 | JGI IMG/M metagenome (GOLD analysis project Ga0206126, IMG submission 148621) | Pelagic subsurface seawater microbial communities from Kabeltonne, Helgoland, North Sea - Helgoland_Spring_Bloom_20160412_1 | ecosystem: Environmental > Aquatic > Marine > Epipelagic ...
GAGACCAGCAGTTTTTTCAAAGACTTGCACAGGGCACATGGCGTGGACATTCGCGAAGGCGTGGGTCTCTCGCAATTGACGGGCGATCGCGTTGTGACCGGGGCGGCTTTGTCAGATGGTAGCATGCTGGAAGTGGATTTTGTCATTGCAGGCGTTGGCGTTGCACCGGCCACTCAACTCGCCGAAACAGCAGGTATCGACATCGACAATGGCATAAGAACGGATGTGCACGGCCTGACATCTGCCGCACATGTGTGGGCGGCAGGTGATTGCGCGTCCTTTCCTTACCGTGGCGGCCGCATCCGGTTGGAGAGCGTGCCAAACGCGATCGAACAGGCGGAGTGCGTGGCCGACAACATCATGGGAGCGGGCAAAGACTATGTTGCAAAGCCGTGGTTCTGGTCGGATCAATACGATGTCAAGTTGCAGATCGCCGGGCTGAACGCAGGCTATGACCGGGTAATCGTGCGAGATGCCGGTGCTAAATCGTTCTGGTATTACAGAGGCGAAGAGTTGCTTGCCGTGGATGCCGCAAATGATGCGCGCGCCTATATGATCGGCAAGCGATTAATCGAGGCTGGCAAGTCTGCGGATCCCGCGTTTGTTAAAAACCCTGATTTCGATTTGAAAGCGTTGCTCAAGTGAGAATCATCGCGGGGCGTTGGCGGGGTATGCGGCTGGCCACCCTGGGTAAGGGCGATCCAAGCGCGCATTTGCGCCCCACCCCCGACAGAGTGCGCGAAAGCCTGTTTTCGATGCTGGTACATCGGAATGTGCTAGATAATGCTCGGGTTCTCGACCTGTTTGCAGGCACCGGTGCGCTTGGTCTTGAGGCGCTGTCGCGTGGGGCGGCCTCTGTTGTTTTTGTGGAAAATGGGCGCACAGGTCAAAGGTTGATCGCTGAAAACATCAGCAAGCTCGGTGCACAGAAACAAACCAGACTGATCCGGGCCGACGCAACCCGGAAAAAACTGGTCGATCAGGAAACCTTTGATTTAGTTTTCCTCGATCCGCCCTATGGCAAGGCGCTGGGCGAGTTGGCGTTGGCCAATCTGCGTCACTGTTTGACGCCAGATGCTTTGGTGATCTGGGAGGAGAGCGCGTTTAAATCTCCGCCAGATGGCTATGCGCTGGTCGATCAACGCAAGTTCGGAGAGGCGCATGTGACCTTTCTAACACGCAGCGACGAAGCTAACTCTTAAACAGAATCACCCGTATGTAGGATGGAACCTGCCACTTGGTGACAGGGTAAAGATTTCGCACCCATCCTCTGTCACACCGACCGAATGTTCAAACTGTGCGGAAAGCGATTTATCGCGTGTTACGGCTGTCCAGTCATCCGAAAGTGTTTTTGTTTCGGGACGTCCAAGGTTCACCATCGGTTCGATGGTAAAGAACATGCCGGGTTCCAAAATGGCACCCGTGCCGGGTCGTCCATAGTGAAGCACATTCGGAGGGGCATGGAACACCCGACCCAGACCGTGGCCGCAAAAATCGCGGACGACGGACATTCGATGGCTTTCCACAAAGGCCTGAATGGTATGGCCGATATCGCCAAAGGTATTTCCCGGCTTCACAGCATCAATTCCACGCATCAGGGCATCGTGCGTTACATTGATCAGACGTTCTGCCTTGCGCGGCAGTTTTCCAGCAACGTACATCCGGCTGGTGTCGCCAAACCAACCATCAACGATCACCGTGACATCGATGTTTAGTATGTCACCGTCTTTTAGCGTTTTGTCTCCGGGGATGCCGTGGCACACGACGTGGTTCACGCTAATGCAACTGGCGTGTTTATAACCTTTGTAGCCGATTGTGGCTGATGTGGCGCCAGCATCTTTGATCATCTGTTCGATTATACGATCAATTGCCGCTGTGGATTGGCCAACCAAAACATGGGGCGCTATTGCGTCCAAAATCTCGGCTGCAAGGCGTCCAGCCATGTGCATGCCGGAAAAGTCCGCGTCGTCATAAATGCGAATGCCATCCTTGGTCAGACGGCCACGAGTTTCGTGGTTCACGATGTGCTCCATAAAGGCGTTTAGGTGAGTTTACTGCACCGCTGCGAAAAGGGCTAGGGGCTGTCACATCACCACAGGTATAGCACCACTGATTGTAATCTCTTCCGGGCTGATATGGGTACCAAGGCACAGCATTTCTACCCCGGCCAGCAAAGCGCGTTCACAAGCAACAGCATAGGTGTAATCGATGTCATTTGCCAAAGTGAACCTTGTGCAATCGGTGCGCTGCACAAGGTAAAGCATCACCGCCCGCTGCCCCGCTCGTGCGATGGTAGCAAGTTCGTCCAGATGCTTGGCGCCGCGCGCTGTAACGCTGTCAGGGAACTCGGCCAGCCCGTTCTGACGTGACAAGGTCACGGATTTTACCTCGACATAAGCATCGGGCAGGCCCTCACCACTCAGCAGGAAATCGATACGGCTGTTTGCGCCATATTTCTGTTCGGGATGCACTTGGGAATATGCCGACAAGAGTGCGATTTTTTGTTCGATCAGAGCGGCGCGCACGACCTTGTTTGGCACTGACGTGTCGACCCCGGTATAGTGACCGTTGGCATGCTCTACTAAACGCCATCCAAATTTCAGCTTTTTTCTGGGATCGTCATTGGGTTCCAGCCAGATGCGCGTCCCCGGCTCAGCCAGTCCCATCATCGAACCTGGGTTCGCACAATGGGCCGTTATTTCACGCCCATCATCCAATCGGCAATCGGCGAGAAACCTTTTGTAGCGTTGGATTAATGTGGCGGGGACAAGTTCAGTTTGAAAGCGCATGGACCCCGGCCTATACCGATGCACAGCGTTGCTCAAGGAGATCCGAGAATGCCCAACCCAACTGCTGCGATACTTGTCATCGGAGATGAGATCCTTTCCGGGCGTACACGCGATGCAAATATGCATTATCTCGCGGGTCAATTGACAGAGCATGGCATTGATCTGCGCGAGGCACGCGTGGTCAGCGATGATCCAGCTGCAATTGTTGCGACAGTGCAGGCTTTGTCTGCTGCCTATGACAACGTATTCACATCAGGTGGCATCGGGCCGACGCATGACGACATCACGGCTGATTGCATCGCCGAGGCGTTTGGCGTGTCTATCGATGTGCGCGATGATGCGCGTGCGATTCTGGCCGACCACTATGCGCGTTCGGGTGTTGAGCTGAACGCGGCGCGATTACGAATGGCTCGTATCCCGGATGGTGCCAGCCTGATCGACAATCCCGTTTCGTCGGCGCCGGGTTTCACCCTTGGCAATGTTCACGTAATGGCCGGGGTGCCATCTGTGTTTCGCGCGATGGTGGCCAGTATCTTGCCGTCGCTCACAGGTGGGGCACCACTGGTGTCAAGCACGCTGCGGGTCGAGCGAGGCGAAGGCGACATTGCGGGCCCACTTGGTAACCTAGCCGCCCTCTTCCCCAAACTAAGCTTTGGGTCATATCCCTTTCAAAAAGACGGGCGCTATGGTGCCAATATCGTTGTAAGAGGAACTGATACCGCAGAGGTGGCACGAGCGATTTCGGCTTTGAACGCAGAATTTCCGGCATGATAACACCTGCGTCTATTTATGCAGCGGTTGATGGCACGTGGCCTGCGGTCAAAATGCATTCGCATGGGCCATGGATACTGCGCGAGGGGCAGGGCGGTGGAAAGCGTGTAAGTGCTGCAACGGCGACGGATGCACCAGGCGCAGGCGATATAACTGCTGCAGAAAACGCGATGCGTGCACTGGGTCAAACGCCTTTGTTCATGATTCGCGGTGCTGACGCGACGCTGGACAGTATTTTGGCGGATCAGGGTTATAATGTCGTCGACCCGGTGAATGTCTATCTTGCAGATACCGGCCTGCTGACGGACCAGCCTATCCCACCCGTAACGGCCTTTGCCATTTGGGAGCCGTTAGCGATCATGACAGACATTTGGGCCAAGGGTGAAATCGGCAAAAGTCGGCTCGATGTGATGCACCGGGCCAACAAAAAGACTGCAATTTTGGCGCGATGGAACGAAAAGCCGGCGGGCACTGCCTTTGTGGCGATCCACGATGGTATTGCCATGGTTCACGCGGTTGAGGTATTGCAACATCAACGCAGGCAAGGTGTGGCGAATTGGATCATGCGGGCTGCGGGGCATTGGGCCGCGCAAAACGACGCCGATCATATCGCAGTGCTGTGTACCCACGCAAACACGGCTGCTAACATGCTGTACCAACGGTTGGGTTTTCGCAAACGTTGCGGCTATCACTACCGTCAAAAACCGGAGAGCACATGACAGACCAGCCAACCGCCCTCGATCTGCCGATGGTTGATCCCTTGCCAGATAAAACGCAGAAATATTTTGATATTTGCCAGAACAAGTTGGGTATGATCCCGAATGTGTTACAGGCGCATGCCTTTGATATTGCCAAGCTGGATGCGTTCACTGCACTTTATAACGATCTAATGCTTGCTGAAAGTGAACTTAGTAAACTCGAGCGCGAGATGATTGCCGTGGTCGTCAGTGCGACCAACCGTTGTTTCTATTGTTTGACCGCCCATGGTGCGGCGGTACGGCAGCTGTCGGGAAATCCCATCCTTGGCGAGCAGTTGGTGATGAATTGGCGCGTGGCAGATGTGACACCGCGCCAGCGATCGATGCTGGCCCTTGCAGAAAAGATTACGCAAGCGTCCTATACCATCGAAGAGACTGATCGGCAGACCCTACGGGAGCATGGATTGGCTGACCGTGACATTTGGGATGTCATAAACGTTGCCGCGTTCTTTAACATGACGAACCGGGTGGCCAGCGCCACTGCGATGCAGCCCAACGAAGAATATCATGGTCAGGCACGCTGAAAATGAGGGCTGGCAGTTTATGCGGTTTTGGTCTGGCGCTGTGGATTTTGGCGCTGCCCTCCTACGCGCTGGATCTGAATCTGCCCTACAACGCGAAACAGACGGCAGCGCGTGACAGCGTATTCGATGAGGTCAGTATTCCAGTTGGTCCTTTCAAAGACGGCGCACTAGAGGACCTTCAGTTTGAAGGGAGGGTCACGCGTCGGGCTTACCGCATTAATGTACCCGGACTAACGACACTTCAGATGTTGTCACCACTGCGCGATCAGATCGATGCCGCGGGCTATGAAATTCTGCTTGATTGCAACCAGATCAGCTGCGGCGGCTACGATTTTCGCTTCAACATCGAAGTGCTGCCCGCGCCCAATATGTATGTCAACATCCGGGCGTTTCGTTTCCTGACTGCCCTCGATCCTCGGGGGCAGTCAGCGATCACCCTTTTGGTAAGCGCAGCCGACAGTGCGAGTTATATTCAGATCATGCAAGTAGGGGCGTTGACTAAAAGCTTGGAATTGATTTCCGCCACGCCCCAAGAGATTGCGCCTGAGACTCCCCTTGGTGGGATAGCGAGCCAGTTGGCTGCGCATGGGCATTACGTTTTGTCAGGCATCAATTTCGCAGTCGGAACAACCAGCCTGTCGGACGCGCCGGCACCTGAACTGGCCGCACTGGCGGATTTGCTGTCTGAGCGACCAAAGTTGAAGCTGGCAATCGTTGGGCATACCGACACCTCTGGCGGGTTGGAAGCAAACATAGCAGTGTCCCAAGAACGTGCCCAGTCTGTCCGGTTGCGGTTGATTGAACAACATGCGGTGGATCCGACCCGCGTAGATGCGCAGGGTATGGGATATCTTGCGCCACGAGCATCTAACCGAACCGAAGCCGGTCGCACCGTAAACCGCCGGGTTGAGGTGATCATAGTCAACGAAGAAGGCTAACATGAACGCGAAATGCCCCAATGTTTACGTATCGGGGCGATCACTGAAGTGAAATGTAGCAAAGCTCACCTCACCACTTCATTGGACCTTTGTGGGCAAATGTGTGGGTCAAAAAGTCAACGAATGCACGGACCTTTGGTTGGGTAAATCGACCTGGCGGATACATCGCATAAATGCATTGTGTCTCGGCCGGCAAATCTGGAATAGCATCCTGCACCAATCCTTTTTCCATGGCTTCAGAGTAAAGAAACGACGGAAGGTATGCTATGCCGAGACCCGCGACTGCAGCCTTAAGCAGCGATTGCCCGTCATTAATACTGAGCCAACCAGGAGTGCGCACTTGGCGCTTCTCACCGGATGGCGCAGTCAGCTTCCACATGTTGCCTGATGGTTGGTTTGAATAATGCAGTAGCTTGTGCGCGTTAAGGTCATCAATTTTCTTTGGGCGACCGTACTTTTTAAAATATATTGGGCTGGCGATCATGCGCATGGAAGTTTCGGTCAGTTTACGGGCGTGTAGAGGGCTGTCCTCTAATTGGCCAATGCGCACAGCTACGTCAAACCCCTCCGCGACCAGCTCAACATAGCGATTTTCGAAAACCATGTTTACGTTGATCTCTGGAAAATCCTCAAGAAACTTGGATAGGCATGGCGACAGATGATTAGCGCCGAAATCTGTTGCGACTGAGATGCGCAGCAAGCCCGAAGGTTCTGATTGCATGGATGTGATCAACGCATCGGCTTCACCTGCATCGTTCAGAACACGACGGGCGCGATCATAATAGGCGAGGCCAATTTCGGTTGGTGAGACCCGACGGGTTGTTCGGTTCAAAAGACGCGCGCCTAAACGGGCCTCAAGCGATGAAACGTATTTTGAGACAGCTGATTTTGAAATCCCCATGTGCATTGCAGCATCTGTAAAACCACCCTGATCTACAACGGTGGCAAAGGCTTCCATTTCAGTGAGGCGGTCCATGCCTGTCCCTTTCGGCTGCCGATGCAAGGTGCAGCGTCGTGGATAATAAGGGCAAGATCAGGGCAAGATCAGGGCAAGGTTGTGATAACACATGGGTATTAGGAGCGATAATTCGCGGTATAGCAGCGATAATGCACGATCTGTAGTGTGGTTCTTAGCCTTGCAGATCAGATGTTAAAAGCCTGTAACATGACCGCAATGTGCATCGCGCAGGCTGTCAGTCGCACGGCATAATCACCATCACCAGAGCAATATGCGAAAAACTTAAACCACATAACGCTGCTTTAAATACAAAATTTCAACGCGTTAGCAGATGCCCAACGTTTCAGGAATTTCATAAAATACAGCGTTTAGCAGAACGCGGCACTTAAAGCGTATAGGCTGCGCACCATTACAGCGAAGCTGCGAGGCGCGTGCCTTGGTCGATTGCGCGTTTTGCATCAAGCTCAGAGGCGACATCGGCACCACCGATGATGTGGTGTGCAATGCCACGCTCGGTCAGTGCGTCTGCCAACGACCGGTCAGGAACTTGGCCGGCACAGAGTATGATGTCGTCTGCCGCAACAACGGTCGGGTTTTCCCGGGCATCGCCGAACGAAACGTGCAAGCCCTCTTCATCGATCCGCTCATAGTTTACGCCCCCTAAGAACTCGACGTCTTTCATCTTGAGCGCCGCGCGATGGATCCAGCCCGTAGTCTTGCCTAAGCGCCTGCCGTGCTTTTCGGCCTTGCGCTGCAACAAAGTGACCGCACGGGCTGGTGCTTCTGGCATCGGCCCTTCTGGTGCCAGCCCGCCGCGATGATCTGCGGGGTCTGCAACGCCCCATTCCGTCATCCACTCGGGCAGGTTTTCTGTTGGGCTCTTACCTTCATGAACGAGGTATTCAGAAACATCGAAGCCAATACCACCGGCACCTACAACTGCAACGCGTTCGCCTGGAACGGTTTTTTTCTTCAGAATGTCGATATAGGAATGCACATTCAGACCATTTTGACCGGGAATCGCCGGATCGCGTGGCAGAACACCCGTTGCGATGATGACTTCATCATAGTCGGTCAACATGTCTGCGTCGACTTCGGTATCGAGCTGCACATTGATCTGCATCTCGGCGATCATTGTCCGATACCAATCCACAAAACCCCAGAATTCTTCTTTGCCCGGTACTTGCTTGGCCAGGTTCAACTGCCCGCCGATCTCGCTTGCGCGATCAAAAACCGTGACAGAATGCCCCCGTTCGCGCGCTGTCATCGCAGCCGAGAGGCCCGCAGGGCCAGCACCGACAACGGCAATGGATTTTCCTTCGTCCACTGGCGCAACCACCAGTTCGGTCTCATAGCAGGCGCGGGGATTAACAAGACAGGAGCTGATCTTGCCGCCAAATGTGTGGTCAAGGCAGGCTTGGTTGCAGGCAATGCACGGCGCGATCTGTGCGGCCTTGTCTTCCATCGCCTTACGCACGAAATGTGGGTCTGCCAGCATTGGCCGGGCCATCGAGACCATGTCGGCGCACCCAGTACTCAGCACCTCTTCGGCCACTTCAGGGGTGTTGATGCGGTTCGATGTGATAACGGGGATGTTTACTGCGCCCATCAGCTTCTTTGTCACCCACGCAAAGGCCGCACGCGGCACCGAAGTCGCAATTGTTGGAATGCGGGCCTCGTGCCAGCCGATACCTGTGTTGATGATGGTGGCCCCCACTTTTTCGATCTCCTTGGCCAACTCGACAACTTCGTCATGGGTTGAGCCATTGGGCACAAGATCGATCATGCTTAGCCGATAGATGATGATGAAATCGTGGCCAACGGCTTCGCGGGTCCGGCGCACAACTTCGACAGGCAGGCGCATACGGTTTTCATAGGAACCGCCCCAGCGATCCGTACGCTTGTTTGTATGGGTCACAAGGAACTGGTTCAGGAAATACCCTTCCGATCCCATGATCTCGACCCCGTCATAGCCGGCAGCGCGCGCGCGGGCCGCTGTGTCGACGATATCCTGTATCTGCTTTTCTATGCCGGCTTCGTCCAACTCTGTCGGGGGAAAGGGAGAAATTGGCGATTTCACAGGCGATGGGGCCACGCATTTTGGGCCGTAGGCATAGCGGCCCGCATGCAGGATTTGCATTGCGATCTTGCCGCCCGCGTCGTGCACACGTTTTGTAACGATGGAATGATTATCGATATCATCCTGGCTGACCATCATGGCGGCACCAGGCAACACCGAGCCTTCGAGGTTGGGACCAATGCCGCCGGTCACCATAAGACCCACCTCGCCGCGTGCGCGTTCGGCATAAAATTCTGCAACGCGGTTCCAGTCCTTGGTTTCTTCCAGACCGGTATGCATCGACCCCATGAGAACCCGGTTTTTCAGGGTGGTGAACCCAAGATCAAGTGGGGCAAGCATATGCGGATAGTTTGTCATGGTGTCCTCCCGGGCGCGTTCGTCCTTGGTTTCTTCTATCGGATGAGCGATGTCACGCGCAACGCAGCGTCAGGGGCAAAATGAAATGGTTTTGGTGCGCGAAGCAACCGATGCAGATGCCGATCACCTCGGCCTGATCATGTACAATGCGATCCATGAGGGCCGCAGCGCATATACGCTGGTGCAGCGGCACGCATGGCAGAGTGCTCCAAATTCTGGACCTGAGTGGGCCGCGCGCCTTGCATCGCAGCAGGTTTGGCTTGCTGAAGAGGCCAACGGGCCAACAGCTTTTATATCACTCGGTGCGCAGGGCTATGTTGATTTGGCATTTGTCGCAGCCGCTTCACAGGGTCGCGGTGTGTTTCGCGTGCTCTACCAGGCTCTGGAAACATACGCTGTAGAAAAGGGGTGTTCGCGTCTTTGGACACATGCCAGCCTGATGGCTCAACCCGCCTTTGAGGCCTGTGGCTTTTGTGTTATTCGCCATGAAACGGTGCCCCGTGCGGGACAAACACTTGCCCGCGCCCAAATGGAGAAGTTGCTGAAATGACCCCCGAAGACATTGCAAAATTACCGTACCGTCGAAATGTTGGTTTGATGGTTTTGAATGATGAGGGTCATGTATGGGTCGGGCAGCGCAAAGACCGTTACAAGGATGCATGGCAGATGCCACAGGGCGGTGTCGACAAAGGTGAAGATGCACGGGCTGCGGCCCTGCGCGAGCTAGAGGAAGAAACCGGTATAACCGCAGAACTGGTCGAAGTTGTGGCCGAGACCGATGATTGGCTACCTTATGAATTGCCGCACGACCTGATTCCGCAGCTGTGGAAAGGGCGCTACCGTGGCCAAGAACAAAAGTGGTTTCTTTTGCGCTTTAGTGGCACCGACGCGCACATCAATATCGAGACAAAAGAGCCAGAGTTTTCTGCCTGGAAATGGATGGCACCTGCGGAATTGCCCGAAGCGATTGTGCCGTTCAAACGCGAGGTATACGCGCGGGTTCTGGCAGCATTTGCGGCGCATATGTGATGCACCATTGATCCGGGTGGGGCCCGTATAGCCCCATCGTGTCAGGGGTCGAATATTGGAACGTGCGGGGCGAGGGTACGGTCGTAACCCATGGTCAGGCGCGGGTCATCGGCGATCTCGATTTGCTGTCGTATTGGTAAAAAGCCCGAACGCTGATAAAAACCCAGTGCCTGTGGGCTATCGATTGTACAGGTGTGCAAGTGGAAACGCTGGATCGGTGCGGCAAAGGCCAATTCGATCGCACGATCCATCAGATAGGCTCCGGCCCCTTTTCCGATCAACTCGGGTGTGACACCAAAATACGCAAGTTCACATGTGGATTTGGTTCTGAAATCCAGTTCAAGCAAGGCTTTGGGCTGCCCGTTTTTACGCAATGTGTAAAGATGGACTTGGTCGTCATTTAGAATGACGTTGAGTGCAGCATCATCCAAAACCATGCGCGAGAACCACAGCCATGGGGCGCCAATCCGGCAAAAAAGGTCGCGATAGGTATCGGCGGTCACCTCAAGCGGCCCGAAGTCCAGACCGTCTGGCCGCGCGCATTCTCGGCTTTGCGGCGCTGTCATCTCAAGATCGGTCACGACCATCGCAACCTTGCCCCGTGGCACATCGTGAAAGCCATCGCTCAACATTGATTCGCCTCTATTTCTTGTCCCAACGCTGCATTGCTCAACCGCACGCGTGGGTTATTCCAGCCCGGCCGCAAGAAACTGCTGTTTCATGTCCGCCTGCGGCCGCGGGCCAATGTGGCTAATCACCTCAGCAGCACACATGTTGCCCATCCGCCCACAGGTTTCCAGATCACGGCCCGTCAGCATGCCATAGATGAAACCGGCAGCGAACTGATCGCCCGCACCGGTGGCATCCACTGGGGTGATCGGATCAACGGGTATGTCGACGCGCTTGCCCTCGCCGATTATAGTGACGCCATCGCCGGATTTGGTGCAAATCATCAACGGTATCATGTCGGCGGTCTTATTGATCGCGGTCTCCAGATCATCTGTTTCAAACAGCGACATGATCTCGAATTGGTTGCCGATCACATAGTCCAGCTCGTTCCCGATCATATCAAGGAAATCTATACGATGCCGATCCACGCAAAAGGGATCGGAAATGGCGATGCCAGACTTGCCGCCGCCCGCCCGTGTCAGACGCGACGCTTGGCGAAATGCCTCTTTGCCCTTGTCCTTGTCGAAAAGGTATCCTTCCAGAAAGATCATGTCAGAGTTTGACGCCACCGCTTCGGGCACGTCTTGCGGCCCAAGTTCCGTCGAGATGCCCAGATATGTGTTCATCGAACGCTCACCATCAGGTGACACAAAGATCATCGATCGTGACGTTGGCAATTCGCCCCCGACAACTGGTGCATTCACAAAGTCGGTGCCGCTGTCCTGCATGGATTTTGCGTAGAACTGACCCAGGGCATCGTCGTGCACCCGACCAATAAAGGCCGTGGGAAGGCCAAGCGCGCCAACGCCTGCGATTGTGTTTGCGACCGCTCCACCCGGGGTCTGCAAACGGTCATTCATAGCTGCATAGAGCACTTCGCCGCGCTCTTGTTCGATCAATTGCATGATCCCTTTTTCAATTCCCATTTCATCGAGAAAGGACTCATCAGCATGAGAGATTACATCGACAACGGCGTTTCCGATGCCGGATAGCTTGTATTGTGTCATTCAGTTTTATCCTCAAAAAGGCAGAGATCGCGGATGATGCAAGTTGGGCACATAGGCTTGCGCGCCTTGCAGTGATATCGGCCGTGCAGGATCATCCAATGATGCGCGTGCTGCTGGTAATCGACCGGGATGTTGTCTTCGATGGCGCTTTCAACGGCTTCAACGGTTTTACCTGGCGCGATGCCGGTGCGGTTGCCAACGCGAAAAATGTGCGTGTCGACGGCTTGCGCTGGATGGCTCCACCACATGTTCAGCACGACATTGGCTGTCTTGCGCCCTACACCCGGTAGCGATTGCAGCGCCGCACGGCTGCATGGCACCTCGCCGTTATAGTCGTCGACCAAGATCTGGCTGAGTTTTATAACGTTCTTGGCCTTCTGCCGAAACAGCCCGATTGTCTTGATATGCTCGATCACTGCATCAAGGCCAAGGTCCAGCATCTTTTGTGGAGTATCTGCAACTTGAAACAGTGCGCGGGTGGCTTTGTTGACCCCGGCATCAGTCGCCTGCGCCGACAAAGCAACGGCCACAACCAATGTATAGACGTTGACGTGATCCAGCTCGCCCTTGGGTTCGGGGTCGGTCACGTAAAAACGTTCAAAAATCTCACGGATCGTATGATAGCCAAGCTGTTTTGCCATTCCTGACGGTATGGGCAAAATTGCCAAGGTGGGCAAGAACCGACACAAAACTAATGGTACTAATCTTTTGAGAGCTCATACATAAGCGATGGGTGCGATATGTCACATCCGGGATGGAACGGCTAGCAAACTCGTAGCCTTTTTAAAGTGTGGCACCAACCGCTTTGAAAACCAACATCCGCTTGCAATTCTGCTGGGATAACCCCAAAAAAATGCAGTATCTGAAGCGATGGCATCGCCAAATTCGATACTTACTTTGCAATTTCAACCAACATAAGATTGCAACTGATCAGCCAGGAATGCGCAAAAAAAGTCGCGTAGAAACGCGGCCATGTTCAGATCTGGTTCTGAGTTCAGGAAAAAACTAGCGGGGCTTCCGATCTTCGGTACAGATAAACTTTTAGTTTTTTGGATCCCGAACGAGTGTGATGACAGCCCGCTCCAAGTTTTCAGAATAATAGTGTGATGCTGATTGGCGACCTTTTTCAAATCGTCCAGAGTCACAAAACTCTGAGAGTGTCCGATCTTCTGTGTATGAGTAATTTGTCCCATGCTTCCATATTGAAGGAGCATGACAACAATGACGATTTCCAAGGACGTTCTAGACGAACTGCTTAACGGCGTTGAGAACGCCGAAGA
>Ga0206126_10004617_pt1 | contig 13156 bp, 2 predicted proteins | sample Helgoland_Spring_5_FD_148621 | JGI IMG/M metagenome (GOLD analysis project Ga0206126, IMG submission 148621) | Pelagic subsurface seawater microbial communities from Kabeltonne, Helgoland, North Sea - Helgoland_Spring_Bloom_20160412_1 | ecosystem: Environmental > Aquatic > Marine > Epipelagic ...
GACTTCTCGTAGAAGTTTGGACTCAACCGCATGGCCAAGCACATCCCCCATCCGTTCCGAGATACCCATGTTCGCCCTCGACCCTTCCTAGAAGGCATGGTGTTTCATTTCATCGCTTCTCCGATTCTTTGATTGTTCACATTTTGACATGCTATAAAAGACATTTTTTGATCGAAGTGGCAATGCATAAATATACAGTAATGATAGGTGTTTCTATGGGTCACTTCATTGTGTTGGTATGTGGCTCTTTAGCCGCAGCAGCCTCTCCTTTTTTAGCTCCTAAAATCGGCATCGATCTCAACTCGATGATATTGATTATCACCCTTCTTTCACTTTTTTCCCAGGAATTACTGGTTATTCAAATCGGTAAGCGTGAAGAGAATATTGCATTCACCCGTCGTTTCTATCGACATTATCCCATCGGAGAGTACTATTTGGTGAGATATAGCAGCTCTGTTTTTGCAATCGGGATTCTGTTCTCAATGCTAATATTTTCAAATTTCGGAATGAGTCAAAAGCATGCAATTTTCTATTTTTGTTTGCCGTTGATTGGCAAGTTGCTTTATGAGCCCCTACTAGGGACATATCTTCATGAGAACAAGAAGACCATACAATTCATTTTTGCATACCTTGTGATTAACATTTTTGCTCTAACATCCGGCTTGTCTCCAGCGCAATTATCGATTATACCCGATTCATTAACGCAGTCTTATGTTCTGCTCATGACAATTTCAACTTTGCTTACTCTTCGACTTGCGTATTACCAAAGCTTTTGCTTGAACGATACAGGAAGTTTGGAATCACAGATTGGGCATGTCCTCATGGCATTGTTCCTTCTCTCTCTGCCGGAAGCCGCGAGGCTCGGCGAACTTCTTCTATCCGAATTAAGGTGATCTAATGAGGCAAAAATTTACTTCTATTATTTTTGTTGCGATGATGTTGTCAATGTCATGGGCTAATATCCCTGTCGCTTCTGCCTCTGCTCCTCCGACGACCTCAGTTTCGATTACAACGTCTTTTTTTGGTACGACCGCCAATAATGGCTTCGTATTTACATCTGCGAATCCTAACATTGTTTTGAATGCCACAACACCAGCAAATTCGACTTTATATACGACAGAATACAAGTTGGGTGTCAACGGTAATGTGACTCATTACCAAGGCCCATTTCACCTCAACTCATCCAATTCTGTTGTCGAATTGAAATACCGATCAAACGGGAGTTCCGGTCTCGAACCTTGGAACTCACTCACAATTTCGATTGATACGGGCCTACCTACTTTTTCAGTGACATCTATCGGGCAACCGTTACAACGCTATCTGATGAACAGAAGTGTTCTCTTGACTTCAAATACGGTCCCATTACGTATTCAATGCAGCGATTCTTTATCAGGCTTTGGATCGATGCATGGCCAGATTCATAATTTGAATTTTAATTCAACAAACAACAGTTTTGATTTGACACCGCATAATTATCCCGCCCTTGTGGCACTGAATCAAACCATGGATGCGAGCGTACAATGTAATGATAAAGTAGGAAATCCAAATTGGTTCAATTTTTCTTTCCGTATCGACTCATCCCCTCCTCGACTTACTACCCTTACTACGGGGTACAGAAATGGCGTGTGCACTTCTTCAACCTGGACTTTGTCAGCCTCGTCTCTTGATACAGACAGCGACTCCTCTGTGGAGACATTACAGAACGGAACATGGCAGGCGTTTTCCGGCCCTCGAAGTTTCTCTCCAGGATTTAATGACACGGTTCGTATCCGGGCTGTAGACCAAATGGGTCACTCCTCCAACATTAGTCAATGGACTGTCCTTATCGATGATTCGGAGCCAGTTGTGAACGCAACTCTAGTTGACAACCAATTGCTCTACACGGTTGAGGATGATTGTCAAGTTTCTGAGACATTGGTCCGGTGGGAAACGTACAATGGAAACCTCACTTCTTGGTATCAAGTCACCAACGGCTCGGTTTCCGTCCCAAGTTACTTGAATGGCTCTATTATTAGAGCCCATGTTCAGGCAGAAGATGAACTCGGGAACACAGCAGTATCACTGACACAATGGGCCCAAACGAACGGGTCAATGCCGTTCACTTTACTTTACGAACTTTCGGACATTCTCGCTGGCTTTGCAGCACCAGAGTTCTCTGTTTTACTTGCGCCACAGGGCATTCAATCTTCTGCAACATATACATTGTATGAAGGCAACCAGTCTGTTTTCAGTGGAAACGTATCCGGACTAACCACAGTTGATTATAATTTTTCTCACGGTGACAATATCCGACTGTATGTTGTAACCACTGGGGCTCTTAACGCCACTTCACACTACAATCACTCGTGGGTTGTTGATGGGGACAATCAACAATCAGTCGGAATTTTCACATCTGGTTCGTATGTAAACTCGACAGAGTTAATCTTGGGCCCGACTGGCGTTATGCAACATACAGCTTCGCTCGATGACCTCAATGGCGTAGGTGCCGCCTTCGTTGAGTGTACTCCGAATGGCATTCAGTGGGCTCGTTCACTTGGTTCTCCCATCCAACCCCAAGGAATTTCTGGCCAAACTATGAATTTCGTTCTTGGATGCAGAGCAATTGACCTTCTTGGCAATCATGGGCCGACAACATGGGCGAACGGCAGTTTAGATTTGGTCAAGCCCTCAGCAACCATTTCGCCCCCATCTACTCGTCAAATTTCTCCTTCGTCAGCGCTTCAAGTTCAAGGCCAAGATACAGTTGGGGTAGGCCTTCTAGTAGTTGAATTTACTTGGTCAAATGGTACGTCAACCCTTTATCAAAATTATACGCTAGCAACGGCGAGTTGGTCCACCACAGTAAATCAAATATTCCCCCAAGCCTCTGACGGGACAGTTGGACTGACGGTCCATGTTACAGATACCGTTGGTAATTCACGAATTGTATCGGGGCATACTTGGCAACTGAATACAACTTCGCCTTTAAGCAGCGTTCAATTGGTGAATGCAAGTGGCGCATTCCTCCCTGGAACAAACTTAACCCTTCGGCTCAGCCCCCCAGCAACGGGTTGGCCGGGGGTATGGATGAATTACACATTCCAATTTAACGGAACCACGCTTTTTTCCGGTAATTCAACCAGCCTCGTATCGCTCCAGCCTAATTTCTCAGCAAACGGGAATGCGTTGTTGAGCATCACAACTGGCGATTTACTTGGCCGCACGCAGAATCAATCATGGTCGTATAGTGTCGATACAACGAATACAGCGCTTCCTCTATTCAGTGTTGAGGGTTTGAATGTTAGCAATGGTTCACAACCGAGCCTCGGGCCGTACTCAAAAATCAGAATTTCCAATGTTGTGGACGATAGTGCGGGGGTTGGGGGCGCTACAGCATCATGCACGTACGACCGCTCTACTTGGTTCGTTGTTGAGAATGGGGATCTTTTCGGACTTCCTGCCTTTCAATCATCAATTACGGATTTATTACTAGAGTGTCAAAATGCTGACTCCTTTGGCAATGTTGGACCACTGGCAAACTTCAGTTTTTACCTTGACACGGCGGAACCAACACATTCGTTGAATCCAAATACGCCATACATCTCCCCCCACACACCACTGAATATTTCATCTTTTGATTCTTCAGGTGTGGCCACGAATCAACTTCGTCTCCAATGGACCAATGGCTCAACAGTAGTGTATCAAAACATTACGCGAAGTTCAGCAATTTGGAACACAACAGTTCTTTCTGCGTTCGGAACGCTTTCTGCTGGTGTCGTTTCTGGTTCACTTACCACGATTGACCATTTAGGAAACACCAAAACATCTCAAGGTTACAGCTGGTTGCTCACCACCCAACAACCAACCCCTTCTCTTTCATCAGGCAATGGTGTTTATTTGACTCATACAGGCACCAACGGAGTCGCATTTACAATTGGAGGTACATCAGGGGGAGTCGGCACTCACATCATTGATTATACGATAAGTTATGGTAATGGGACAATCATCAGCCAGGGGTCAACAACCTCGCAGGCAGCAATAAGCCTATCAAATTTAGAGGAAGGGCAGATTGAGATCACTGTGACGATAACCGATAGCTATGGGAGGGTGCAAAACCGAACATGGTTCTACACGGTTGATGGAAGTGTTTCACCTCTTCCACATTACACGGTTCTCGGGCACAATATTTCTCTTAACTCAATAATTTGGCTTGGCCCTTCATCCACAATTGTACTGAGCAACCGCCTTGATTCACCCGGTGGTGTTGGGCATCAAATGACTCGTTGTAGTTGGGACGGCACAAATTGGTTTACAGCTTCAACCACAGAGGGAGTTTCCCCAATTCATGTCAATGAACAACATGTTTCACATCAATTAAGATGCAAGAACATCGATCTCCTTAACAATGCTGGCAATCACTCATGGTTCAATTTCTCAGTCGATACCATCTCGCCAGTTCACTTGCTTTCCCCTGCCTCCCAATCAGTTATCGCTCCAACCAGTCCCATCGCCTTCTCTAGTTTTGATGCTCGTGGCATTTCGTATACGGAAATGAATCTCACTTGGACCAATGGCGTGAATTCATGGCATGAGACACAGTTAATTTTCACAAATAATTGGACTGGATCCCTTCACTCACTGCGCAATACTTTCGCCGATGGAATAATCAATGTTGAATTGAGAACGTTTGATGTTCTTGGGAATCTCAACAGCACGACAAGTATTGAATGGAATTTGAACACCACATCTCCTGTCACAGGCGTCTCTTTTTCAGGAGATGTTGTTGGAAATTATTTGGGGAATAATTTTTCTTTGACAATTACGCCACCTGCTCATGGAGGTCTAGCCGCAGTTTCGAACATCACTTTGGCTGGAATCGGAGGCACAGTTCTTTCAACACAAACCAATGCATCAACAGTTTACTCCTTTACGGCGGCGACAAACCTTGGAAATGGAACTATTTTTCTTAACATAAGCACACAAGATGCCCTCGGGCGGACACACGACCAAGTGCTGCAATACATCGTCGATCGGACAATATCAATTGCGCCTTCTATGCAATTTGTTGGCCGTACCTTCACAAAGAATGGTAATATCTTCCTTGGCCCATCCTCGGGAATTACTTTGAACAACGGAGGTGACGATGTAGGAGGCGTTGGCATTGCCTCAACATCGTGCAGTTGGGATGCGTCTACCTGGTTTAATGCAAGTTCTTTGGGGACTCTCATTCCATCAAGTTCCTACGGGTCTGTAGAGGCTTTTAACTTGCAATGCAGAGGTATTGACTTACTCGGTAACCTGGGTCCGATTGTTTGGTCCAATGGTTCCACTGATGCAGAGGCCCCTACTACTGTTTTTGGCATCCCCGCTGGAACACTTCTTTCGGAATCTACGGTCTTAAATTCATCATGTTCAGATACACTAGGATGCTCTTTGAAGTCTATTGTGGCAAAATTTACCGTTGGCGGCACGGATACTTGGCATCATCGCACACTGAGTGGGAGCAGCGCATCACACCTTCTTTCAGGTCTTTTTACTGCAACCTCGCAAGGAACCGTTAGCTTTTATGTGATGGCAGAAGACAATGTAGGCAACACTGCGAATGTTTCGACCAGCACGTACGAATATGTGCATGGGGTCCCAACAGTATCGATTTCTATCCAATCACCTCATCATCTCAACTATGTCTCTTCAAACCTATCGTTTTCTGTACTCCCCTCTACAGGGTGGCTCTCGGGCATTAATGTTCATCTCACTATGACCAACTTTGATAATTCGACCGAATTCATAAATTCAACAATCAACCAATCAACTTCTACACAAAGTCAAGTAAACTTAGCCGAGGGTCAAATTCGGGTTACTTTGCAAATATGTGATCAATTATCACGATGTTCACAATCTGTGATTTTGTTAATCGTAGATCGAACAGGTCCAAGTGCTCCACAAATTGATATTCCCGCAGGATTTTTGCTTAACAATGGTAGCGTAGTAGGCCGCTCTGCTACCCTTGGCACAGTTGCCTCTGGCATCGATGGCGGTTCTTCGACCTACGAAACTATTTGCAGTTCGGCGCTGTTAAACTCCACTTTTACATCGAATCAATCTGTTATGCAGTTTATTTCTTTACTCAACTCAAGCGAATGGGCAACCTTGTCTTGCGTCTCTTTTGACTCTGTTGGAAACATCGGAAATCACACGAATGTTACTTTGTTTAGGGATGACTACAAGCCCGAACTGACATTGTCGGCACTGCCTGTGGATGGTGTTGTGACCCCTTCGACAGAATTCACCTACAGCTGTTTTGATGAGTACTCTGGCCAACTCACTTTATTGATTCAAAACGGAGGCACGACTGTGTATAGAGCCAATTCTAGCAGTACCCTTACCTCAACTTTCGGCAATATACTTCCAGAAATCGCTTATTCTAACATGCAGATTATTGTCCAATGTTCTGACGCGGTCGGAAATTCAAATCTAAGCATCTCCCATTCCGAATGGCTTCCATATTTGCTCCCGTCTAATTTTTCAATCCTCAGCGGCCAAAACTCAAATGTAACATTTGTATCTGGACTCTCCACTATAGTTGTCAATAATCCTAGGCAAGATGTTAATCATTATATCAGATATGTCGGAGGCGGCCAGGTGAGTAACTGGACGCTTCTTAGCGCTCTAACTATGAATCTGAGTGATTTGAATTTCACCATCGCAGATGGCGAAGATATCCGGTTCGAATTACGTGTTAATAAAAGTGGTACAACATTACAAAATACAACCTCCACGAGTTCTCTTAGACTCGACGTCAACGGTCCATTGATTGTGTTGTCAAACGCGAGTTGGTATGGTAATTCCACCCTTTTAGGTGCAGAAGCAATTGATGCTGGAATTGGACACGGGATTCGTTATTATTGGAGTTTCGATAATGGCACAGAGTTTGAGAGCTCAAATGCCAATGACATCGTCTTACCATCGTCAACATCACAGCAAGTTTGGTTTACCATTGAAGCTTCAGATTTCTTTGGCAACAGGGGAAACAGCTCTTCGACTTTGCTTTATCGTGACTTCACCCCCCCTCAAATTAATCTTACGCAATCTACGTTCGGGTATATCGGTCTGAATTCTGAGTTCCAAATCTCAGTCTATGACTCGACTGGTCTACGTTCGAGCAGCATCTTCTTACAATTAGAAAGTGGTGCTCGGTTTTCCCTCGCTAACAACACTTCATCCCTCTCTTTTTCAACCTCAGACTTGCCTTCATGGTTGCTTAATGAATCCTCGCTGATGTTGAAAATCCACGCAGCAGCTCAATCCCAACTTGTTTCATCAACCTCGTACATGTTGTCTGTAGATCAAACAAAACCTGAGCTTTCAATCGACTTCCTCGCCTCGAGTAACATGTCGTTTAACAACACAAGTAATCACACACTTGTTGCGTTCACCGGTTCACCTGACATCGCAAGCATCTGCTATAAAATTACAATAAACAGTTCTAATCTTCCAACTGAATGCACCCCTCTGGTGAACAAAACCCTCTCTATCAACCGTTCACAGGGAGCATACCTCGTCTATCTGTTCTCATCAGATTTTGCTGGAAATTCAAATCAAACAGTCTTCGCACTGACCCATCACACACAACTCCCAGGTGTTGAGATCACGGTTCCACTAATGGTTCGCCCGTCGGACACTCTCAACATCGTTTATTCAAACGAGCATAATCCGGTTCTAAGTTTGGAATGGGACGGGCTCCAAATCGCTCACTCTTTGGGCAATCTTACTGTTCCGTCATTGGATGGGGCACACGAACTAACCATGCATGTGGTCAATGATTTAGGCTTAACGAATTCGTTTAATGCCACTGTTCATGTTGATGCTCTCTTACCAACGCTCCAAATTGAAGGGTTGCTGTTTTCATCAACCCAAGCAGGTACCAATACAACCTTTTGGTTCAACTCCAGCGACGTTAATAGCACAATTGACCAAGTCCGACTAAACTTGACAAGTGGCCTTGAGAGTTGTGAAATCTTAACGTATCCTCACGCCTATGCTCATTCCTTGAATGGTACGCTGACCGAATTATTCTCGAATTCCAACTGCAGTTTACTCACTGGTGAGTCAATCATATTGACCATGACTTTCGACGCCAAAGATCATGTGGGGAATCTCCGTCAAATGAGCAGTACAGTGAATTATTACGGGTCAATCTCTCCACCTGATTTGAATGCTTTGCGCATCAATAAAACAAATTCAACAATGCACATAGGACCAGCATCATCCATCCAATGCACACCCACTGTCGGAGCGATATCTCCTAGTCTTGTGGTAGAATGGACTGGGGCCTTGGGCACCATCAATAACAACACCCTCTCCGATGCTGGAGGACATGGCGTGCTCAGTTGTACGATTACAGATGCCTTTGGTAACGAGGCTCAAATCTCTCAAAACCTAACTTATGACTTCACACCCCCAACTCTCAACATCAGGTGGCCAGAAACCAGATTTGGAACTTATGTTCGCGCTTCTGGACCCACCTTCATATTCAGTTCGTTTGATACAGAAGCTCCGATTATTTCGATGCTTTATTGCATCTCAAATCAATCTTGCACTCCAAATATTCCATCCAATGGCTCAACACAATTTAATGGAACCAACGGGGTTCAACATCTCACCATCCTTATTGAGAACGAACTAGGTGTGATTGCAACGAACACTACGACATTCACGCTGGATAACACGCCACCGTCGTTTTCTTTTAATACGAAAAGTAATGTTAGTCTGTTTGGTTCGGTTCTCTATGTTGGTCTTTATTCAAGTGTCATTGGACTTGGAGTAAGCGATAATTATTGCCTGCAGTCTGCAATGTTACAAACCAATCAAGGGTCAGTTTCTTTGCAAGTGAACGCACTTAACAACTACACCATCGCACCTTACTCAACCTTCGCTCGTATAACCGTGATAGACTGCGTTGGGCATTCCATCATCACGAATTATAGCGTTCAAACCATAACGATGATTCAACCAGGTGTACGCTCAGTGGACACCTCTCATTTTGGGACAGCGTACTTCAACGGAAGTAACAATCTCGTCTTTGATGGTTCCGTAATTCTTAGTACGTCGCCTCAGCACTCTCTACCACTCAATCTTTCATGCCAAACGGACGTGGGCTCAATTGCTTGCAGCGAACTTCAAACTACAAATCAATTTCAACTGACGCTTAATGCTTCACAAAATGGTTCGGCAATCATCAAATATACAGATCCAGTTGGAAACACAGCGTATCAAAATTTCTCATTCCGAGTTGATGATGAAGGTCCAATCTGTGCATTGGAAGCCAATGGGGTTATGAATGGGAGCACAATGTTTGCATCGTCGCAATTCGCAAGTAGGTTTAGTTGCTATGATCTCAATGAAGTATCGACAGTCGCTTGGGTGACTACATCCAATACAATCCCTTGGACCAAATCGAATGGGCAATGGATTGCCCCTCCGCCTTTGTCTTCCAATGTTCAGTTGAGGACTGTTGATGGCCTTGGTAACACAGCCCTGGTTCCTCTCAATGTACAGTTTGATGACGCAGCTCCTGTTTTAACATATAGCAACATCAGTGGTATCTCTTTCTCAGAAGGGTACGCACAAAGCGATGGAACCTTTTTAGTGACTTGTGCCGATGTATTACAGAGTTCATGTACAATTTTAGTTGAACACTTCAACTCCACAGGTGAGACATTAGGGGTATTCAATTATACAAATCAAGGTTCTGTGTCGCTCGAATCTAACAATGGGGCCATTGAAATAATCAAGATATCTACATATGACCCGATTGGAAATTTCCATTCTCGTTCGGATACGCTGGTTATCGATGACCAAGCTCCTCTCTTTTCGGTTTCATGGCTCAATTTAAGATTTGCAACTGAATTGTCATCGCCGATTGTCCCTGCTGATGGGATAATTCGTATCGAAAATTTGAACACCGTGGATGTGAACATGTCTACATCTAATGTAAAGATACAATGTGTGGGAAGCTCGGTTCCAGTACTGAGCAGCGCTTTGATTCTCACAATAGATCTGAACGTGTTAAATCTCGAGCCTTGTGCTGAAATTGCTGTGAATGTTTCAGTTTTTGACCACGCAGGAAACCTCCGTTTGATCACAAAAAATCTATTAATCGATCATATCGCTCCATCTGCAGAGATGAGTCTTGATACTGAGTGTTCTTGGTTCTCAGGAACGAGGTATGATGCAACACCTTCGTGCGAACTTGAAATTAATCTCATGGATGATACGTCGCCATTGTTGTCAGGTAGTTACCAACTAAACATACAGTCGATTAACAGCGATAAGAACGTATCACTACCCTTTTCATCAACCACCTCGAACAACCTTCTAGTACCATTTAACGAGGAAAGCGTCCTAATTTCAATCACAGGAACAGATAAAGTTGGTAATCAAATTACTTCTATTCCACTCGAGGTTTCATTGCGCACCGATTTTTATCCGAAATGGGTTGGAGTAGGTTGCGTTGGGCAGAGCCAGTGTGCGCTCACAGGTTCAATCAAAATGACCCCGGGATCTAATTCTCAATTGATGGGCTTTTCCGTAAGAGAAGGTGAGGCGCCGATTGTTCAATCAACTCTAAGTTTCACAAGAGGAGGTGTGTCCACTTTGTCAGTCATATCGCCACTGTTTGATACAAACTACCTAGAGGATGGAAAATGGATTGTGACAGGTGAATTCAAAGATGCAGCGGGCCGTTTTTTCACAATCGATAATCTTGAGATCACTTATGATACATCTTTCCCGATTATTACCATCGATGCCTCAAGGTCCACTGGCTATCTCGCTGAGACCGGTTCAATCCTATCGTGCGATATTTGTTCTCTCGTGTTCAGAGTGGAGGATGTTACTGATTTAGATATCGTCATCAATCAAAATCACGATATACAGGGTGGGTATTATATCATCGCCACATCCACATTATCTAATGGTTCGATCGATGTCAGTGTGACCGACGAGTTCCAACGAAACACATCCCTTTCACTACCGATTCTGGCTGTAAATTCAACAACATTTGATGCATCCGGATCCACTGGAAATGAAGGTGTCAAAACATTCTGTCTTGAAGAGGCTGGAAGCGTGATGCAGAGAGAAGTAGTTTGTTTATGGAGGAGAGAGGGCGTTGGCTTGGTAGACCTGCCCGTACAGGTCGCTATGTACATCGATAAACCAGAATTGAGAGATGTCCGATTAACAGTGGTTGGAGACGGTACAAGAACTTCATCAGTATCGGTCTCTAATGGTCCAAACACTCTCCCAAATATACCATATTACACTTCCGAATTGATGATTTCTCTGGATGACAGCTTTTCTGACGCAAAACCCATGAGAATTCGATTGATAGAACATACTGAACCATGGGGTGAATTCGACTTTGTCGACTCACAACTGAATGAAACAGATACTCAATCAATATTTGATATTCGTTTTATTCCTCCAGCCGGTCAAGAACAATTCTACATGATTAAGGGGGGGAATACGGGTGTTGACAATTGGCTTTCATGCTCTTCAACATATCAATTTACAGAGGTGCATCGCTCAATTCCAAAATCAGTCACTCAAAATAATTGTGAAATCGAACTTATTCGTTTGAGAGCGGATGGGACCATGCAAGTTGAAATCGCAATAAATCATTCATCCATAAGAACGAATTCTGGCCTAGATTACCACATCAATCCTTTGTTCAACATAGCATCTTTTGCTGTTCAATTTGACTACAGTGATCAGTTGGGAGTCATGGAACGAACTGATGTGTCAGATTTGATTCTATCATCCGATCAAATCTTCCGCGCTCCGGATTTACCTTCTACATACAACAAGATGACCTGTCAACTTGGATATGATGCATCAATGAAATCAATTGATGGATTTTTGCAGAGCGATGCTACGCTTTCACTAAACACTTGCATGAATTCATTCGAAGATGAAGACGGCATTGAAGCAATCGTTTGGAATCTGACTTTCTTTAATTCCATAGGTGAGCAAGCGTATAGTCTTGAAATAGAATGCAGTGGCACATATTTCCCTGTTGCTTGGGCGTTGCAAGACGCATTCAACAGCGACAAATGTAGCCATCCAGGTCAACCATTCCCCTCTGGCGTATACGACGTTCGAGTGCGGCCAATTGTACTGGATGGTTCAATGTACGATGAGGACGGGTCATTTCGATTACACTACAGCCCAATTCTTGGGAATCAGAGTCAATGCGAAAATCAACAATCTTCGTGTTACGTTCAACTAAGCATGAGTTCAGTGACGGTATACGCTAGTTTCGATCCAGCCATAGAGGTTGAGAATGCTGCAGAATTTGTACGTGATTGGAAGGCAAGTCCTGGGTTCAATGTGATTGGATGGAATATTTTCTTTGTCCTCCTCCTCACCTATTTTATTCGCAAAAGCCGGAAAAAGGGGTGACGGGGACTCGCCCCATCAAAAACTTCATAGAACCAATTATTAGGGAGTTCATCGAGGGTAATTTATGCTCGAAGACCCAACGACCCTAGCAGCGGTTGCAGCCAGCACAGGTTTCATCATTGGTTACGGTTTGAAAACAATTATTGTGAACCGTAAAGCGCCGCGAAAAGGACGTTCATTCACAACAAAACAACTTGAACGATGGCATTGTAAGAAAAAATGGGCTGATATTTTGTTAAGGAAGGACAAAATGCAATACGCCGAATTAGAAATGGAACTTCTCAACCAAGAAAAAGCACGTGAGGATAAAAAATCAAAAATGCTATACAAAGAGCGAGACGATGCAATCGTCACGTTGAACGAATTCCGGGATCAGGCCATGAGTGCAGTAACGGAGGTTGAACAAAATGCAGTTCTTCAAAGCATGGGCCCCATTGCCGCCACCCTCTCGTCGATCCGCCGGCGGCTTGACGGAGTTTCCAATACCTATGTAACCCATCATCAACGCATGACATTCATTGAGTTTGTCCTGCGTGATGCCTCGATGTCTGATATTATCGACGGAATGGATTTAATTGACCTCCAGAAAGTTATTGAGAACAATGCTGGTCACGGAATTGATATGTACAAAAGCGAAATCAGTGCCATGGGCACAGCTAAAGATTTTGCAGAAATCAAATCGGCCCTCAATATGCCATAAAGTGAGGAATAATTC
>Ga0206126_10004624_pt1 | contig 13142 bp, 7 predicted proteins | sample Helgoland_Spring_5_FD_148621 | JGI IMG/M metagenome (GOLD analysis project Ga0206126, IMG submission 148621) | Pelagic subsurface seawater microbial communities from Kabeltonne, Helgoland, North Sea - Helgoland_Spring_Bloom_20160412_1 | ecosystem: Environmental > Aquatic > Marine > Epipelagic ...
GCCTGCGTTCACTCAAGAGGCCGTATCGTACATTAAAGCGCAGGATAAGAATCAGCCCTTCTTCCTCTATTTCTCATTGAATGCGCCGCACACACCGATCGCGCCGTCCAAACCCTTTCAGGGCAAAAGCAAGCTAGAGGGCAAGTTGGGCAAGTACGCCGATTTCTGCATGGAAGTCGATGATACCGTGGGCCAAGTCCTGGCCGCGCTAGAGGAACGCGGATTAAGCGATAACACCCTGGTTATTTTTACGGCAGATAATGGCTGCGCTTACTACATCGGCGTCAAGCAATTCGAGGAGGAAGGACATTACCCCAGCGCGAACTACAGAGGGTACAAAGGCGGAACCTTTGACGGCGGGCACCGGGTACCGTTCTTAGTGCGCTGGCCCGCAACCATCCAAGCGAAAACAACGAATGACCAAACGATTTGCCTGACAGATCTATTGGCTACCTGTGCAGCGATCGTCGGAGAGCCGTTGCCCAGGAATGCCGGTGAAGACAGTCTCAGCTTTTTGCCCGCACTGCGTGGGGAAGTCATCGATACCTCCATGCGTCAAGGAGTGGTTCACCACGACTTTGGTGGTAACTTTGCCATACGGAAAGGCAAGTGGAAGCTCTTGACCAAAGCGACATCGGGATTGGGCCACCCTTACAAATCGGATGTAACACCGCAGTTGTATGATATGCAGGGGGATCCGGGAGAAACAACGAATGTGGCCAGCCAGCACCCTGAGGTGGTCAAAGCACTCACCGCACTTTTAGAGCAATACAAGCGTGAGAAACGGAGTGTCCGGCGACGGTAGAATCGAGGAAAAAGATGATTGTTAGCAAAGCACTCTGTATCTCCACGCTACTTCTGGCAGGAGGCTTCAGCTTCGAAGCACTGGCCCAAGTTCCCCGCGTCGATGAGATGTTAAAACCGAAACAAAGTTTCGATCGGATCGTGTCTCCCTCCCAGCCGGAGACTGCCGATCGGATGCAATGGTTTCGTGAGGCCAAGTTTGGTATGATGATTCACTGGGGCATCTACTCGACCAGAGGCGGCATCTCGCCCGATGGAAGCCCGCAGAAGGCTAAATATACAGAGTGGTATCAATCCGCCAACAAGCTGTCTTATGCCGAGTATTCCAAACTGGCAACAGCGTTCAATCCGGTCGAGTTTGATGCCGAGGACTGGGTTCGGATCGCAAAGGATGCGGGTATGAAATACATCACCATCACCTCCAAGCATCATGATGGCTTCTGTCTCTTCGATTCCGCCCATACGGAATATGATATTATGGATGCCACGCCCTTCAAACGCGATGTGTTGATGGAACTCAGGGAGGCTTGTGATAAAGAGGGTTTGAAGCTTTGCTTCTATTACTCGCATGCTCAGGATTGGGAGCAGTATGATGCCTGGCATACGCCGAGGTCGGCTTTCCCGGAGAAAAGGGGAACGCCTCAGGATCATGAAAAATACCTGTCGGGAAAAGCACTCCCGCAGGTTGAGGAGCTTTGCACTCGCTATAGAGCGGATGGTTTCTGGTTCGACACCCCGTGGTTCAATCAGGAACGCAAAATTCCGAACCTCTCTATTTCTAAACGTTTTAGTGAAGTGGTTCGCAAGCACCGCCCGTCCGCCGTAATTAACAGCCGTATTTCCTATGGAGCCATCGCAGGTACTAAAAACCTCGACGCGAGTCTCTTCGACTACCTTTCCCTCAAAGATCAGGGAATCCCATCCGGAAAACTGCCTCTTTATGCGGAATCACCCGACAGCATCCACCACTCATACGGCTACGATACCCGTCCTGACGTGCACTATCGCAGCGCTGAGGAGCTGGTCGGGCGGATGGCGCGGGTGATTGCCGGGGACGGAAATTATCTCCTGAACATCGGTCCGACTGGAGAGGGAAACCTACCTGCACAAGCCGTCAACGAACTGAAGGTCGTCGGCGAATGGATGAAAAAGAATGGCGCAGCCGTTTATGGTACTGAAGGCACTCCCTTTTCCCATCCGGCAAGAGGCAACAGAAAGACGTCGATCCCGATGACCACCAAAGGAAATCGTCTCTATGTATTCTGCGAAACCGGGCAGGATAGCGTGACCTTGCCTGGGCTTGAGTCCACCGTCGTAAAAGCCTGGGTGCTTGCTTCCTCGAAAACAGTCGACTTTAAACAAACGAAAGGAAGATTGGTGCTTCAGCTTCCAGCAGATGACGACTCGCTGATGCCGGTGATTGTCGTGGAATGTGACGGCAACACGATCGTTGTTGATTAGGAAAAGTTCAACTCGATCGAGCTTCGGCAGGCGCCGTCCTAACCCGCTCCGCTCTTCGAGCTACGCAGATCCAACAGGCTGCCTTGATTCATAACATTCAACATAAAAAGAAAATGGATATGAAAACAACACACACCACCCGCTTCGCTATCTGCTACTTGGTCGGCTTGATGGCGCTAACCGTTTCAGTCCAGGCACAAGATGTGGGTCAGCCGAAGAAGAGAGCCAACGTGCCAAAATACGCGGACTCTGTACCACAGCCCACGTTGAGCGAGATTGCCTATGGCGAGCATGCACGACATGTGCTCGATTTCTGGAAAGCGCCATCCGACAAACCGACACCACTCGTGTTCGTCATTCATGGCGGTGGCTGGGTCAGCGGCAGCAAGGAGCGGATCAATCGCTTCGTCGATACCGCCGCCTTGCTGGAGGAGGGCATCTCGGTGGTCGCGATCAACTATCGTTACATTAGAAACGCTCAGGATCTCAAGCCGCCGGTCAAAGCACCGTTGCAGGATGCGGCACGTGCGTTGCAGTTCGTCCGCAGCAAAGCGGCCGAGTGGAATATCGATAAGGAACGCATTGCGGCCTCAGGGAGTTCGGCCGGCGCCTGCTCAAGCCTCTGGCTACTCTATCACGATGATCTCGCCGACCCGAAGAGCAAGGATCCCATTGCCCGTGAATCCACCCGTCTCACTTGTGCTGCGGTGAATAACGCGCAAACCACACTGGACCCCCAACAGATGAAGGAGTGGACCCCGAACAGCAAATACGGTGGTCATGCCTTCGGGATCGACAGTTTCAAGCAGTTCCTGGCCGAACGTGAAAAAATCCTACCTTTGATTGCCGAGTATTCACCATACGCACTGGTGAGTGCAGAGGACCCTCCCGTTTACCTCTACTACAAGGGGCCCGCTCCCGCCATCGGCAAGCCACAGAAAGACCCGACTCACACCGCCAACTTTGGCTTAAAGCTGCAGGAACACTGCGTCAAACTTGGAGTGAAGTGTGAGTTCACTTATCGTGGCGCTAAAAAGGTAAAACACAAAGACTCAACCGCCTACCTGATCGCAACGCTTATGCCGAACCGGAGGTTTTAGTTAGCAATTGAAAGGACAGAGTTGACTTTTTAATAAGATGACTTTACACGTGAATAGTTTTTATTTCACCTACAACTTCACGAAAGCTATGTTAAACTCTGCAAACCTCCGTTCCTGCATCGCGTTGATGCTAGTCATTACTTTAAGCAGCCCACTCAACGCGCAGTTGTTAAATGCTGAGTTTACTAGCGGTAACGGGTTCTCGGATGGAGCGACAATCAATGGTCTTCGAAACTGGGGGGCGCAAGATAGTTGGGTGGCCGCTGAAACAAGTGGTATAGGTTATGCAAGTTGCGGCGTCAGCTGGTCACGGGCACTTAACTTCACTCCCTTAGCCGCGTCATTAGAAGTCGAAGAGACCGTAGCGATTGAAGCGGTCTGGCGAGGTGAAAGCTTTCTGAATGCGCCCATATCTGCAGCTGTCTTCGCTCTGGGGGTTTCCGACAGTAATCTTACTCCTGGCAACAATATTCCCGCTCTTAGAGTCGACGTCAGTTTAGCGGGTAATGATACGCTTCGTTTTGGTTCTGAATTGAATTATGTTTCGCTGAGTCTTGCCGATGCCTACAGCGGCACAAATACGAATACCAATTGGTTTTCGATTCGTATGGAGATCACCCGCACATTGGTCGCAAACGTTTTTTATATTAATTTAAAAGTAACGGATTTAGACGAAAATAAACAGATTGGAACGCTCGGCTACTTGGTTGAAGATAGCAGCACTTACCAGGCGGCTGGACTGCTTCCGGCGATGCGGACGCTACAGGTCTTGGCCCCTGACGGAGTGTCTGGCACATTATTTACGGCCAGTCATGTCGATCGATTCACGGTCGAAGAGGTCAACGTAAGTATTCCAGGCCCAGGTTTTGAGTGGGGCGCTTCTTCGGCTTTATCGGGTGATGCTGCAGTCGTTGAGAGTGATGCCTATACTGGTTCATTTGCTGCCAAACTAGGTGATGCGGGTGGCGACAGTGGCTGGGTAAGAACAATTACGGGACTTCTCCCAAAAACCGCTTACACGTTCCGTGCGTATGTAAAGACAGTGGGTGGCAGCGCAAACATTGGTGTGAAAGATTATGGGAGTGCGGAAGTGAGCCAATCATTCGACACAGCCTCCTATCAAGCGGTCGATGTTGCGTTTGCCACGGGTGAGGATATGTCGTCTGCTACCTGCTACATTTATAATGGCCCGGGTGGAGCGAGCTCGGTCTATGTGGATGATCTCAGTCTTGTGGCAACCGAGCCGAATCTCTTGCCGCTCGCACCAGCGACAGGAGATTATCAATTAATTTTTAATGATGAGTTCAACAGCGTGGGCGGTATCGACCTAACCAAGTGGAAGCCTGAAGTCGGTTTTAAACGAAACAATGAAGAACAGTATTATCGTGCAGAAAACCTTAGCCAAAGCGGTGGTCACTTGGTCATTACTGCCAAGCGTGAGCAGGTTCTCAATCCTAACTACGACCCCAACGCAACTGATTGGCGGCAGAGTCGGCAGTTCGCATTCTGGACCTCGGGTAGTATAAAGACCGAAGACTCGTTCAATTTTCTCTACGGTAAAATTGTGTGTCGTGCCAAGGTGACGAATTTGCCGGGAACCTGGCCGGCGATTTGGACGGTAGGGGGCGGTGAGTGGCCCGCCACCGGAGAGATCGACCTGATGGAAAATTACGGCGGCAAAATACTGGCTAATTTTGCCACGGCAGGCAGCGGCCGCTATAATGCTTTCTGGGACGGTTACTCGATCAATGTCAGCGCGTTACCAGCCTCTTGGGTGGACGATTTTCATACGTGGGAACTGGTCTGGGGGCCTGATTTGGCTACCATCTCTATGGATGGAGTGGTCTTGAATTCGTTCGACCCAGCAACCCTCAATGCCGTGGATTCGCATGCCCAACCGGGAATCGCACCCTTCAGTACCTTCAGCCAATTGTTGTGGCTCAATCTGGCAATTGGCGGAAATGGCGGAGGTAATACTTCGAGCTTACCCGACGAAACGGTATATTTGGTCGACTACATCCGTGTTTATCAAAAACAGCATTCGGATTATAATGCGGCAGTCGAGCTACTGAATGATAATGATCTGCGAGTTGATTTTCAATCAATTGAAGGTCGCCGCTATTCGGTGATGGAAAGCACCGATCTCACGAATTGGTCTGAATTAGTCAACTTTCGTGGCGTGGGTCGAGCGATGAGTCACTTTGAAAAAAATGGCCAATCGGGACAGAAGAAATTCTTCCGAGTCGAAGTTAATAATTCGCAGTGGATCGAACCAGAGACCCCGTGATTTGTTGATGACAATTAACAACATCAGTTCGGCGCTCATTTATTGATTACGCACAGCTTCACGGTCAGCTCGTAATTAGGGTATGAAACATTGTCTGGTAAAGCGCTCTAAATAACTAGCCGATTAAGCTAATTAGCTGCCGCGCGTGTGGAAGCGCTTTGACGGACTGGTCGGTGGGTATGATGAGGGGGAGGTGCCCACCACTGTCTTGTTAGCTTTATTGGGGCTGAGGCCAGTTGTTCTTAATACCTTCTAGGACAATGTCATTCAGGTCATTTTCTGAAATTTCATATCGCTGAAAAAGCTCTTCTTGCAGCTTATTTTCAATCCGGATCTGTTCATTTCGCTGCTTTATGATGATCGGCATTGCCTTTTCTGAACTGTAGTAGCCCGGTGACATCGGGTTCAGCGATGGATATGTAGCCTCCGCTTGAATACGTGCTGTATTCTCGAGTATGAATACTTCGCGGAAAAGCTCTTTCCTCTGGTCTAGCGATAAGCCAAATCCCCATTCATCGGGAGGCGGTAAATTGAGTAACTCCTTATTAATTTCAAATCTAGGTGTTGCACCTCGTCCGATCTGACTGACCATTCCTATCCAGTTTGCGCCAGTGTGCTCTTCACTGGGATAGACGTATGCAAATATGTGGGTTGGTCTCCCACCGTGGTAACTGTATCCGCGTCGCTTGATCCCCAAATCTAGTAGATGCTCCAGCAATATCTGAATGTTAGCCGCATCAGTCGACTCTTCCAAGACCACTTCATACTCTATTTGGGTCTTAATAGGCGCATCGTAAGGAATCTCTTCTACGATTCGGTAAGATGGCAATACGCTACTTACATCCTCGGCCAATTCGGCAAGACCGAGATCGTTTCCAGAGTCTCCAGGATTAGGTAATATCATGGCCATTAAGAAGACAGTGGCGACAATGCCTAACAATACCATGCGCAGCAGTTTTATACGGTCAGTCTGCTTTAGTTCTGTGTTCTGTGTGCGTTTCATTTTCTTATCGAACGTAAAAGGGCGGAATCTAAGCCAGTAACCTCTGTCCGTCCACCGATTTCTGTGGCAAAGATGTCCTGGTAGTGTTTCTCTGGCAGCGCTGAGGCGGTCGCAGTGAGGAGCAGGAAGGTGAGGGTAGTTAGGATATAAAACATTGGACTAGTGCTGTTGCTGATTCCTCTTCTTTCTTACGCTTGGTCCATGTTTATTTTAAACATCTGACGGCTGGTTTAGTACCATGTTTCGCTTAGGTGCCAACCTGTACTTGGCACCTGTTGCCCGTCCATTACCCCGAAGCCGTAGTCGATGTCGTTGTTGTAGTAATCTCCTCGTTCCCGACGTTCCCCCTGAGCAGCCTTGCGATACCATTTCAAAGCTTCCACGTGATCCTTAGTCACGCCTGTGCCATTGAAATACATATCCCCTAAAAGGTATTGAGCCTTAGCGTGTCCTTGCTCAGCAACCTCGCGATACCATTTCGCGGCCTCGACGTGATCCTGAGCAACGCCTTCGCCATTCGAATATATAAAACCTAGCTGAAATTGTGGACGATGATCTACTCTTGACCGACATTCTCCCTGAGCAGCCTTGCGATACCATTTCGCGGCCTCGACGTGATCCTGAGCAACGCCTTCGCCATTCGAATATATAAAACCTAGCTGAAATTGAGCCCTTTGTATTAATTCACGCCCATGTGATCCCTGCTCAGTAAGCTTACGATACCATTCAACTGCCTCAGCGGCATCCTCAGGAGCACCCTCGCCATCGTAATACATCGCCCCTAGATGATTGAATTGAGTCGTAGCGTATCGCTGCTCAGCAGCCTTGCGATACCATTTCAAAGCCTCAACGTCATCCTTAGCTACGCCTTTGCCGTTAGCATACATTTCCCCTAGCTTAAATTGAGCTTCAAAGTATCCCCGCTCAGCAGCCTTGCGATACCATTTCAAAGCTTCAACGTAATCCTGATACCAACTTTCATACTGACTCCCTAGGCTATATTGAGTCCCCGCGTCTCCCCTCTCTGCTTCCTCTTCAGTTATATCACTTCTTCCAATATCGCATAGGTCCCCGAGATCTATGACTAATTCATCGTCACCGTAGTTCTCCAGCGGACTTACGTCAGTAGCAGAAATCTTATTAGGATTGGAGGCACAGCCCGCGAGCAAGCAAAGAGCAGTTGCAAAGGGTAGTAACTTTTTAATCATTCGCCAACGGTGGTTAGGGTTGGGAAAATATCAAAACTTTTTTTGGGCTGCGAAGAACCCCTTACTGAGCCTCCTGGTCGCCTGCCTGAGTGGTGATGGTCGCGTGTCTAAGCGTCCTCATCTGACGAGTGCTTCGTCAGCCACTCACGGGACAGCTTCTGGGCTTCGGCGATCTGTTCGCGGGTCATTCTTTCGGAAAGAATGCCTTTGCCTTTCTTGGCACCCTCATTGCCTTGCGCAGCTGCCAGATTGAGCCACATATAGGCCGCTACATAATCTTTGGGTACGCCTTGGCCAATATCATACATATTTGCTAGAACTATTTGAGCCTTCGCGTAGCCCTGCTCAGCAGCCTTACGGACCCATTTCACGGTCTCAACAGCATCCTCAGGAACGCCGTCGCCATTGAAATACATGCGCCCCAGAATTAATTGAGCTTCCACGTGTCCCTGCTCAGCAGCCTTGCGGTACCATTTCACGGCCTCGACATTGTCCTGAGCCACGCCTTGGCCCATGGCATAACTATTCGCTAGACTGTATTGAGCCTCAGCGCCGAATGCTTGATCCCCGATGCTGGTGACGCTGTCGGGAATGGTGATGCTCGTCAGGCTAGTGCAGCCGTGGAATGCTCGATGTCCGATGCTGGTGACGCTGTCACCAAGGGTGATGCTCGTCAGGTTGTTGCAACCACTGAATGCGTGATTCCCGATACTGGTGACGCTGTCGGGAATCGTGATGCTGGTTAGGCTCTTGCAGGCGTGGAATGCGGCTTCCCCGATGCTGGTGACACTGTCGGGGATGATGAAATCACCGCTAGCACAAGCAGCAAGCAACACAGTGCCATTCTTGTTGAGCAACAGTGGTCCTATTGAACTATAATTTGGATTGCTAGTAGAAACCACAATACTCGACAGGCTGCTGCAGCCAGTGAATGCGTAGCTCCCGATGCTGGTGACGCTGTCGGGAATGACGATGCTCGTCAGGCCGCTGCAGTAAGCGAATGCGCTATCCCCGATGCTGGTGACACTGTCGGGAATGATGATGCTCGTCTGGCTAGTGCAGCCGTGGAATGCCTGAGTCCCGATGCTGGTGACGCTGCGCCCGTCAATAATAGCTGGAATCTCAATCGCTCCAGTGGCGGTTGTCGGATAGTCGGTAATCGTCACCGATACGTTGTCGGGATTGACCGTATAAGTATACAGGCCAAACGTTTGAGCCGTAGCGTTGCCTAAAAGTGCGATCGATAGGAAGATGATTAAATGCCTCATTTGGTGTACGATTGCGCACGACAGTATTTTTGCAATTCAAAAGTCGCGTGCTTAGATTAGCAGCGTTAGCAGGTGGCACGCCAAGCGATCGGCTTAACGACCCGCAGGAAGCGGTTTTCCCAGTTCAATTTTTTCGAGGATGGGAAATGTATATTCACAACAGCAGGGCAGGGGAGATGCCGACCCCCGCCACCCATCCCAGCACTCTGGTGACCACTTGAATGTCTGTATCTTCTGTAGCTGCTGCTATTTTAAATAGGCTGAAATAGGTGGATTCTGCCCATAATTAGGAAACACTTGGGCGGCATTTCGTTCAAATGCCGATCAGTGCGAAGCCATTAATGACAATGAGGCATCCACTTGGGCGTTTCCGAACATACTGTTAAAGGGATGACTAATTGGAGGGGGAATAGCGGGGCGGTGCTTTTTAGAACTAGGCAACTTCTAGTCCACCAAAACTATTTTCTCTTGAAGGATGCGAACACAAAAAAGCTCTAAACCGTTGTGGCTTAGAGCTTTAATAATGGCTGCTCGGGCTGGGATCGAACCAGCGACCAAGTGATTAACAGTCACCTGCTCTACCGCTGAGCTACCGAGCAAAAAGTCTCTTTAATCAAGTGCCCAGTGGGCTTCTCAATCAAATTGAAGTCGGCATAAAGTTAATTCAACGCGCGGATGTCAATGCTTTGTCATCGGAAAATACATATTTTTGGGGCGTTTTTAGGATGAGGTTGCCAGCTGTTAGGAATGCGCGAATTGTCGCTGCAGCTGAATCGGGCAGGGGTGTGCGTATTTCTGCGGTTTTCGGGCTTTGTTCGCCGCAAGTATCCCGTTTTCGTGCTTGTTTCGTGGGGGGAAGCTGTTTTCATCGCGCGTTTTCTCATGAAGCGAACACATAACTGCTCCCAACTCCGACATTCTGACACTGGTTCCACCGTAACGCTTAGCGGCTGGGTGGATTCCGTGCGTGACCACGGCGGTATTCTTTTTGTTGATCTCCGCGATCGCGAGGGTTTGACCCAAATCGTTCTCGATCCATCGAATCCGGGCTTAGAGTCTCAGTTCGGCTCAATCAAGCCGGAGTCGGTGATTTCTGTGACTGGTAAGGTCGATCAGCGGTTTGGCGGCACTTCGAATGCGAAGCTCGCCACCGGCGAGATCGAAGTCCACGCCTCGAAGCTGGAAATTTTGAATGTTTCGAAGACGCCGCCATTCCCCATGGATGATTCGGCGGACAAGGTCGGCGAAGATTTGCGCATGACCTATCGTTACCTCGACTTGCGTCGTGCCACCAACACGAAGATGTTGAAGATGCGCCACGCGACCAGCCGTGCGATCCGCGACTATCTGGATGATCAGGCGTTCATCGAGGTCGAGACACCGATGTTGTTTAAGAGTACACCTGAGGGTGCGCGTGAGTTCCTAGTGCCGAGCCGCATGAATCCGGGTGCTTTCTATGCGCTGCCGCAATCGCCGCAGCAGTACAAGCAAATGCTGATGGTTGCTGGTGTGGAGCGTTACTATCAGTTGGCGCGTTGCTTCCGCGATGAAGATTTGCGTGCTGACCGTCAGCCAGAATTCACTCAAGTGGACATCGAGCTGTCATTCATCGACCGCGAAGACATGTATGCGCTGATCGAAGGTCTGATGACTAAGGTCTGGAAGGACGTGATCAATGTAGACATCCAGGCACCGTTTTTGCGCATGAGCTACTTCGATGCGATGAATCGTTTCGGTGTGGATAAGCCTGATATGCGCTTCGACATGGAGCTGCAGGATTGTGGTGAGATTTTCGCGAAGTCTGGTTTTAAGGTTTTCTCAGGTGCGATCAAGTCGGGTGGTGCTGTGAAAGCTGTAAATATGAAGGGTCTTGCGGACCTCACTCAAGGTGAGCTGCGTAATCTCGAAGATACTGCTAAGACACTCGGTGCTAAGGGCCTCGCCTTCATCAAGTGTGAAGGTGGCGAGTGGAAGTCGCCGATTGTTAAGTTCTTCTCAGACGAGGAGAAAGCGGCGTTGACTGAGGCGTTGAAGGTCGAAGATGGCGACATCGTCTTCTTCGCTGCCAGTGAGTGGGAACGTGCCTGCACGATCCTCGGCCGCGTGCGTTTGGATGCGGCTCAGCTGCTGGTGAAACGCGGGAAGCTGACAATCGACCCGAACGATTACAAATTTCTCTGGGTGATTGAGTTTCCATTGATGATTTTTGATGAAGAGGCAGGTCGCTACGTTTCGTCGCACCACCCATTCACTTCACCTGTGGTGGAGGATATTCCACTGTTGGACTCCGATCCGAAGAAGGTGCGTGGTCAGCACTATGATCTCGTGCTGAACGGTGTGGAGCTCGGCGGCGGTAGTATTCGTATCCATCAGCCTGAGTTGCAGAAGAAGGTTTTCGAAGAGGTGCTGCAGATTCCGCAAGATTTGGTTGAGAGCCGTTTCGGTTATATGCTGAAGGCATTTGAATATGGCGCACCGCCGCATGGCGGGATCGCTTTTGGTTTAGACCGAATGGTGACAATCTTGACGCAGCGCACCAGTATCCGCGACGTCATCGCTTTTCCAAAAAACCAAAAAGGACAGGAAATGATGACTTCGAGCCCTGGCATTGCGACACCAGAGCAGCTGCGTGATTTGCACGTGAAAGCGGTATTGCCAAAGCAGGATGAGCCTAAGGCTTAAACTCTTTTCAATAAAAGTTTACTTTCAACTGGAACCCGGACGCAGATCCGGGTTTCTTTTTACCCAAGCCGCTATGTTATCTAAATCCTTACTTCGTTCGATTGCTGGCCTTTTGTGTGTTTGCACACTGCAGGCGCAGATGACGCCCAGTGCGCCAGTGCAAAATTTCAGGCTTCCTCGATTTGGTGAGAATGGTTACACGCAGTGGGTGCTGCAGGGGGGCAAAGGAATCTATGACAGTGCTGAGCAGATTCGGATCGAAGAGATGGCGCTGCGCGTCTATTCGGGTGACGAACGTATGGCACTGGAAATGACAATGGATAGCCCAGAGGCGACACTGCTCACTACGGAAAGTCTTGCGGTGTCGGACGGGTCGATCGAAATCGTCGGGGCGAATTTCAAAGTGTCTGGCGTGGGCTGGACGTGGAACGGCCTGACCAAGGAAATCGAGGTGAAGTTTGATGTGGTGGTGGAGTTTACCCAAGGTATGGCAGGTATGCTTACTGGTGCGGTCGCCCCAGAGGGTCCCGCGGTTGAGCTGACTGAGATCCATAGCCGTAGCCTATTGTTGCTAACCACTGCGGACGCTTACCATTTCACATTTAACGATTCGGTGCATGCCGCCTCTGGTGAGATGGATTTGAAGTGTGAAGTATTGATGGCGATTGCAGATGCGCCGAAGGGTAAGCAGAGCGATGGCTCCACCGTTGGGGGTGGGAGAATCGACTCGATTCGTCAACTGATTGCGACCGACCAGGTCGAGATTCAGCAAGGCGGCCACGTATTGAAGGCGGGCCATGCCGAGTTCAGGCTGCGTGAGCAGGCAGCTGAATTTACTGGTAACCCAGAAATATGGGCTGCTTCGGGGGCATATTTGAGTGGTGCGAAGATTCGAAGTGAGGAAGGGCTAGTTTTTGTCACCGGTGATGTGGACGATGGCCGTGCACAATTGATCGTATCGCAGGCGGAAGGACTTGGGGTTTTGGGCGCTCAGCTCGAGAGTACGGAGACGATTGTACTGGCCGATTCGATCACGATGCGCGAGTTGGACGCGGGTAATCAATTTCTTTTTGATGGTTCGGTGGCAGTGATGTCAGGTCTGATGATGATGCATTCGAACCAGTTAACGTTGTTTGCTGACCAACCGGTAAAGAATGCGGCCGGCACCACCACTGCCGCGCCTGAGCAAGTCGCAGGTGATGCTGAAATCCTCAAAGTCGGAGAGGTGCGTCGAGTGGAGGCAGTCGGAGCCGTGCGTATTGAGCAGGACAACAAAGTTGCGACCAGTGACCAGGCGATTTTTTATCCGCAAGAGGAACGCGCAGAACT
>Ga0206126_10004627_pt1 | contig 13135 bp, 8 predicted proteins | sample Helgoland_Spring_5_FD_148621 | JGI IMG/M metagenome (GOLD analysis project Ga0206126, IMG submission 148621) | Pelagic subsurface seawater microbial communities from Kabeltonne, Helgoland, North Sea - Helgoland_Spring_Bloom_20160412_1 | ecosystem: Environmental > Aquatic > Marine > Epipelagic ...
CAAACAGCAAGAGAAAGAGCAAGAGCAACCACAACCCATACAGCAAGAGAAAGAGCAAGAGCAACCACAACCCATACAGCAAGAGAAAGAGCAAGAGCAACCACAACCCATACAGCAAGAGCAAGAGCAAGAGCAACCACAACCCATACAGCAAGAGCAAGAACAACCATCACAACCATCACAACCATCACAACCATCACAACCATCACAACCCATACAGCAAGAGCAAGACCACACCCTGCCCGACGTGCATCTCGCGGAGATCGACGACCGTGCACCCGCAACAGACACCCCGACGGTACTACAGACTGTGGTGAATACGCTTTCGCAACCGTTTCAATTATTCACAGACGAACAGCAAACGGCGTTGGAAGACGACCACGCATCCGAGAAGGAATGCCACCTGGCCATTTACGGCAAGCACTTAAAATGCTCTGACCACCACCAGCAGTTATTAGATGCGTTGCAGATTGGAAATGCGAATGACACAGACGGTCTTTTTATTCAGAAACTCAACCACACGTTGACGACTGCCGGTACGTACACTCTGTGGAAATGGTTGGAACACCCCTTGTACACAACGGAAGATATACTGTTGCGACGCACCTTGCGCGAGACGCTTGTGTCGAACACGTGTGCGTCGCACGCTTTGCGCATATCGCTGAGTCGTATGGAACAGGGGTGGAAATCGTTGTGCTGGTGCTGGAACGACGAACTGTCCAAAACGGAGCTGGTCGACGGATTGCTGTTTACGGGTATGATGACACCGCTGAATGGTGTGCCATTGATCGTGAACACGTACCATTTTATGCGTGTGTGCGGCACACCACTCTTGCACTGTCTTGCCCCACTCGTTCCCGTTCTCTTATCGTACGGAGCTCTCCGCTGGATGGGTTCGGGAATGTCTCTGAATGAGTGCTGGGATATGAGTACGGGCGTATTCAAGAACGCGTTGTGGTTTGACAACGGGAGCGCTTCGCAACCACCGTTGCTCTCATCTATGATGCAAGGTGGTGGTGGTGGCGGCAGCGAGTCCACCGCAGGACTCGCCAGTATGATGAGCAGCATCCACACACTTGTCCCAAAAATGATGAAGTGTATGAAATGGGTGTGGTGGGCAGTGTTCTTGGTAAATATTGTGATGATGGTGCACCAGTGTTATCGACACTACAAACTGCTTGCTCACGTGTACCGGCGCACCCACCAGGCGTGCTCGTGGATTCATCACGCGCACCAAGTGGTTCGTTGTTGCCCCACAGCAGCCGACCCATCATCCGTCCAACCACTCTTGGACCAGTTGGGCGACTGGGCGCATTCCACACCGGGCGAGTACTCTCTGACAGCAAGCGTGTCGGATTTCCTTAATGCGTACCTGCTGCTACGGCAACCACACGTTCGCACCGAATGCAATACACTGCTGTGCCGGGTCGGTGTGATGGATGCTCTCCAATCGGTTGACACACTCTTGCAACGCGAGTCGTCGTCGTTCAGCGTGCCAGAAGTGGTCCTCCCGAACGCCGACCCTGAACTGCCGACCACCACCACCACCACCACAACCAACCAACCCATACTCGAACTGCAAGAAGCATATCACCCACTATTGAATACGCAGCAAACCAAGCACACGTTCTCACTTGACAAACACATCGTATTGACTGGTAGCAATGCAAGCGGGAAATCGACCGTGCTGAAAACAATGCTGCTGAATGTGCTACTCGCGCAATCCTGGGGAATCGTGTGCGCAACACAAATGCGCTGGACACCTTTTGCAACCATACGAGGGTATCTGTACACGACCGACGAGTGTGGGAGAGAATCCTTGTTCCAAGCCCAAATCCGACGTATCGAAGAATTTATCCAAGAAGCCACCGCGCATAAGCAGAAGCAGAAGCAGAAGCAGAAGCAGAAGCAGAAGAACGCTGCCGATCACACGCACACGGGGTATTCGCTGTTGATTGTGGATGAAATCCTCAACAGCACCAACCCGATCGAAGCCATGCTTCTGAGTTACCAGTATGCGCGCACGATCGGTTCCGAATTATCAGACAGCAGCCGGATGGTGATGACCACGCATTACCCCGTTCTCACGACACTCGCAGACAACCACCCCGAATTCGCAAACTGGGCAATGCAGCAAGGGTACACGATTGGGGTGAACACCAAGTGCGAAACCTCCTCTGCCATCGGGACAGTGAGGAAGATGACGAAAGTGCTCGGTGAGAAGGAACACGCCTGTTTGGAAAAGGCGTACAAACGAATGTTTAAAAAGTTAGCCAAAATGCAATTCAAAGAACTCGACGGAGACGGGATACGGCAGGATACCGTCGTGCCGACTATGATGAACGGTGTGGGTACACCATGCAAACCACCGGTAACAACACATACGAAATGAAATGTGAATGAAATACTATTTTTGACTGTTTTGTATTTTTTTTGTATACATCGAATTAACCACAACATATATACGTTGTCTTTCTTTGTTTCGTTACTATGGCTACTAATAATAATCGATCACGCACACGGAAATCGTATGGAGAACACCGACATGACAGGTCAAATCTTCCGAACGACATTGATCAGACTATAACTCAGTACAATAAGTGTGTATCAGAGAAGAAACCCGTTCCCTTGACACTGCGTAAGAAGTTGTGGAAGTTGTATCGTGCGAATTCCGGCAATGTAAAAAAACTCGGAACGCTTCTACTAGGAGTAACGCTCGCAGCAGGATATTATCATAAATCCACCAGCAAACCCACCAGCAAACCCACCAGCAAACGTAGAAATTCCCACAACAAAATGACACCAGACCTACCGATGTCTAACCAAAGTCGTCACATTCAACACAACCAACACAACCCCGGCAGCATCGTCGGTCGTCAATCTAGTGCGATGAATGTCAACAACTCTGAAGAAGAAGAAAAAAATGATGATGACTCGCCAGAGGACCATAACACAACAATACAAAACATATTAAAAGGATACGAAAAATGAAAATCTTCACAGAATTGAAAAAACACCCATCCAAGAATAGTCTTCACAACGCAACCCAAATATTCCATCGTCCAATATAGGCAGCAGCAGCAGCAGCACACGAGTTGGAAAAGCAAAAAGCGTAGCATAACGAGAAATCATCTGACACCACGTGACAACGCTTCAGACGATTCCGATGAAAATAATACTCACACACTAAAACTTTTTGCAAACCGACCATCATCCGCATCGTGTTCGTGTCTAATAGTGATCGTGTCTAATAGTGATCGTGTCTATACTAGACTAGTTCTCCAGTCAATATTTCACCCAACACGTCGATGCTATGTAAGATGGTAGGATACCATTTTTGAATGAAAGATTCGTCGGGTACCCAGTGTTCATTAAACACGGCAGGCAATTCGTTCAACATCAACATCCTCCGAGCTGGTGCATCATTCTCAATCGGGTGTAGATGCAACCGTAATCGGAGACTCACGGTATCTCTCTCGCTTTCTGACTGAACCTGAACCGTCCACGATGCCGAACACGCTTGTGCGACGTATTGTATTCGTTCGTGGTCCAGCGTTGACACATTTCGGTAGTGAAGCTGTAAATGATATGGCACGTGAAACGTTCGTGGCTTCTCGATGTGAATATTCTTTTCCGTACACACATTTATGATAAACAGTTGTATCCCATTCACAAGCGTACTATACTTGTGCAGAAAACTTTGTACCCACGGTGAAAAGGTGAGGGTGGCACTGTTTTGGATGTTTTGAGTGGGGACTGTCCCCAGTGCCGTTTGTATTTCATTCATAATGTGCCGGACAGCCGTGAATTCGGTCTGGGTTTCGCTCCGTTGCAAATTCGGAAAAATGGCAAATGCGCACGCCCACTTCTTTTCTGTTAAGACGTCCGGGATACGACACACTAAAATAATGTGTTGATTATGCTGCGTGAGATGTTGGAAATGTGTGCGATGCACGGGGCAATCTGTGTGAAGTATGTATAACGTATGCTTATCGGTATACATTTTTAATGAGTGTGTTGGATCATCAGAATATAAATCGGTTTCGCGAATACGTTTCAATGCCAATGTGGATTGGGATGCACTCGAGCATGCGTTGAATGTGCGGACTGCCAGATGCAGCTGAAACAAAATGGATTCGCAGTGCACCCCGATGCAAATGTGTTTGTCGGAAGTGTATTCGTTATTGTATTGGTTGAAATGGTGGGAAACTACTTTTGCGAGTTTGTTGGATGGTCGGAGGTTGTAATCCTCCTGCGGGCGCTGTACTTCTGTCCATAGTTGTGTGGGCGGGGATAACATATTGAAGAACGTTTGTTTACAATTTGTAAAAGAGTATACACACTGTCCAACGATCGCACAATGGTGCGACACCTAACCGGAACAATACACAGAAAAATAGTCCGTAGTTAGATTTATATTTGCATAGAAACACCAGATAATACTAACGACGATGACGAATCACACCAATCGTATTTTTACACTCTCTATTCGGAAAAATACATATTTCGAAGATGTTGGAGATCATTGGATAGATCCAAATCTGTTGTATGTTTTAAATCTTCATCCAAACTCCAAACTGTTTTTCGCATCCTACCAAAAACAGTTCTGGAAGACGTTCGCAAACCACACTATCAGTTTGCAACGGCAAGATCCGCACACTTTGAAAATCATTCAACTCAAAGGGTTGCGCGCAACCCTTCTGCAACATGTGCTGGAGACCGACATTCAACAGTATCCATACATTCAATCCTCTCACCAAAAGTATGGGTGCGCGTCAGCTCTTGTGACACAAAAACGGTTACATCCGCATCCGTGCGCACCACACACACTCACCGCAAAACAAAATGCACCCACACACGCTCGCCTCCTCCTCGCACCCGCAACACATAATGCCACTCTATGTCGTCGCATCAAGACCGCAACCGAGATCCAAACGATTCGCACGGCGTGTCAACTCACGTGCGACGCAATACACTATGTGTTGCAGAATATCTCTTGCTACGCCTCGACCCGCGAGGTGTACCACGATCTGCACAAGTACATTTGTGACCACCACCCACACAACCATTCCGCGCAGAAACGGTTGCATCTAACCGTAAAACGCTTTGATTTCCTGGCATACTCGACGATCTTGACTGTGAATGGTAACTGTGTGGATGATTCGGGTGCTGTGGATCTGCACCCGGCACACCACAAGCACGTCCGATTTGCAAATGTACAATCACCGGTGTTGCTCCTGGATGTCGGTGTGAAATACCGAGGCTACTGTGCCGATATTACACGGACATTCCCGGTGCGCACCTTTTCGCCATATCAACAGAGAGTGTACGACGCTGTAAAACGATTGTACATGCTCGGTGAAAGTATGGTCAAACCCGGCGTGTTCTACTCTGATATACAGGATGCAGTGGTTGCATCACTCCGACGCGAACTGCGGCAACTGGGCATACAAGATCACCAGAATGTAAAAAAATATATGCCACACTCGCTCGGGCACAGCGTCGGGTTGCAAGTGCACGACCAACCGTCCGTCACACACGGTGGGGCGCTGCGAGAGGGTATGGTGCTGACGATCGAACCCGGCATCTATTTGCCCGACGTGTGTGTGCGGATTGAGAACACGATAGCAGTTACTAAAGAGGGGTGCGACGTATTGTCCGGCAGCGTGAAGTGGTAGGACCCACAACACATTTGTCTGTCTGTCTGTCTGTCTGTCTGTCTGTATGTATGTATGTGGGTTGTAATAACGTATTCGCAGATATCCACCCGCTCACACGATTTACTCAGTTTATTTTTAGATTTGCATGTAATATACAAAACACACAAGACGCTTCCAACCCGATGTCAACATACAAACAAAGAACGCATAGCAACCATTGATGTCGTAAGACGGCATCGCCACTCACCCACCCACACGTACACGAACAAACACACACACGAACACAAAATGACAACCAATAAAATAAATGGGACAAGTTGTTGGTGTCGGGTCTTGTTGGTGTTAGTGTAGTTGCGTGTGCGCTTGGTAATCAGTATTATGTGGTTTCCAATACTGTATATTATGCTCCTACGACTGTAGGAACGGTTACAACATGTCTCGTCAATATTGGATACCTTTGAATCCCTCGAAGACACACTACAGTCCGAAACACGCGCCGAGATATGGCGCAGAGTATACGACATATACATCGAACTTCATAATGATAGTCTCACAAAACATATATTGACGGACACCCACCGGGCACGAATTGCTGCCGACCTCAGACACGTGACATCCATAATTGCAGAAGACGCAAAAAAAATCCTCACCCACACACGCAGGATGGTGGGTACTTCATCCGGAATTCAACTAAACACCACACGGTTGACTAGGTCTGTCTCCTACATCATAACCGCCTTCATCTGACGATGAACCGTCTGAACCGCCTGAACCGTCTGAACCGCCTGAACCGTCTGAACCGCCTGAACCGTCTGAACCGCCTGTGAACAATCAGCCTCTGACATATTAGCATCCGAACCAGATGGCGGTTCTGGAACACTCAATTCCTTGATGAGAGCACTCATCTTCGCGAGGAGACTACCAACCAGGTCATAATCCTCCGCAAGGAGAGTGAAACCCAACAGTTTCTGCATCTTGTGTAGCAACAGGTGAATACACAGCTGCAGTAACAGCTGCAGTAACAGTTGGATTGCGAGTTGAATCAAGCGGTGGAGCTGCTGTAGTTGGTGTACGTGTTTGCTGGACGCCTCGTATGTCATTATGGTCTGTTATGTGTGCTCGTCGGGGTCATTTGTGCTCGTTTCCAAAAATGGAAAAATTAAATCATTTTTTTCTCATATTAATACGTACGAGATGTGTCACATACGTGTTCAGCGTATGACCAACCCAACTGAGTAATGTTGCTATATTTACCAGGAATTCCCGGATGTAATGTATATTGTGCTCGGAACGCTGTAATCAAAGATATCACGTCTTACGCAATTTGACCAAGAATCCATTTAAAATATGTTAAAGATATCATATCGATAATCACACCAGCCGCACAATGTTATATTTTATTTTCAAAGGCAGTGTGTACAATGCCGAAGCGTTGTACGAAAGCGTACTAACCAATATGCCCCCAAATCGCAAACACAAATACTACCCCCCCTATTTTTATACCAACAATAGATTGCTCTGTTCAGCAGAGATGAACACAATTGACGCACCCACTTACACACACTATTACAACACCACATACAAGCACACACTGCACGACCCATTCTGTTCGTGTAATGCATGTGTATCGTCTAGATACGTTACGCTTTGATATGATATGTGTGTGTCAGCGTGTTTTATGATGATACGCACTTTCCAATGCGAACAATTGGTTGGTCGTCGGGCGAATCAGCTGCCGAAACACATCCATAAACGGTGTGTGCAGATGGCACAACACTGGACACGCTCGTTTTGGCGAGTTCACTGGTACATGACCTCGCACGCACAAATGCTTGCAACACGGGAATTCGCAACAGGTCGTTCTGGAGTGTAATTCGTGTACGACTTTCTGATGGGAGTACACCAGGTCATTTAATGGTGATGATACTCGACGATTTGACTTGTGTGCGATGGTATGAATGTTGTACACGTATTTCTTTTTGCGACACCGTCTCACAAATGGTGTATACGTTGGTCTCCGATGGTGGTTTGTACTGAAACTGGTAAGAACCATTTGTACATCCAGTTTGCAAATATGGCACAAGTGTGCTAATCGTACTACACGTTGTGCGATACGTTGGGCTTGTTCATATATCGCATACTTTCGGATGTACTGGCGAATACGTGTATTATCCCATAGCAAGAATGATTTTTCTACAAAATTGGGTGCAACGGGTTCGACCGTTTTGCAAGTGTCCCCACCCGTGTATACTGTGGTGGGTTCGCTGGCGGTTTGGTATGGTAAAAGATGTTGTGATATCGTTGCGGTCTTAAACCATCTGCATTCTTCGCGAAACGAATGTATATCGTATCGAATAATTGGATACGTGCATGCTGTGTATCGGGATTGCAAACGTGTTTTGTAGAAATGGTTGCTCTCTTCGGTTGTGGCAGTTTTGAAAGAAAGATTCAAATGCCGTATCGTGTTCCGATATACATTCGTACGGAAAAAATATACCGAGTCGACATCAACCAAAAATGCGAAAACACATTGTACCACGATATCACATATACCTAAACCGTTCGTGAAGTCGATTATATACGGGGCGGTCTTCATTTTTTATTACGCTCTCAACCAGAGAGCACCACCGTCCCTTCTGATTATAATGCCAAATGGATGGTTGGTGGGGGAGGGGAAACCCACTTCCAATCACATGCCATCGCTTTTTTGTAATAAAAAAATGAATTTATATTTTCATATCGTATGTATGTACACGAAGCACCTCGCACACACCGAACGGGTTGTGTGCCGACCCACCTATCAGCGTTTGCTGCAACTACACACGACAACTACACACGACAACTACACAATGGTGCAAGGTGCACCGATCAGCGAAACCGAGTATGATTATATAATACATCACGTAATACGAACGAATCCGTTTGTATCCGGAAATAATAGTGGGTTTGGGTTCGGAACGCCGAACGTCCCTGGGTATTTATCGTTGGTAGAGGTAGATGTGGTGGCGGAGGCAGGACACCCACTCTCAGTCACAAAACGGAAAGCAGCAGATGTGGTGGCGGAGGCAGGACACCCACTCTCAGTCACAAAACGGAAAGCAGCAGATGTGTACGACACCGACCTTCGCGTGTATGGGTCGCACAGTTCACACCACAACCTCCTCCACAAGAAGTTTAAATCTGCCTAACACCGTAGGCGTTTCATCGGTTTGATACACGGGTGTGTGCGTGCTGGGGGCAACGCCAACGGACCGAATGACTCCCGTATAATATAATATAATCGTATCGAATATAATCGTGTTGACTACATTACACAACACTGCACGTCCGTTTTTTTGTTGGCAGACCAGGTTGCATCCAATAGTGTTCCCAACTTGGTACAGGTTGGTGGGTGTCGTGGAACTCCGCATTATTATATTATTAAAAAAAGGTTCATTCGTTCGTTCTCGGTTGCGAACGTTAACATTTCAACACTCACACTTTTTATTTTATTGCCCAACCACACACTTTTTGAATGGTAGATCCTGTCCAACCAAATGCGACGACCTCCATGCTGCAAGAGAACTCAATTACGTGGGACTTGATTGCCGAAAGTTCCAAAAATGAAACGCCCGAAGTGTACGCAATGATTTTGAATGCTTTTGGCACATTAGACAGTGCTGCCTCTTCCAGTGGTGAACAACCACCGCAATCCAATATGAAATCGTCTTATTTATCGTACCCAAAAGAAGACCTGGAACAATTACTTGAAGATTTGAAAGTGCGTCGCGTATTTAAAGCGTGCGATATAGACGTCTCCGGTGTTTCTAAAGAGTCTGCTGGTGGGAGTGACGCACCCAACACTAAACCGAAACACAAAAAGAATAAGAAGAAACAAAAACCATCGGCACGCGAAACCATTCGCAAGCAACAGATCAAAGAACTCGCAAACCAATCCAACTGCTTTTTCGACAAGAAAGACCGACACCGTTTGCAAGACAACTTCCAGTGTCGCGTGGTCGAAATGATTGCTTTCTACTACGTGTACGTGTCGTATTATGCATTCAAAGACAAGCAACCGCATACATTTATTGATGCACTGTTGTCATTGCGCGACGCGTTGCAGTGTTTTGTGAATACGATGGATGTCGACGTTGCCACCTTGTGCAAAGGGTATCTGGACAATATGAAACTGGTATTTCCTTGGAAAAGTTTTTTGCAGAATCACATCCACGTCTTGATCAAGACACATTTTAAGCGAAAGTTCCAAAAAGCATTGAAACCCTTTCCTGAACAGCAAGAATTGATTGAGACCGTGCACGCTTCGCCCCACCACTTGTTCGTGCTGCCATGGGGCGTGGGAACGGGCAAAACTGCAATGCTACCGGCACTGTCTGCTTTTTATCACGAGCGTGCCCACCAAACATTGTATTGTGTTCCGTTCGGTCCGGTGCGCGACCAAAGCGCTGCCCTGCTGTATCGGTGTGGCATTCCGTTTGCGTACGTCGTCAAAACCAGCGGCACATTCAAGGAGCAATACGAACTGCAACCGTCGTTCCATTGCAGCGACGGCAAACCCCCACAAGTGCTGATTGTTGACCCCGAATTTGTAAAGTATTACACGTTGTATTGGCAGGTATTCGAATTGTCGGAATGCTACGATTTGCTAGAACACCCGCCAGATATCTATTTACCGGTGAACAAAAAACGCTACGCGCACCTGACCCATTTGATGTGGAACACACAATTCGTGCTCTTGTTGGATGAGCCGTGCGAAGACGACGCCAATGTGCACTGGGTGCTCAACCATTTGCCGGAAACCTCTTTCGTGATGTCTGCCACCTCGTGGAATCTGGTCACGGACCAAGTCAAAGCGTTGTACACGCAGCGCACCGCAAAGGAGACAAAAACGATCGTCGCCAGAACCATTGGGGTGTCTACCACGTTGGTTGGGTATTGGTTGCAGGACAACCCGGTGTTGTCGCCTTTTCAAGGTATCCGCACAAAGGCAGAGTTCGTTCAAAAATACGAATACGTGTGCGACAAAGTGCTATGGAAACGTTTCCTGTCTGCGAACGTGTTGCTGGACTGGGCGTCCAAGTTGAAGCACTTTGCCAGCACACATATGAAATTTTCAATTTCGTTTGATTTGCAACGTATTACATTTGATTGTATTTGTGAACGAGTGTTGTCGTATTGCAAACAAATGATAGACAATCCAAACTGCGATGATGCCTTCTTTGCCTCCTTCTTTGCTTTCGGTGACACAAAAAAATTCCGCGGTGGGGATTTCCACACAGAGTTTATTCATATGCTGACCACCGAGAGTGGTCAATATATGGGAGGGTGCATCATTGGCACACCAACTGTGAAATCCACGTACAATATGATGCAACCGTTATTGCGCGATTTCCCATCATTAGATGAAATGCAACAGCAGATCGACCTGTATCGCAAATCAATCGTATCGCAGTACAACGAAGTCAAAAAGATTCCGGTTCAAAAACGCGAAGATGTTGAACGGAAGCGCGACAAGATTCGCGAGATTGAAAACAAGCGCAACTCGTCATTGCCTATTCACGAGTCCCAGGTGCTGAACACGCCCGAATACATTCAACGCTACCGCCAAACCCTTCCGGTGTCGTCCAAACCATCGCAATACTTGCGCGTGCAGTCGCTGATTGAAAGCGGAGACCCAAGCAAAGGGTTGGACGATTGGCATTTGGAGTTGGATACGATGCAGGGCAGTTTTTGGCGCGACAACGAAGAAGCCCTCAAGTGGCGGTGGAAAGGGGTGGGGTCCATTATGGACCACAAAGAGTTCAATATGAAAAACATTAATGATTTGGAGAACGGATACATTGGGTTCATGTTGCTGGACAAATTGGGAGCACAAGGTCTGAACCTCAAGATTCGCCACGGGTGGTTGATGCGGGGCGAAGATGGGTCCATGCTGTCACCGTCCACGTGTTTGCAAGTTGCTGGACGAGTTGGACGCTGGGGTCAAGACGACACGGGGTTTGTCTTCCTGACGGAGGAAGAATTGTTCTGGAGAGTTTTCGGATAAAGTGTGCCCCCCATTTTTTTTATGTGTAGTATAATCGTATATACAACTCTCTCTTACTTATTTTTGTGAACAATGACCCGAAACTCTCGAAACCACAATGCACGTGTGCGCAAATCTCAGACATCGGTACGGAAACGGTCGGGTGTGAAACGCACGCGCCGTCGCGGGGGTCGTACCCATACACACACCACCAGAACCAAACGCATTGGCGGTGTCCTAAATGCTAACTTACTCAAGAATCCTGATTGGAAACTTTATAATATACCAACACAACCAGGAGAAGACGCAAACGTTGAGTATAATGTAATTAAGGAAAATGTCAAGTCACGACTTCGTATTGGTTATATTCGTAATCGTACGAAGTCGATACTTGTCGTTTTTCTTTTACACAAAGGAACGGACTCCAGAGACGTCGTAAGTGGAATATATCCTGTTGTCGACCCGAAAAATAGCACATCATTAGTAGTCGTCAAGGATACCAGCGGTTCTACTACTGGTTTAACAATTAACAAACTGAACATTGATAAGGAGGATGGCAATGTTACACGTGTCTCCAATTCCTGGTTAACAGGTAAGAATACAATCTCTTTATTTTTTGAAAGCATGGGAATACGAGACGCTGTATTTGTCAGGCTATCAAACTTGGCAATTCGTCAAGTTGAACTAAATGATCTAACTGAACTATCTGACATCGGCTGCGACGGAGAGCGCGACGTACCAAACAGTTACGCCAACCGTGTCCGAAATGTTGCGCACAATGTTAGGACTGGTACAGTAACTTCCTTTAAAAACGTTGCACAAGATGCCAAAAAAGGTAACTTAAACGTAGCAAATCTCGCAAGGGGCACTGCATTAGGTGCAGTAGGTACAGCAGGTGCAGTAGGTGCAGTAGGTGCAACAGCAGCAGCAGGTGCATTAGGTGCAGCAGGTGTATTAGGTGCCGGTGCATTAGGTGCAGCAGGTGCAGCAGGTGCAGTTGGTGCGTCAGTCGGGAAAGGTGCGTATGACGGTTTTAAAGCGACGTCCCAAAATGTGGAATATTTGAGAGCCCTCGCATCTAATGATAAGAAGGGATTGGCAGAAGGTACATCATATAATGTGAAAGATATTGTAGCTTTACTCATCAATCCACACTTTCGACGATACTACTGCACCGAACATAATCATAATAATGACCTTGATGCTATAATGTTTGTAGATTTTATGAAGAATTACTCTGAACAGTCGCTCACAGAACAAAGAGCCGCAAATGGCGCCGCCGACGAACAAGGCAACGTTTCTGCCGTCTCAAGTGGCGGCGACAGCACACAAGCCGACGACACAACTGCTGGCGGCAACGCAAATGTCACCACAAGTAACTTCCAACGAGGCGACGAACACGCAACCCAACACTCGATAACCGACGTAAGTTGCTACCAACAAGGCAACG
>Ga0206126_10004631_pt1 | contig 13127 bp, 15 predicted proteins | sample Helgoland_Spring_5_FD_148621 | JGI IMG/M metagenome (GOLD analysis project Ga0206126, IMG submission 148621) | Pelagic subsurface seawater microbial communities from Kabeltonne, Helgoland, North Sea - Helgoland_Spring_Bloom_20160412_1 | ecosystem: Environmental > Aquatic > Marine > Epipelagic ...
TAATGATACGCCTTTAAATTTGAATAATGATACGCCTTTAAATTTGAATAATGATACGCCTTTAAATTTGAATAATGATACGCCTTTAAATTTGAATAATGATACGCCTTTAAATTTGAATAATGATGAATTTAAATTAAAATTTAACTTGGACGATAATGAAAAAAAAAATAAAGAACCATCGTTTAATAAAGATTTAAATAATAAATCTAATGATAATACCTGGGATGGTTACACAAAAATAAACGAAACACCCTATAATATGGAAGAAACCGAAAAGAAGATGTCAAGTGAAGATATGTTAAAGGAGAAATTTATAATTTTAAGGAAATTTGATGAATTAGAAAAAAAAGGAGTATCTATTAGTAAAAGATACACAATGGAGTCTTCATTATTAGAAATGAAAGGTGAATATGAAATGATTATATCTGAGAAATCTAAATCGAATAGTGTTAAATTTCAAGGAAGAATGTTAATGGCTGCAGTAACTGGTCTAGAATTTTTAAATAATAGATTTGATCCATTTGATGTAAAACTTGACGGTTTGTCAGAACAAATAAATGAGAATATAAATGATTATGATGATATATTTTCAGAACTTCATAATAAATATAAATCAAAAGCGAAGATGGCGCCAGAATTAAAACTATTATTTCAGTTAGGTGGATCAGCAATCATGGTTCATATGACAAATAGTATGTTTAAATCATCAATGCCGGGTATGGATGATATTATGAAACAAAATCCTGATTTGATGAAACAATTTACAAAAGCAGCAATGAATAGTGTTGGTGAAACTAACCCTGGGTTTGGAAATTTTATGAGTAATTTCACCGATGAAAAACAAAACCGACCTAATCAACAAAATCGACCTAACCAACAGAATCAAAATGAAAGTCAACAGAATATGTTTTCTTCGTCTTCAGCTAATGGAGTATCTATAAATGAACAATATGGTAATGTATCAAACGAAAAATCATATAAATCTAATATAAACGAACCTTTTGAAAGAGCTGAAATGAAAGGTCCAAGTGATTTAAATAATATATTATCAGGTCTAAAAACAAAAAATATAAATATTCAATCTAATAATGAAAAAAAAGATAGCAGTACAATAAGTATTTCGGAATTAAAAGAATTGTCAAACGCGAAACAACCTTCAAGAACAAAACAAAGAAAACAAAAATCAGAAAGAAAATCTGTTAGTTTAGATATATAAATATAAATATAAATATAAATATAAATATAAATATATAAATAAAAATTATATATATTTATTATGATTAATGATGTTATTGTAGGTGGTATGTCAAGCATAATATCAAGAACATTAACAGCACCAATAGAATTATATAAAACTCAAAAACAGAATCCTTTTATACCTTATTCGACATTATCATCAGTTATAAAAAAAGAAGGTTTTAATAATTTATGGAAAGGAAACTTAACAAATTGTTTAAGAATACTTCCACAAAACGGAATAAACTATAGTTTATTTAATTATTTTAAAAGTAATGTTTTTCAAAATATAGATAATAATGAATTAAAAAACTTTATTTCAAGTAATATATCAGGATTAATTGCTATGTTATCAACATATCCATTAGAAACAATTAAAACAAGGTTATCTCTTCAATCATCAAATAAATATTATAATAATATTTATCACGCATTCAAAACGATACCAAATCGTGATTTATATAGAGGGTTGAATATGAGTTTAATTGGTTTTGTTCCATTTAATTCAATAACATTTACACTTTATCATTATTATAAAAATGAGTTGAATAAACATAATATAGAATATAATATTCAAAATTTTATTAGTGGTGGTTTATCAGGTTTATCAGCAATTACTATAACTTATCCAACAGATTTAATTCGAAAAAGATTACAAATACAAAATTTTGACAAACACGTTCCAAAATATAATGGTATTATAGATTGTATAAAAAAAATATATTTAACTGAAGGAATTAAAGGTTTATATAGAGGATTACCAGCAAGTTATGTTAAAATATTTTTTACATTTGGAATTCAGTTTTATTTATTAGATAATAGATCTAAATAAGTTTATTGTAATATAATATAATATATAAATTTAATAGAATATGAATATAATGAAAAATTACAAAACAATTTGTAATAAATGTGATATTAATCTAAGTAAAAACGATAATTTTTTCAATATTTATTTTGATTTAAAAAATACTATAAATTTAAATAATACTATAAATTTTAAAATATATAAATTAATGTATGAATTGAATAAAGATATTATAGAAAGAATAGAATTTATAGAGAATGGTATAAAAGATAGTTTAGATATTTTATTTTTATTTAATAATTTTGGTAAAGAATTAGGATTCAAAAAAAAGTATATGTTTATTAGGACAACTAAAAATAATTTAGATAATAATATAATAATATTTAAAAGTGAAAGTATTCCATATCTTAATGATAATATTAAAAAAAAATACGATTTAATGGAATGTGTGTCATCAATGTTGATGATAAATATAAAAAACGAATCTAACGCATATATAAATTATACTTTTAATATAAATATAGAAGAAGAACTTCCAATTTATATGGAAAATATTATAGGTATTTTAATGAAAAAGACATTTCATAGATTAAAAATATTTATAGAGCAAATTTAATAAATTTATTTAGAATTAAAGAATTATTATAATATATTATTAATGAGTAATAAATATATTTTTTTTTTAAAATCTTTAAATATTGTATTATGTGAAAATATAAAATATAAAATAAATAAAGATAATGTAAAATATATTGATAATATAACCAAGAAATTATCAAAATTAGATATTATATATATTAAAATATTTCAGTCTTTAGCAACGAATCGTGATATATTTACAAAAGAACAACTAGATAAATTGTTTTTATACACTGATAAAGTACCTTTTACAATGGATGAAATAGATCTTAATGAATTATATAATAAAATTTATAATATAAATAATAGTATTGACAATAATGATTTCGATACAAATATTTTAATAAATACTATAGAATACATTAATTCTGGTATGATTTCTTTGGTTTATAAAGCAAAACTGGTAAATGGAAAAGATGTAATTATAAAAATCGCAAGAAAAAACATATTAGAGAAATTAGAAAAATCATTAGATAATATTTGTTTTTCACTTAAATTATTAAGTAAATTTCCATATATTTCAAATATGAATATAATAGAAATATTTAACGAAAATCGTGAATTACTATTAGAACAGACAGATTTTAAAAAAGAATTTAATAATTTAAAAATCATTTATGATAAATTTAAAAATATAGAATATATTAAAATACCTTATGTTTATGATAAATTTATTAAAGAAAATATACTTGTAATGGATTTTATAGAAGGAAAAAGAATAGATAAATTAACTAATAATGATGAAAAAAATGAATATTGTAAATTACTTGCGAATTTTACTATTAAATCATTATTATTTGATGGTATATATCATGCTGATTTACACGCCGGTAATATTTTGTTTATAAATGAAAATAAAAAATTAAAATTAGGTATATTAGATTATGGTATTATAGGACATGTTACAAGAGAAGAACAACATGAATACTATAATTTTTTTACATTGTTATCAAAAAATGAAAAATATAATATAAAAGAATTTATTATTAATAATTTTGTAGAACCAAAAGAAGTATATAATAAATTAGAATTATCTGATTATATGAATTTATCAGAGAATATCATGAATATATGTGATGATGTTTTTGATGTTTATAATAATTTTGAACCTATACATATTTATAAAATTAATAAAATATTAAAAATATATAATTTGAAATTATCTAAAAAATTTTGTAAGTTACAATTATCGTTTGCAATATCAGATAGTATTTGTCGCAACTTAGCTGTCAAAGGTGTTACATATTTAGATCATATGAAAGTAATAATGAACCAATATAATAATATATTGGAATATTAAATTAATAATATTAAAGGTATATTTAAATATTTGGTAATGAAGTTTGTATAAATCATAATTATTTAAGAAAACATTTATTTTATTGAATAACTTGGTCTTTTAATTGTCCAAATGTGTGAAAATTAGTATTATCATTATAATTATCATTATAAATATTATCATTATAATTATCATTATAAATATTATCATTATAATTATCATTATTGTTTACATTATTGTTTACATTATCATTATCATTATCATTATCATTATCATTATCATTATCATTATCATTCTCATTATATAGGTTGTAATCTATAGTTTTATTTAATAGTTCAAGATTATATTTAATTATACAAAATTCACTATTTTCATTAAATAAATAATTTAATATTATTGAAAAGAAAATCGTAGATATAATTGTTATTTTTATATCTCTTGTAGAGATAAATACAACTATAAATAAAAATATTTCTTTTCCTATAGTTTCTTTTATTGCTTTTATTTGTTTATCTGTTAGTTCTAAATCTATATGTTTAGTTATTATATTTAAAATAATAATTGATATACTAAGTATAAATTTACTATTATTTATATAGTTAAATATGTATTCCATTATAATAAATATACATATTATCTTATTTTATTATAAATTTTATTTTTATAATCATCTATATTCAATCTTAATTTTCTTTTTCGCTCGTTTTTTACAGATTTAATTTTTTTGTTTAATACTGATAAATTCCTAATTAAAAATGGTTCAACATTATTACGAGTTATGGTTGTTAATATAATTATAATTATTAAAAATATTATTATTATTATTTTTAAATTCATTGTATATATTATTAATATATTATTAATATATTATTAATATATTATTAATATATTATTAATATATTTGTGTATATATTTCAAATAATAATATATTTGTTTTTTATAGATATGAGTTATTTAGCATTACACGCATATCCTATTGATACAAGTGAAAATAACATTGATTGTAAAAAAAAACAACGTAATAAAACTATTAAAAAAAAAACAAATAACCCAAAGGTTAATAGTATGATTCAAAAAATACATGATAATATTAAAAATGATAATATTAAAAATGATAATAATGCTAGTTTTAACCCGCCATTACATTCAGCAAATAGTAATCATATTGAGTTAAAAAACTATAATAATGAAATCGTTGATAATAATATATCCGTTGATAATAATATATCCGTTGATAATAATATATCCGTTGAAGAATTCAATAAATTTGATAATCAACAAAATAATGAATATTATAAGAATTATACCGAAAATTATAAAAATAATATGAATAATATGAATAATATGAATAATATGAATAATATGAATAATATGAATAATACTAATAATAAGAGTAAATTATTAGATAAATTAAATTACATTATTACTTTATTAGAAGAACAAAAAGACGAAAAAACAAATTATGTTAATGAAGAATTAATATTATATTCATTTTTAGGTGTTTTTATTATATTTATAGTTGATTCGTTTGCAAGAGTTGGTAAATATGTTCGCTAATTTGGTTTTTTTAAAAAATATACATTTTGATTTTGATTTTTAATACTCGATATTAAAATAAATCCAGAATCTTTTGCTATATTTAATATTTTTCTTTGAGTTGGTATATATAGATCTTGTTCATTTTGAATAATATTATCTTTATAATTAATAATTTCTTTCATAACACCTGTGTCATCATTAGGAAATATTTGATAATAATTTTTATAATTAAAATTATATTTTGTTTTAGATAAATCAATTACTTTTTTATTTAATTGTGTTCTATCAAATAAATTTAATATTAAATGTCCGCCAGGCTTTAACCAATACATAGTGTTTTCGAAGAAAACCTTTTTATCTTTAAATTTATAAATAGTATTATTTAAAGACAATATATGTGTAAAATAATTAGGTGAATAATTCATAGCAATTAATGGATTACCAACATCAAACTTCAATTTAGGATAATTCTGTCTTGCTTTATTTATAAACGATACAGAATCATCTAAACCAAATGATTTACATTTTTTACTTATTGTGTTGACATTATAACCACTTTTACACCCAATCTCTAATATAATACTTTTAGATATAGGGTTAATATTATTGATAATACCTATATCATTATAATTTGTAAAATTGCGAAATAATAATTCATCATATATATCTACATATATGTCATCGTATATTTTACGATTTCTTTTAATAGTAATATTTTTATTTTCAAAATTTTCAAATTTTTCAATATAATGAAACTTTGTAAACATGAAATTTTTATAAATAATTATAAATAATAAAATAATTAGAAAATAATAAATCTTATTAATATTTGGAATATTCTTAATTTTGGTTAAAAACACTTTAATATCCATATATGTATTAAAGGTATATTTTTTGTATAATAAATTATAATAATGAAAATTATAATAAATGATGTAAGAATAAATAAAGATTTTCGTGGATTAACATTTTCAAAATTTAAAAAAGATAAAGTTAAAAAAGAATTAATGAATAGTATATATTTTAGTAAAATAGAACAATCTTTATATTGGTGTGCGGAATTAATATGTTCAGGACATTTTTTAGATATATGGGATATAATTTTTATACATATATCTAAAAATATACATATAGCTAATCCTAAATTATCTATATATATATCTTTAAGAATTGATAATTTTAAAGATATAATTTGTCAAGAACAATATATTAATAATGAATTAGAACTCAGAAATAATGAAATTATTAGAAATATTTTTTCTGAAATAATACTTATATTGTGTTTTTCTAATAAAAGTACTTCAATTGAATATTTAAAAATAAATAATGATACTGAATTTAATATAATAAATATATCTGAAAAATTAAAAGCAACAACTAGTAAATTCGCAAATAATATTTATAAACAAGGAGATCCAAAATGTTTATTTATTGCTATAAATGAATTGTCTTATACAATATATATTAAAGATGTTATAAATAGTTATTATTGGTTTGAATGGATTTTAAATTACAATTCATTGTGTAAGAAAAAAAAGAATATTATAAATTGTGTTAAACGAGAATTCCCTATCGTTCAAGATAAATATAAAAAAAATATAATATGGTTGATATGGGATGTAATATTATATTATTCTAAATTTAAAAAAAAAATAATACGTATCGTTATTAACTCTTTATTAAAAATGTTTTGTTTAAAATATAATAATTCTTTCGATAAAAAAAGAAAATCTATTATTTACTTTAGTATTTTATTATTAACAGAAGATAATATTAATTTCGATTTAGATATTTTAAATAATAAAAAAAAAATAAATAATATAATACAAAATATAGATAATACATTTAATGAATTAAAAAAAAATGAAATTTATTCTAATGATATAAAAGATGATGAAAACCTTAATAAAAATAAAACTTTTGAAAAACTAGAATTAATGAAAAAATATGATATTTTTTTTAATCCTTTGGACATTTAAGAAACAGACTTAATATAAAAATCATTCGTAATGTAATATTTTGATATATCAATACAAAAAAATATATCCAAACAATTAAATATATTTTAGATACAAATAATTGAGTTAATAATCTGCGTTGTTTAGCATACAATCATTTACAATCATTTACAATCATTTACAATCATTTACAATCATTTACAATCATTTACAATCATTTACAATCATTTACAATCAAAATAAGACAATAAAACTATCTATATAATATATAATATATAATATATATGAAGTCGGTACTTTAAACACCTAAATATGTAAATAATATTATTTATATTATTTATATTATTTATATGGAACAATTAAACATTAACAAAACTATTACAAATAGTCCATTAGAATTTATACCTGTAAATAATATACAAAATTCTACTAATAAATTTAAGTTTTTAAACATACTTAGATATATATTAATATTTTTAATATTAATATTTTTGATATTAAGTATAACAGATAAATATGATTATGTTATTAATTATATTAATAACAAAATTAAATACTATTACGATAACAAAATTATAGATAATATTAATAAAAATATTAATAAAAATATTAATAAAAATATTAATAAAAATATTAATAAAAATATTAATAAAAATAAATTAAATGGTAAAGATAAATATGATAATATTAAAGGATATTGTTTCATAGGTCAAGATAAAGGTGTTAGAACCTGTATGGAAATAAATATTACTGATAAATGTATGTCGGGAAATATATTTCCGAGTAAATCCGTATGTATTAATCCAAATTTAAGTAATAATTTTAGAAAGTAAATTTATATATTATATAATTTATAAATTATATACTTCGTCGTTATTATTAAAATACCATCTGGTTGATAGATATTTCGGTTTAGATTGTGTATAATTCTTAGATTCAATTCTATTTAAGTTAGGACCATTTGATACAATTTTCTTAATGCTTGTTGTTCCTAAAGCACTATTAAAATATCTTAACGAAGATAGATAACCGTCAAAACCACCATTCATATTAACATACACATCTTCATAATTTTGTCTTACAACACTTTCTAAAATATGTCTTTTTGTTAAAACACCGTTTATATAAACGTCCAATTGTTTTTGATTACTTACGCGAACTAATATATTTACCCATTTATTTATTGGAACATCTTTTACTATTACTTCTTCATTTATTTTATCAAAAGTATTCATAATAACTAATAAATCATTAGTATCCGGTGTTAAATATAATCCAGGAGCATTGATATGTTTATTTAATCCTAATTGTGTAATATTATCATTTCCTTTATGAAAAATATGTTTATATTCATTTTGCTTATAAGTATATCCATCTAAAAATACCCATACCGACCACGTAAAATCTAATCCATCTCTTTCATTTACAGAACGCATTATAGGAACACCGTTTTTAGAACTAGGATTTTGAGAAATTATTTTCATGTGTTTTGCTTCGACGGTTCCATCGATTAGTATAGGGTTTTCAGATGGAGAAAATAACCAAGCAAATAATGATGTTAATACTCTTAATATTATTACGAATGCTATTATTACTAATACCAAAAATAATGCTTTATCTCTAACTGTAGATTTATTATTAGGAATTATTTGATTTAAACTACTCATTATATTATATATTTATAAAAGATATATCATATTAATAAATAATTAATTATATCTATTATATTTCTAAAGTACCTTTTTCTATATTATCTTTTAAAAACGCAACCTTGATTTTATATTTATTAAATACATTAGAAAATATTCCTGAATTACCTATAAATCCGTCTTTGTATATGTTATACGCTTGAACAGGATTTGACGCTTCGCTATGATACACAAACGAAGACGTCCATCCGGCAAAACCACCATTGGGTGTAATACTTAATTTTTCATTATTATTTATTTTAGCTACACCAGGTAATAAACAAGTTCTTACTAGTTTTCCATCTAAATAAACATCCAATGTTCTACCATATAAACTTACAATTAAGTTATTCCAAGATTGAATTGCTACATTTCTTATCTTACATTCATGGTTTATAGGACCATTGGATGAATAACAAGTTACATTTATATTAACATCATTCTGAACTTTATCTAAAGATATCTTGGGACAAGGGTTATTATCTTTATCCATTACCACCAATAAATCTTTTTCTTCACCATAACGATAGTTCCATTCATCAATATAAAACCATAACGAATATGTATAATTACTATTATTATTTGGATTAGATGGACTTGTTACAACTAATGATTTCGTTCCTTTTTGGAATTTACTTAAATAAACACTTTTCTTAAAAAAACGAATTATTAATAAAATTACAGAAATAATTAATACAACAGAGATAGCGACTTTCCACAATAATTTCATTATATATTATAGTATTAGAATTTATAATGAAATTATTATTTCATTAGTTTATTCATATTCATTATTTCATTAGTTTATTCATATTCATTATTTCATTTTTTAATAAAATTCTATCAAAATATATTATATTATTTATTCCACCATGAATACCATTCGTTTCTCCTGTGATGAGTTTATCATTCTTAATATAAGGTGCTATATTCATTTCTGATGCAACTAAAGTATCGTTTATAAATACATCCATATTTCCACCATCATAATTAATTACAATATTATTCCATTTTTGATAATTAAAATTTTTAGTTTCATATATAGTTTTAATGTTATTATTTCCTGTATCAGTTCTTATTCTAAATATCTGTTTATCTCCATTGTATTCTATTATTGGTTTATTCCCATAATTTAATAAATTTGTATATTTGGAATAAGAACCATTCGTATTTGATGGTTGCGGGTTTATCCATATTGAAAATAACAATGAATATTTATAATTCATTTCATTTTTTTCTAATTCATAATTATTAAATACTTTTTTATTATTTAAATATACATTTTTTTTTAATATATGTATACCTCCTTTTGATAAATACTTATCAAAAATATATGGAAATAAATACATGAAAAATAATATTATTAACTCAATCAAAAATATTACTTTTATTATTGGTTCAGTAACATAATATTGATTTATTACATTATTTATTAATGTATTAATAAAATTTGTTATATTACCATTATTGTTTTTTAATATATAAAAAATTCCTAAAATAATTGTAATTAATGTTATTAATTTTATAAATTTAAATATTTTATATAAAACATTTATTTTTGTAAAGATAAATATTAATACTATAAATACTATTAATACATATAATATTATATTTAATACTTTTAATGGTTCATTTCCTAAATTACTTATACCTAAATATCTTGACAATAATAATTTTATTATTATATAAAATATATTTATTAAAATCAAAATATTTTTAAAATAAGGTGAATTCTCTAATAAATTTAATGGATTATATTTTAATAATATTGCTTGAACAAATGATAATAATATGTAAATTTTATTATTTTTAATAAACATTATTAAATAATTTAATAACTTCATTATAATATTATTAAATTTTTTAATATAATAAACTATAGATTTTCTAATGCTGTTTTCTTTCCATGACAATTTCTACATAATGCTACTAAATTATTTATATTATTTGTTCCTCCTTTATCTAATCTAGTCTTATGATCTACCTCAAACCATGCTGGTAATTGTTTTAGACAATCACCACAATTCCAATTTTGAGACGAAGCCACGAATTTTTTTTTTGTTTCGCTTACACTTCTTTTTGAAGTATTATTCTTACCTGAATTCATCATTCTTTTAAATTGAGGAGTTTTTTCTACATTTGAAATATTTTCTACATTTGAAATATTTTCCGTTGTAAATTTTATTATCGGACTTATAAAATCTTGTGTATTCTTATCTATAGGAATATATTTTAAAATATTATTCGCATTTGTTAGTATATGTTTTGATTGTTTTGGGTCTTTATTTATAAACAAATATAAAGAAAACCCCATAAATGCGACTCCTATCATTTGAAAATATTTTTTAAATGATTTAATTTTTTCTATATATAATCCGTCATTATATATATTCACAATTAAAAATATTGTTATTAAAAATATTAATGCTCTCATTTACTATATATATTAAATATTATTAATGTTATTAATAATAAAAAAGATACAAATATATATTTCTCTCTTCTTCTTTTTTCTTCTATTTTTATAATGTCTTTATTTTTGTAATGGTCATAATATATCAGCATCGCTTCATCCATACTAATATCTTCTAAACCTATAGACCTATTTAACTTATTATTTATAAAATGTAACCATTTCTTAAATGATTCTCTTGTATCCAAATATGGTGAAACTGGGTATTTATTTATTATTACACTAAATATATTTGATATATCTTTGTCAGGAAGAAATAAAGGTAAATCACTTATAAAATTATAATATTTCTTTTTTAAAATATCATTGGGTCTTTTCGGATATGTAACTGCCATTGAATATAATACAAACATATATGAAGGCAACCATATTTTTGTTTCTAATGTCATTCTTATTTATTATCTTTTAGATATTATATATTTATTTACAACGCCATATTTTTTCAAAATGATATAAAAACATGTAATAATATTTTTATATATAAAAATGAATAATAAAAAATATTGTAGTAATTGTAAAATTCATGGTCATTATTATAATAATTGTAAAAATATTATTACTAGTAATGGTATTATAGCTATTAATAATATTAATAATACTAATAATATTAATAATGATTATAAATTTTTACTTATAAGAAGAAGAAATTCATTAGGATATATTGAATTTCTTAGAGGAAAATATAATATTCATAATATGTTTTATTTAAAAAATATTATTTTTGAAATGTCTATTAATGAAAAATCGGATATTCTAAATAATGATTTCGACACATTATGGTGTAAATTATGGGGTATTGAAAATAATAATGATGATATGATTACAAGATATAAAAATGAAAAAAATAATTCTAAATTTAAATTTAATAAACTTAAAGAAGGTTTTTTAAATAAAAAAACTAATGTTTTTTATAATTTAATTGATATTATAAAAAAATCTCCTAGTAATTGGGTAGAACCTGAATGGGGATTTCCAAAAGGAAGGAAAAATTATCAAGAATATGATATTGATTGTGCTATTAGAGAGTTTGAAGAAGAAACAGGATATAAAAGGGATAATATTACACTTATTAACAACATATTACCTTTAGAGGAAATTTTCGTAGGTTCTAATTATAAATCTTATAAACATAAATATTATATCGCTTTCATGAAAAATATAAATCTTATAAATAATAATTATAACGATTTTGAAGTTGGTGAATTGAGATGGTGTTCTTATAATGAAGTGTTAAATTTAATACGCCCATATAATTTAGATAAACTGAATTTAATTAAATCTGTTAAAGAAATATTAAATAATTATACTTTATATTAAATATATATAATATGAACACAACTACTATTAAAATAAAACGTTGTAAAAAAGGAACTAGAAGAAATAAAAAAAATGGTAAATGTGAAAAAAATGATAAAAAACAAGAAGAAATAAATGATAAAAAACAAGAAGAAATAAATGATAAAAAACAAGAAGAAATAAATGATAAAAAACGTTGTAAAAAAGG
>Ga0206126_10004632_pt1 | contig 13126 bp, 19 predicted proteins | sample Helgoland_Spring_5_FD_148621 | JGI IMG/M metagenome (GOLD analysis project Ga0206126, IMG submission 148621) | Pelagic subsurface seawater microbial communities from Kabeltonne, Helgoland, North Sea - Helgoland_Spring_Bloom_20160412_1 | ecosystem: Environmental > Aquatic > Marine > Epipelagic ...
TACAGAAGCCCTCGATGGCGCTAAAAAAACAGTTGCATCGGTTAGACTTTAATATATAATATAATTATGTCAGATATTATTACAATTGTAGATCATATTGGAAGAACAGTAATTGGGGTAAATAAGAAAGAGACAGCAAAATCTCTTACCATTTTTAACCCGGTTATTATTCACGTACAACCTGATGCTGAATCAGGTCAACTTCAAGTTCAATCCTTCCCATACCTCTTTATGGAGTTTATTAAGGGTGAAAAGGAACAAAATAACTGGACGTTTGATAAATCAGCTATTGCGGTTTCGGATGTTGTACTTGATGATAAGATTATTCTACAATATGAAAACATTAATAAGCCTAGACCTTCTGTTGAACAAGAAGAAGAGCCAGAAGTGGTAAAACTATTTACTGGTGACGGTAGTGATGCTAACTAAGCAGTTTATTAACGTAAATTAATTCAAGAGTCAAGTGGTTTACTGCTTGACTCTTTTCTTTTGTACACTATAATAAGATATGGATAAAGATATCGAAAGCGCCTTATCAGAGATTGATAAAATTAACCCCTTTGCAACATACTTGAGTGATAGCACTCTGAGTAGAGTTGGTGGTTGGATTGATACAGGCTCGTATGTTTTAAATGCTATTATTTCAGGTTCACTACACGGAGGTATTCCTAAAGGTAGAGTGACTATGTTAGCAGGTGAGTCAATGACTGGAAAGTCATTGTTTGTTATGAAGATTCTAGCAGCTGCTCAGAAGGAAGGTCTTATTCCTGTTATCTTTGATACAGAGAATGCCATTGATCCAGAAGGTGCTGAAAGACTTGGCCTAGATGTAAGCAATGTAAAATATGTTCCTTGTATTAGTATTGAACAGACACGTAACGCCCTGTATAAGTTCCTTACCTCTATCAAAGAGAAGGGACTCGAGGGTAAGTTCATTGTTGCTATTGACTCATTAGGAAACTTACAGTCAGAGCTATCCCTCAACCGGATGGGTAAGGACAGTACGTCAGCAGACATGGGAACTAATGCTAGAGCAATGAAGACTCTTATGCAGACATGTACTAATCTAGGTGCAGTTACACAAACTACTATTCTATGCACCAACCATGTATATGATAACCCTGCAGCACTGTTCCCATCAATTGAGAAGAACATGCCAGGTGGTAAGTCATGTGTATACCTACCATCAGTTACTGTTCAGCTTGCTAGAAAGCCAATGAAGTCAGATGGTGGTAAGACAATGGATGGTGAAACTGCAGTTGGTCAGAAGAGCTATGCAGGTATTATTATTAGAGCACTTACTAGAAAGAATAGATTTATTAAGCAGTATCTAGAAGGTGAAATGTACCTATCATTTGCATCTGGTCTAGATAGATACTATGGGTTAATTGATCTAGCAGTTGGTCTTGGCGCAGTTATTCAGACTGGTGCTACCTATCAACTCGAGGATGGTAAGAAGCTCGGATACTATAAGTCATTCAGAAAAAATACCGATCTATGGGAGAATACTATCCTGCCTATAGTAGAAGAGCGTATGAAGGACGAGTGGAACTATTCAAACAAAGAAGAAGAACCACCTGATGAGGTAGAAGAGGAGGTTGTACCCGAACCTACTTCGCCTATAATGGAAGATGTACTAAAGAGTAAGAAGAAGTGACTTAACTTCTCTGAACCTAGGAGTACTAGAGCCTATGATACTTACCTTCAGCGTTTGGTGCATTAAGCGGCATTTCCATTATACCAACCCAAAACCCAGGTACTAATTCAACCTCCGCTGCATGCTTCTTAGCTGTTTCAAAATCAGTAAAAATACCATGTGTGTTAGTATCTTCGTGTTCTGCATTTGATTGGACGATATACACGACACCACCCTCTCCATCTTCAACTTCTCTAGTTGGATCTTCCATTGGGTCGGGTGCCATGGCATCTCTTGCAAGATCTTGTAGCTCTGGATCATGTTGCTCAGAAAATACTTTACTTACTGCTTCTGCTAGTAGATCGCGATCTTTACCCCAATTGTTGTGTTGCATGTTATTATTTATATAGCAAGTTGATATTTTCTCGTAATATACTATAATAATATTATGAGCAAGAAGCTACTATTATCATTATCAGGAGGCATGGATAGTGTTGTTCTCCTTCACATGGCTGTTAATCAAGGGTATGATGAGATTCATACTATCTCTTTTGACTATGGCCAGAGGCATAGAAGAGAGCTTGAGTGTATCGAGAAGCAGTTTCATGATATATACTCAAAGCATAATGTGCAGTTATTTAATACTATAATCGATGCGAAGTTCCTAAGTAAAGTGTCTCCAACATCATCTCTAACTAACACTGATATCGATAACCCTGATATTAGTAAGATGGCAGGTGATGCTCAACCAGTATCGTATGTACCATTCCGTAATCAGATGTTTAATACGATTGCTTGTGCATATGCTGAGAGTAATGACATCCCAGAGGTGTGGTACGGTGCAGCAGAAGTAGATTCACTAGCAGGTTACTGGGATGGTAGTACAGAGTTCCTAGAATCGTTTAATAATCTAACTGCACTTAATAGAGAGCATAGGATAACGCTAGTAGCTCCATTGCTGACAATGTCCAAGGCGGCTATTGTACAAGAGGGTGTAAGACTAGGCGTCGACTTCTTAAACACGTGGACATGCTATTCAAATAGAGAAGACGGACTAGCGGATGCCACAACTCCCTCAAGTAGTATGCGTGTTAAAGGCTTTATTGATTCCGGTTGGGTAGACCCCATCAAGTATGTTCAACAGGATAAGCTAGATGAGCTATATAGGCAGAATAAATGTAAAGAAATTTAGCTTACTGCAATGGGTTCTTAATTACAAGCAATGCAATTAGATATAATTGGCCCATAACTAAGGACATGCCAAATATCCAATGCACACTTCTTAATCCCTCATCTTGTTTAGAGGGAGCTAAGAAAGCCCTTAGGTAGCAATAGGCAGATATTGTAAAAAACAGCTGTCTAAATATTAAATTAAAAAATACTCCCACATTGTGAAGCTTCTTCCAATCAGGAATCTCGAGATAATCTGCAGTCCATGGAATAGCCCACCATAGCGACTCTATAACCTTACCGGTGAATCCGATTATAATACCGGTAAATATCCAACCCATACGCTTTTGGTCCTTCGTACGGTTTTTACCGAAGCACACCTCTTTTGCCGGACCTTTGACTTCCCAGAGCACAACGATACACAAAGCGACAAGCGGGACTGTTAAGGCAAGGGATTGAAGCTGTGTAAGGGTTTTTATTACATCAAACACCATACTACTATTAATATTTATGGTAACAAATTATAGATTACTGAAATAACTATGAGCAATCTATTATAGAATAATACTTTGAGCGTGAAGGTATTACTCCCGTTTACGTCTACTATCCTCAACTAATATATCTACTGACCGCTGGATCTCTCTAACATCCATCTTAATATCGTGTATATCTGTCTTTAGAGGTGCAGTTTCTTTCATTATCTTTAGCTGTAGTTCAGCTTCAGTTCTATGCACATCTCTATCCCCCACATGAGCTGCTTGTGCATCAGTAAACTTCTGTACTAGAGCCTCAACACCATCATGATGTGGAGCTTCAGCATGCTTAGCGATATCGTTTAAATATACTATACCACCCCCTACGAAGCTAACCATACCCACTAACCCCAATATAACATATATCCAACCCTGTAAAGTTTTTGGTTTTTGAATTTGAACAGAATTATTAACATGCAGCTCAGCAATGGTCTGAGCTATTATAGACTTAATATCTTCATCTTTTGATGTACTATCCATAATTTTATGTTAAAGTATTTATACTATTAAGTCACTGTTTATTAAATTTTATAGACCGTAATTTCTAAGCTCAGCTAGCTGCTCACTTGTCTTTGGCATAAATCGTTCCTTAAAGCCGACGCTTTCTGTGATTGGCTCTACCTTTTCTTTGCTCTTTTGTGGTAACCCAACTACATACTGTGATGTGTATGACTCAGTAACTGTTTCTTCTGCATTTTCCATACCAGTAATGGCTTCCATACCAGACGTATCGACACTCTCGATATCATCTATATGAAACTCATGATCACCTCCATCATCATCTGATGCAAACACCTTATCTTCTGTAACATCATCTACTGCATACCACATACCATTAACGAGAATCATTGCATCACGAACGAGCTTACCACGTATACTATCACTAAATGACTCACCATCTTCAACTGCAGTATCAGTATTAAGGAACACCGCAACTTGATCCTCTCTAACATCAGGGTAAAGATTCATTACTAAACCCTTAACTAAATCTTCTGCCTTGTCTTGATCGCCGAATGTTCCAACTGGAGCCTCAGCATTAATACCAGCAGGAGTAATTTCTACTGTATAACCAGCATCTGCCATAATACCCTTTAGTCTTTCTGCAATCTCATCTTTATTTGATACAAGACTCAAGTCAACATCCAAGTCATCAAAGTCTAATGATGATCCTTCAACTTCCGTAATACCTTTTGCAAATTTAACAATGTAATCACCTACCTCATCAAGACTGTTTGCTAACTCCTCATCACCACCCTCTTCTGCTGCATCGGCCATAGCCTCTGCTTCTACTTTAGCTTCTGCTCTATCTTCTGCTCTTCTTTTATAAGCTTCCTTACGCTGTGCTGATCTTTGACCAACTTGAAACTCAACTGGGTCTGCAATACCTGTGCCAGCCGCGGCTTCTTTAATATCATCCGGAGAAGCATCATTAATAACACTTGCATACGTATGACCATCAACCTCTTGGGCCTTAAGAAACTCAACAAGAGGGGTCTGTGATGGAATGTTCCTAAAGCGTAAAAGATCTCTTTCTTCTTGTGTAGTTAACTCTCTACCAACACGTTTTGACATTAGGCCAACAATGATATTAAGAACAATACTTTTTGCCTCTCTAGTAGGTGCACTAGCTCCAATACTACGGGCTTCCTTTGCTGCTTTTCCCCATGGCTCCTTTAAACCAGGGAAGTTTTTTGAAACACTTTCCTCAAGAACGTTAATTCTTTCATAAATATCGTTGAATTTGCAGAACTCTCTCATATAATATATTTATACCAATGAAGCTAGATTATAAGGATTTTAATACATTAACACAAAAAGAGCTGTGTAAGATATCAGGAGTAGGTAAAACAACTGCTATACGGGTGTGCTCGATGCGACCATATAAAGAGAATAATGACCTTTTTAAGGTTAAAGGTCTTGGTAAAACAACCCTCAAACGGTTAGGTATTGAAAAGCAAGTAAAGGAGCGTAAAAAGTGGATAAGACATCCGGGTGATGGTAAAGACTACCCGGGTAGTTGCTTTGCAACAGATGCTAAAACTGAGCAGTTAGACTTCTTTTGGAGAATACCACGCGAACGTCGATTATACTTTGGTCATGAAGAAGAGTCAAAGGTTTTAATCGCGAAGATATTGGCTGAAAAAGAACAAGAGCTTATTTTAAAATAGTATATAAGTAATCTATAATGTGCGCAATATTTGGATCAGCAGATATCTCTACCTTTGAGGTGTTATACGAAGCTAATAAAGAGAGAGGCAACTTTGCAAGTAGTGCAGTTAGTCTCACTAGTGATGATCAGCTAATTATGAAGGCAGAGGGTGATATTAACTTCGATAAAGTAAAGATAAACACCATAGGTACAAAATATTTTATAGGTCACGTGCAAGCCCCTACTTCTGCGAAGAGAGACTGGACGTGGGATACGTCCCACCCGTTTGATAGCTTATCGTGGATGGTATTTCATAATGGCGTGCTAACAAATGCTGTAGATTTAGAGCAATGGTGTAGACCTAGCTGGAGTAACCCTGTTGATACGGCAATAATTCCAGAGTTATTACAGTGTACAATGGAGAGTTGTACTTATAAAAAACCGCGGCCTGTTTACTATATTAAGCAAGTACTAGAAATGTTAGAAGGTACATTTGCTCTTTCAATTATTGATTGCGATACGAATGAGGTATATCTAGCTAGGAGTGGTTCTATATTAAACTACAATAGTAAAGGAGACTATTCAACATTACCTGGTAAGGACTACAAAGAAGTACCTGAAGGAGCTATTTTAAGGTTAAACACTGAGACAATGAGATTTAATAAGGTAGGATCATTTAAAGTTAAGTCACCATTCTTATTCATATGAAGGTATTTTATTTTTCACTAACAAAAGGTAAGAAGAAGAACTGTTTACTCTACAAATCAGGTAGGTATGTAGATGGTGTTGAGATTTACTTTAAAGAACGTAACAAGATGTCAATCGCAAAGGCATATAACAGGGCAATCGATTTTTGTGTAAAGGAGGGGGTAGACTATCTTGTATTATGTCATGATGATGTTATTTTAGAGAACGTGACTGAAGCAAAACTACTGGAAAACTTCGATCAATTTGATATGTTTGGAGTTGCAGGGGCTACAGAATGTAAATTAGAGAAACCTGCCTTGTGGCATCTTATGGGTGGTGGATTTGGTGGTGGTAATCTGCATGGAGCAGTATCACACTTACAAGGTAGCACTAAAGGCATGACATCATTCGGACCATACCCGCATAGAACAGTGATGATTGATGGTGTGTTTATGGCTATTAAAAAGGAGGTATTTGAGAAAGTACGCTTTGATGAAAAATGCCCTGCAAAATGGCACTTCTATGACCTTGACTATAGTATGACGGCTCACAAAGCCGGCTTTAAGGTAGGTGTGAGTGATGTTATAATTACACATGCATCGCCTGGACTTAAAGAGTTTACGCCTGAGTTTGAAAAGGGGCAAAATTGGTTTATTAAGAAACATACGAGTTAGTTTGTATAAATATTGATATGAATTCAATAGATGAGTTTTTAGAGAAGGAGTATCAAAATTTAGTTGAGAGTACTGGTGTAGAGCTACCTGAAGATACCTGCTATTGCGGTACGGCTTGGATGCCTAAATTTATTAAATGCTCACTAAGTCATAAATTTAACGCTAGCTGTAAGGTACATGATATATATTATACGACTTTATGTATAGATAATGAAGATGCGGATGTTATTTTTCTAGAACACATGCTTATGCAAGCTGGTGAGTCTCTTATATGGCGGAGTGTTGCATATCTGATGTTTTTGAAGGTTAGAGTATTTCAATTTTTTAACAGAGACTTCTTTAGCTCTTTTAAAACATAATATAGTTGATAAATTAAGTTTACTACGTATAATACACTAGTGAGTAGACTTGATTTAGATACATTTGAGGACGTTTTAATATATAAATCCTTAACCGATAGCGGATATCTTGCATCTATTGCCGATATAGCTAAACCAGAGTACTTTAAAAATAAATCTATTGCTAGTATATTTACTATTATTAAGGACTTTTCTGAAAGACGTAATACTCTACCGACAATAACAGAAATTAAGTCATATCTTGTAACAGATGAGCAAAAGGCATCATTTAAATCACTAGTACAATCGTTTTCAGATATAGATAAAAACCTCAATAAAGAGGAGCTATACGATAATACGGAACAGTTCCTAAAAGAGAAGGCTGTTTACCATACTATGCTAAATGTTGCTGAAGATGTCTCAAGCGGTAAAGTTGATACAGCAGATGTTCTGCAGAAGTTTGAAGAATCATGTAATATCAGCCTAGTAACAGATCTTGGCTTTAATATGTATGATGATATCGATCTTTTAGTTAGTGATCTGAATGCAGAGCAGCGATTTATACCATCAAAGTGGGAGTGGTTAGACAATTGCTTAGGTGGTGGGTTTCTAGAAAACGGTAAGTCGTTATATGTCTTTGCGGGTGAGACTAATATTGGTAAGTCTATATTTTTAGGTAATATTGCACATAATATCGCGCAGCAAGGTAAAAATGTGTTACTAGTAACACTAGAAATGTCAGAAATGTTATACGCTCAGCGTATTTGTTCTGATGTAACCAAAATACCGATGAAAGAATTACGTCAGAACGGTCCTACTATTAAACATGTAGTTAAACAAGAAGAAGGTAAGATATTTATTAAAGAATTTCCACCAGCTACTATTACCCCTAATCAATTACAAGCCTTTATAAAGAAGTTCGAAGAAAAGGGTATTAAGATTGATGCAATAGTTTTAGATTACTTAAACTTACTTCACTCGACTATGGGTAATAACTCATATGAGCGTATTAAGCACGTAACAGAGCAGGTACGTGCTATGTCATATACATTTGAGTGTCCGATTATATCAGCAACTCAGCTTAACCGCTCAGGCTTTGATCAAGATAACCCCGAACTAGCTACTATCTCAGAGTCTATAGGACTAGCTGCAACTGCAGACTGCATTTGCTCTATCTATCAAAACGAAGAAGATAGGGAGATGGATATTATTAGGTTAGGTATGATGAAAAATCGATACGGTCCACGTGGTACTACACAAGCTATGCGGATTGACTACCCTACACTATCAATTGAGCAGGCAGATGATGTAGATCTGATAGATGATGGAGACGATACTCTTAATGCATTAGCTGGTCTTGCAAATTAATACTCACTCATTAAATATATGAGGTGAAAATATTAGTATTTACAGATAACGACCTCGACGGTGCGGGCTCAGCATTATTTATTAAGTGGTTGTTTAACCATAAACTATCACTGTTTACTGTTGTCGATACGACTGAAGCAACATTTACTAATGACTTTAAAAGTAGGGAAGAATTAATAGGGATATATGATAGAGTATTTATTCTCGATCTAGATTTGACAGAAAAGCAAATAAAGCTTGTAGATCAACAACACGTGGTTGTTGTTGATCATCATATACCACACTCTCGGAAGATTGAAAGCTACAATAAAGCAAAAGTTGTAGTTAAGGAGCATAGCTCATGTATTGATTTATTGAGATGTAAGTTTAACAAGCTTGAACTTACACCTGCTCAAGAAGAGATAATTAAATTTATTGACGACTATGATAGTTATACCTTAAAGTATGGTGATTCGCTTAAGTTAAATGCAATACATAGAACATTTAACAACCCTAAAACGGAAAAGTTTATTGAAGCTTTTGAAGCTGGGTTTAGACCATATACGATACATGAAAAAAACGGAATTAAGTTATTTATAAGTAAATTTAAAGAGCAACTACAAAATCAAGTATATAGAGGTCGAATAAAGGAGTATAGTGTGGTGTCTATAATGGCAAATTATGCTATAAGTGAAGTAGCGCGTTTTACTATTAATAAGTATAATGCTGATATCGGTATTGTTGTTAATATAGATACACAAACCGTATCCTTTAGAAAGAGTAAGACTTGCGACGCAGATGTGAGTATTCTCGCAAAGACGTTATGTAACGGTGGTGGTTCTGCATCTGCCGCCGGCGGTCATTTAACCAAAATGTTTGCAAACTTAACAAAAAACTTTATCGCATGATCAACTTTACATCACAATCACCCGCTAGTTCAATAGTTGAGTTAGAATCGGAACATTTACTATTATGTTTTTGTACATACTGTACACTTCTTAAAGGTAAGAAGCTTTCTTTGCAAAATATATTTGTACTAGTACTTAAAGAAGTAAGGTTGAGACGTATACTTATGAGCTTATTGTCTATAGATAATAACTATGAACTTGTTAAGGTGTTCTTGCAATTTGAACCGTCAATCGCGCAGTCAAAGTATATAACAAAATACCTTAACGCTAATAAGAGTATTGATCTTTAGAATATTACGTATATAATAATTATACGTATATGATTTCAAAGAAGGAAGAGCAAATATATAATAGTCATCTTTATACTTCACGTAAAGTTAATAATAAGCCGGTGCGGTTAAGAAGTAACTTTACGAAGTTAGCCGATAAGGATATTGTATGCTTGAAGAAACTATCAAGTTTCTTTTATAGATATAATCATATTAATTTACAAGATTGGTTTACTGCACCATATAAGATATATAGTGGTAGTGAGCAATATTATGACTTACATTTTTTTACTACAAGAAAGGCTCTTAAGTGTTATACTATGTATATGAAGCAACTCGAGGTAGAGGATCCGGATAGTGATGATGCTATTAATAGAATGAAGGAGTGTCTCGCATTTATTTATAGGTATTGTATAGATAATAATATAACACTCGAGCAATATAACCAAAGCATGTCTGCTAACATACCTACAGTTATTGCACATCTTAAGGAGCATAAGATTAACTTTTACACGTTGCATTTACTAGAGGTAGACACTATAATAAAAACAGTTGAGACAGCAATACTTAACTTCATAGTTGGTGATTTTTGGAATATATACTCACAGACTAGAGTTAAGTTTGTAAATTCTAACAAGTTAAAACAAAAAACAAGAAAAGTAAAAAAACAAATACAACTAAAATTAGTTGAAAACCAAAAAAAATAAATTATAATAATATCATGAGTTCGTTTAATATGTCAATGTTCGAGTCAATCAAGGGAGCCCTTGCTGACAGTAATAATAGTAATCAGTCAAACTATACCGAGATTCTACAATGTAGGCCCGGTAATACGTATACTGTACGTTTACTACCTTTTACCAAATCACCTAAAGATACTTTCTATCACTACTATAATATGGGTTGGTTGTCTTTTGCAACCGGTCAGTTTGTACAGGCCCTGAGTCCTCAAACATATGGTGAGCGGGATCCTATTGCAGAGGAACGTTTTCGTGCCTCACGTACCGGTAGTGAAGAAGAAAAAGAGAAAGCGCAGGCTATACGCCGTATGGAGAAGTGGCTAGTTAATGTATATGTTATTGACGATCCAACTAATCCAGATAATAACGGTAAGGTTAAGATGCTCCGTTATGGTAAGCAGCTACATAAGATTATTACTGAAGCCATCGAGGGTGAAGATGCAGAAGAGTTCGGCCCGCGGGTATTTGATCTTGGAGCCGAAGGTGTTAACTTTAAGATTAAAGTCGAGCAACAAGGTGATTATCCAACATATGTTTCATCTCGCTTTACAACAGCCGGTAAGATTGATCTTTCAGATGATCAACAAGAGAAGGCATATACAGGAGTGTTTGACCTAAGTCAAGTATTTCCACTTAAGTCATATGACGAGCTTAAGCAGATGCTGGATGAGCACTACTTTTGCAAGTCAGAAGATGCAGAAGAGATTACTATTCCTGAACCACCGGCAGCGGTTGCGAGTAAAGAGGTAGTAAGTGAACCAGCACCGGCGGCACCGACCGCAACTAGTGTTGATGATGACATTGATGAACTTCTAAAGGATCTCTAATAAATGAACCAGTCAGAAAAGGAAACATTGCTACAGTTTATGGGGCAAGTATATGGTGAAACAAAAAAGAATGATCAACTACTGGTTGGCCAGTCACAGCAACTACAGCCTAGAGCAGAACAGGTTAAACAACAGTTTACACAGGTGTTAAAGGCAAAAGCACAACCTAACGGTCCAGTACAGCCTTACACTCAACCTGCACCTTCACCGGAAGCTGGTACTCAACAACCTGTTACTCAACAGCCTGTTACTCCACAGCCTGTTACCCCAGAGCAAGCAGCTAAAGAGTTAGCGCAAGTAACAGTAACACCTGAACAGGCCACACAAGAGCTTGTTCAGGTCGTGCAAGAGCAAGCTGTTGACCCTAATCAAATGGAGTTTGACTTGAGTGAACCGACTCAGTTAGATAAAATTATTGAACTGTTAGAGAGTCAAAATAAATTATTAGTTGAAATTCGAGATAGTAGTATAAAATCAAAGTATAATGCAAAGAGAGCTAAGAATAAAAAACCGCAATGAATTTCTAAGATACTTAGATTCTGTTTCAAAGATAAACGATAGTGCTATTTTTGAAATAACGCCTTCCGGTATTAGCTGTCTCGTTTCTTCAATCGATAATACTCTTATACAACTATCTGAATATAAGAGTAACTTCGACTTTACTAGTGTGCTTAATATTCCTGACATTAAGAAATTTCAACGTGTTATTGATACTCTTAATAGTGATGAGTTTACGCTTACATTAGATACTAACTGCCTAGAATATAAAGGTAAAGATATAAAGTTCAAGTATCACTTATTCGAAGAAGGTTTCTTAAGTAAGCCTAGCCTTAACGTAGAAAAAATTAAGAATTTTGATTATGATGTAAGCTTTGAGTTTACTAGAGACGTGTTACAGTCGCTTCTTAAGGGAAGTACATTTGCTTCAGAAACAAACAAGGTATATCTTTATACAGAAGGTAGTAGTGTAAAGGCTGATTTAACTGATAGGGCTAGGCATAATACAGATAATTACTCTATTACAATTTGTGATAGTGATTTTGAACTTAAACCTACACCAATAAACTTCGATAATATACGGTTGCTATCAAATATTGATAATAAGTATACATGCAATATTAATACGGAATACGGTGTTGTTGTTATTGATAATAACACAGACGCTATTAAATTAAAGTATATAATTTCTTCCTTAACTCAATGATAAACAGGCATACAAAAAACAAACTCAAGACCGCAGGCTATTTCATTAAAAGATTACGTGATAGTAACTTTGAAACATTAAGGGTCTTTAGTAATTATAGCGAGACTGACCCACGTAAGTGGACGATTCTTGTAGACCCAACCGGGTCATCAGTGTTTATTACATGTTTTGAGAACCGACCGTTTAAGGGTGAATATCTATTTACCTTCGATGATGGTAATCAGGTGTTTAGGCAGGGGTATATTCTAAAGACGGACTCAATCGAGGTTGTAGTAAGAAAGCTAGTTGAAGGTGGTGTTGGACCACGAGGTGGTATCGGTCCACTTAATGAACTAAATAATAAGGATGAGTGAACAGGAAGATACTGATGAAAGCTTACGTGCGTTAATAGAAGAGGCATTAAAGATCGATATAAAAACAAAGCGTGAATATAAAGATCATCGTGAACTTGCGGACTCCTTAGGTCCTATTATATCAGAGTTTTTAGATAGCTTTATTGTTTTAGGGTATGACTTTAACGGTCAACCACTCAGTTTTCAAGTATCTACTAAAACGCAACAAAAGGATGCTCTAGATACATTAGTATTAAAGTACTTTTATCAACGTACAGGTTTAAAAGATGCAGAAGGTAGCAATGAATTGTA
>Ga0206126_10004633_pt1 | contig 13124 bp, 12 predicted proteins | sample Helgoland_Spring_5_FD_148621 | JGI IMG/M metagenome (GOLD analysis project Ga0206126, IMG submission 148621) | Pelagic subsurface seawater microbial communities from Kabeltonne, Helgoland, North Sea - Helgoland_Spring_Bloom_20160412_1 | ecosystem: Environmental > Aquatic > Marine > Epipelagic ...
TTTTTTAAATATTAAATTCATTGATTGTAAAGAGTTTTTTCAAACTCATGTCTATATAAAAGAATTATAAAATTTTTAATTGTACTAAATTTGAATGGAACTACTAATTTATTATTTTTTTTTTCATTAATTTTAACTAAAGAATAATTTTTATTAAATTTTTGAAGAATTAGAGTTGTTAAACTTGCGCTCAACAATAACACAAGTAGTGCTAGAAATATTTTTTTTTGATTAAATTTGTGCAACATATAATCACTTAAAGTTTACAAACTTTCATAAAAAAACCCCTTTATTAGAATTTAATAAAGGGGTTTTAAATTATTTTTAAATAAAATTATTTTAATTCAAACATTTTACCTTTTTTGTCTCCAGAAGTCCCATGTGAAGCATCGGCGTCAGCATATTCTATAATAAACCAACCTTTTGTTGCAGTACCTGCAGCAACGTTTGCAGAAGTAATAGCAGTTGATGCTATACCCGCACGACCTGCAGTTACGTCTGCAGTCACTAAAAGTCCAATATTAATGTCCCCTTTTTTAAGAGATGCCTTGGCTGTATTATACTTTACTTGACTTCCCCCAGCTGGATCATATGGATTTTTAAAGACATTTCCATATCCATCAGTTGCAAAATAACAAACTGCACCATTAAGGAATTTCGTAATTGTTTTAGTAGTAGCAGTACTATCATAAGCTGTTGTTGATGTTGTACATGAAGTACCATATGAATTAATTGCACCCGAAACAGTTTGAATACTGTTATTTAATAGCGTTAGTTCAGTTTCCATAAATCTTTTAACAGAGTTATAGTTTGCTATTGCAACCCTTTCTTTGGCAGAATCCGTATAACTTTGGTATCCTACTATTCCAACACCTGCTAATACACCTATGATTGCTACAACCACAAGTAATTCAACAAGTGAGAAACCTTTTTGTAATTTTTTTTTCATTTATATTCCTTTTTACCCTTGTTTTTTTTAATTATTAAAAATACATTAAATTGTTTTGTATTTTAGTAAATAAAAATTTGTTGATATTATTTAACATTTATCAATTTTTTATATAAATAATTCAAAAAACTCTTTATTTACAATGTAAAATAACTGTAACTATTATCACTGATTTTACATGTATGAATGCAAATTTTAAAAAACTAATTGAAGGTGAGATTAGTCTAAAAAAAGCTTTTTGGTTATATGGAAATATTTATCCTTTTTTTATTAGTCTCATAATAATAATTACAATTATTTATTTTCAGGAAAATATTAAAGAATCTATCCTAAAAAAAGTTTTTTTCGATATTAGCTTGTTCGGTAAAGTAATAATTATTATTCAAGGTATCATTTTTTTTACTTATGTATCATTTGCAACAATAGGTATTTGGCGATGTGCTAATAATTACAAAGGAAAAAAAATATGGATTTATTTAGCAAAGATAGCAATACTTTATGCTTACTATTCTTATATTAAAAATGCATTATTTCTATATGAGAATAGTAATTTGATACTGTAAATCTGTTTGGTCAGATAATTATTTATTCAATAATTTTTTTGCGATTTCTTCTATGGTACTTTCGTTTTCTTTAATCCAATTTCTAGATTTTGTAGATACTATATTTTTAACATATTTTTTTGCATCAAAAAGATTACTAAACTTTTTTATTGGTTTTTTAGCTTCCTTACTAATATCCGTTGATCCAATTTTATCTAAAACACTTTTAATTTCATATTCAGATAATTGGTCTTTTAATATCTTAAATTGTTTATCCATTTCATCTTGAATTTTAGGAAAAAGTTCCTCTTTCATTTGGTCTTTAATCAATTTGGAAGTTACATCAGTTTTTTCTTCACTTAAATTTGTTTGTTGCATATTATTTTGTAAAATTGAATGACTATGTTGTAGTTCAGATGAATGATACATTTGAAGCATTCTCATATTTTGTAAATCCATGACTTTAGATAATTGATCAAATTTATCCTGTAACTTTTCAGACTCTGTCTTATTTTTTTGTTTATCTTCTATATTTTTAATTATTTCCGGTTCAATATCTTTTATAGATTGAGTAACTTCATATATTTGATTTTCGCTAGTTGTTTTAACACTTTGAATTTTTTCTAATGTTTCTGTAATTTTTTTATTAATTTCATTTAAAGATTCTTCAATTTTAATATTATGATTTTTTAAATCGTTTATTCTATTTTCAAATTGAATTTCTAGAGGCTCAATACTATTAGATTGTTCAGTACCACTCTCAATTTTAGTTGAAATAGAATTAATGTTATTTTCAATGTTATTGTACTGATCACTTAATTGATTAATTTGATTTTCTAAATGAGCAAAATTTTTATTTACCTCATCCTCATGTTTGCCAAACTCCTCGTGGTAAACATTATTGATACTGTTTAGTTTACTTTCTAAATTATCCTCAGTTCTGTTAAGCGCTTCTGATAATTTAATATCTAGTTCATCATTGAATTTTTCTGAAAATAAATTTTTTTGATCCAATAACTCATCTATTTTTTCAGACAATTCATTGCTATTTAAATCCAAGTCATTTATCTTTTCATTCAAAATCTCTAACTGCCCATTGTGTAAATCGTTTATTTCATCGTCATTATTTTGAATGTTGTTGTTTAAAATATCTTCAGTTTCTTCACTAGATTTATCTATTGTAAAGCTCTCTTCTACAACATCTTGTGTATCTACGAGTGTTTCTGGATTTTGAACAATACCTTCATTTTCAATAGATGTTTTGTTTTCAATTTCATCTTCAACTATCTTGTCATCATTTACTTCATCTTTTGGCTCGATGATTTTATCATCATCTATTTCATCCTTAAGCTCGATGATTTTATCATCATCTATTTCATCTTTTAGCTCGATTATTTTATCATTGTCATTAAAAATTAAATCATTATTTGCTTCATCAATTTCATTGTAATTTAAATCTCTACTTACAATTTCATTATTTAGAAAAATAACTTTTTCTGATAGTTGACGTTTATTTGAAGAAGTTGGTTTTACAATTGTTTTAACTGGTTCACCAAGTTCAACTACTTCTTGCCCTGTGCCAGTTGAAGACATTTTTGTCTTTACTTCACTTTTAAGCTCTACAACTCTATCCTTAAAAATCTCTTTTAACTTTTGAATATATAGTTCTCTTGTTTCGCTGAGTTTTTTATTTTTCTGCAATTCTTCTTTGGCTTCTAGCAAAGTTTTTTTGATGTAATTTGGTGTTTTTTTCATATAATAAAAATTGTGAACGAATCAACTTATATTCTATCAAAAGTTAAGATTTAGTGAAAATTATTAATGTTCGGTTTATTTAAGAAAAATAAAACAAATATCGCTGAGGATGAGTCTATAAAAGATAAATCAAAGTTTGTAGTAGTTGGTTTTGTATTTATGCTCTTAACGTTTTTTGGTTTAATTTTTGGTGAAGTCTTTACAAGTTTAAGTTTATCTAAACAGCGAAATACACTTTCACAGTCAGAAAATATTGAAGAAGTAACCAATAATGCTGTTATTGGGATGGCAAAAGTTGGTAAAGATATCAGTGTTGCAGAATACGAATTTGTAAAAGAAATTATGAAATTTATGTCACCCAGTGAATTTCAAAGCTTTAAAAACTCAATATCTGGAATGGCTAATCAATTCAATGTTCAAATCAATGCTTTAAATGAAGGTGAACCAGACAAACTTAAAAACAAGTATTCTATTTACTACATTGAATACCAATTTTTAAGCACATTTGAAAATTTAACTTTTTTTAAAAATAAAATTGCAGAAACAAAATATAATGTAAATATTATAAATGAAAGTATATTCAGAGAAAATGCAAAGTCAGAGAAAGTTATTTCTGAAGGGACTATTGGAGTATATGTCTATGAAGAAAAAGATAAATTACTTTCAGAAAAAAAATCAATTATAGAAAAATTTAAAGCTGAAGAACAAAAAGCAAGCAGTCAATAATTAACCTACCTTAGAGATAGAGGCTCTTTAATATAATTATAAATTGGAGTTAAAAAATTGATGTATTCTTCTAGAATTGGAAAGGCCATTATAACATCCTCTTTTAGTGGAACTAATAAAACTGATGCAGCAAAAATCAATACTACAAGCAAATAAAATAGTAATCTTGTTCTTCTTGCAACGTTTGCTTTGAGCTCTTCCTCTGAAATATTCTCAGATTTTTTTATTTTCTCTAGAGCTTTCTCACTTTCTTTTAATCTATCTTTTTTAAAAAGTTTTCCAAAAAAACTTAAATTATTGTCTCTATCAATTTTATATTGATCTAAGTTTCTATCCATTTCCTCCTTGGAAGGAGGTTCACTTTCTTCATTGGTAAAAATTTTAAAATCTATTTTTTCTTTTTTTAAATTCGCTTCAGGTTCATTTAAATCTACCTTATTTTCTAAAGAAGTCATTTCTTGGTTTGTATTTTCAAAAATAGTTTCTTTTTGGAATTCATCCTCTATTTCATTCTTAGATACTGGTATACTTGTCTCAATAACTTGTTCTTCATTAATTTGATTATTGTTAGTTTCTTTTGTGGGATGATAAAACCAAACTTCTGAACAAGATCCACATCTTACCTTTGAACCTTCCTCAGGCATCAAATTTTTATTAAGACTAAATTTTTTACTGCAAGAAATGCACTCTATAATCATATATTGTAGCTATAAAACATGTGTTGTATTTATAAATTAATAATATAAAAAAAGATTAATGTCTATCGAACAAAAAATTGAAGGTGACGTAGGTAAACTCTTTTTATCGGGTGAAATTGATCTAGATAAATCTCCCGAGGTAAGAGAAAATATTAAGCAACTTATTGATCAATCAAAAACTATTGAAATTCAACTTTCTGGCGTGGGCTATATAGATTCTTCTGGAATTGCAGCTTTAATTGAAGGTATGCAACTTGCAAAAAATACCTCAAAAGAATTTTATTTAACAGATGTAAGTAATGAAGTTATGAAAGTGATCAAATTAGCTCACTTAGATAAATTTTTTAAGATTAAAAATACAACAGGTGAAAACGCTAACGAGGATATTAGTGCTCCTGAACAAACTGAGCCTGAGCCAGAAATTCAAGCGAGTGAAAATGTAGATTTAAATACATCTGACAACGCTGAAACAAATAAACCACAAACTGACGAGACCGAGCCAAGCATCAAAAGAGATGACGATGGTGATAAAATCAAATTTAAGAGATAAGTGATTCTTTTTAGCCTATTTTTACTAGGTTCAATTTTTGGAAGTTTTTATAATGTTTGTATTTATCGTCTTCCGAAAGATCTGGACTTGGTAAATAAAAAATCAGCTTGTACAAGCTGTCAGTATTTAATTCCTTTTTATTTAAATATTCCTATTGTTTCCTATATTTATAATTTAGGAAAATGTAAAAATTGCAATTCAAAAATTAGTAAAAGTTATTTAATTGTAGAAATTTTAACTGCATTTATTTTTGTAACAGCATATCAAAAGCATGGATTAGATTTAAATCTAGTTTCTTATATAGTTTTTTATTCAAGCTTATTAATAATTTTTTATACCGATTTAAAAGAATATTTAATTTTGGATAAAATTACATTACCCATTTCTTTCTTTGGGCTAGTACTAGCTATCTTGGATAAAAGCCCATTTCAAACTAACTTAATAGAAGCGTTGATTGGTGGTGTAATTGGATACCTAACAATATACTTAATTAGGTTTATTTTTTTTAAAATTAGAAAAGTTGAAGGCATGGGTCTTGGGGATGCAAAATTATTTTTATTAATTGGTATTTGGCTTGGAATAAAATCTATTTATGTAATCCTTATGACATCTGCATTAGCTGGTTCAATCGTTGGTATTTTTATTATTTATAGATACAAAAAAAGTAAAAATTTTCAGATCCCCTATGGCTGTTTCATCGTGTTATCAGCAGCTTTATATCCTGATTATGGTTCACTAATTTACAATTTAATTTAAATCTTTATATTGATAGATAAAGTGATTCGTTAATAAATGAATAATATTTCAATCAACCAAAATATTAAAAAAAATTATCAACTTCTGGATAATAAACAATTTGGTCTTGCTGAACAAAATGCACACAACTTATTAAAAGATGACCCTAATAATCATGAAATATTTAATTTAATTGGCGATATTCACTATAAACAAAATAATTTTGATAAATCGATATGGTATTATTTTTCTTCATTAGACAGAAAATTTGATGCAAAAGCATTAAATAGACTAGGGACAAATATTTTTCTTCTTAATAATAATGAGATTGCAGAAAAAGTATTAACAAATTTGTTGGCGCATGATCCAAAATATATTCCTGGATATTTAAGCTTAGGTTTAGTTTATGAGCAAAATAAGAAAATAGAAAAAGCAATTAATTGTTACAAAACTGTTATCGAATTAGATCCTACTGAAATAAAAGCTTACTTAAATCTAGCAACTATTTTAAAACAAGATTTGAAATACGCTGATGCAGTGAAAGTTTATCAAGATGCAATAATAAAGAATCCTAATAATCATTATATTTTAAGTAATCTTGGAAATCTTTTTTATATTCAGCACAAATATGAAGATGCTATAATTTGTCATCAAAGAGCTATTCGAGCAAAGCCTAACTCGCATATAGTTCATTTTAATTATGCTAATACTCTTGTAAATGCTGGTAAGTTTACTGAAGCAATTGAAGCATATAAAACTACATCGAAAATAAATCCTACATTTTTTAGATCTAAAATAAATTTAGGTAGCGCTCTATTATCAATGTCAAATTTTGATGAAGGTTTTAAAGAGTATAGCTATAGAATTTACGAAGATAAAAATCTTAAAACGTTAATACACAAAAAAAACTTAATATGGAAAGGTGAAAATCTTAAAGATAAAACCATATTAATAGTTGCTGAAGAAGGTCTTGGAAATACTATTCAATTTTCAAGATATTTAGAAACACTTAATCAGTTAAATGGAAAAATTATATTTAAATGCCAGGAAGAAATTCATCATTTATTTGAAAATCTTGATTTTATAGAACAAATAGTTTCTTTGGATACTGAAATAGAAAATTTTGACTATTGGTGTCCACTGCAAAGTTTGATTTATTTGCTGACACCAGATTTAAACAGTAATTGCCCTCTACCAACTGAGATTAAAATTAATGACAACAAAATGCTTGAATGGGAAACATTAATTGAAATTAACAATAATGTAAAAGTGGGGCTTAATTGGCAAGGAAGTAAATCTAATCCAAGAGTAAAAAATAATTCTATAGATTTAAAATTTTTTAACAGTTTAGTTAAAAATCAATCTGCTAATTTTATAAGTTTACAAAAAGGATCTGCTTTATCAGATATTGAAAAATATAAGTTGGAAAGTGATATAATCAATTATGATCTATTAATTGATAGTGGATCACAAAAATTTTTAGATACTGCTGCTATAATAAAGTTTCTTGATTTGGTAATAACTACTGATACCTCTATAGCTCATTTAGCTGGTACACTTGGTACTCAAACATGGTTATTACTACCTAAAGTATCTGATTGGAGATGGTTAAATACAAAAGATGAGACTATCTGGTATGATAATTTTAGAATTTATAGACAAAAAGTCCAAGGAGATTGGTCAGAAGTTTTTTCAAGAGTAGAAAAAGACTGCGATCAATTAATCAATAACATATCAGAAATTCGAAAGACTTAATTAAGTTTTTTCCAAAAGTTTTTATCCATATCTTTTGAAATACTTTTTAGCCTTGAGATCATAAGTTTAGATTTTTTAAAAAGAATCTCATCTTTTTCTATTATTTTTTTAAATTCTTTATGTTCTACTATCATATAAGCGAACAACTCTGCTTTATCTTCAGCTGCGTTACTTCTAGAATATTTAGATATATAACCTTTTGTAGAATTATCTATCCCCGAACCATCGATCAAATATTCTTCTAAATATTCTTGTTCATTAATTTTATTCCACTTTTCATCTAAAATAATCAACGACAAAGAAGAGTCTATTATGTGATAAAACTCATGATGAAAAACTTCTTTAATTTTTTTTACTTTATTAGTATTAATTTTGTTAATGGCACTTAAATTAAGATAGAAAACTCCAGGTGATTTATCATAATGACTTAAGGCAATACCAGTTGGTTCAAAATCGATATTTCGATCAGTAATTTTTTCACAAATTACAACATATTTTAAACCTGACTTTTTTAAAAAATTTCTAGGATACAATTCTATCTCTTTACGAAGGACATTAATTATTTCTCTATAACTTGACTCACTTTTTGTGCAACCAAACCCATTCTTATTTTCAAAATTTTTTATATTGATAAAAATATCTATTTCTTTTGCAGAATATACCTTTTTAGCACTCATATATTCTCCTAAAACTTTTAGCTTTTTCTTTGAGTTAATATATTGTGCTAATCTATTATATTTTAAATTTTTCTTTAAAGTTCTAAATCGCACCAAGCATTCTACCCCTTCACCATTTTTACAATCAAGTAATGCTTGATCGTCTAATTTTTTTTGCGTTTGACTTCCATATCGAGTAAAGATTTTTCCATCTAAAGACTCTACGATTGTGCCTTTAAAATTTTTATTTTTTTTTCTTTCTTTTTTAATAATTGAGATATAATTTTTTATGAAGTTTGCTCTTTCTTCATAAAACTTTCTATTATCTTGTTTGGCATAAAGGGATTGATAATAAAAACATGTTAAGAACAAAACTAAAAATAGTTTCATTAACTATTTTTATAAATCTTTAAACTAAAGCTTGATTTTATATCTCTATAATTTTCCGTATAACAAGAAGTAAATACTTCTATTTTATTTTGCTGAGGAGCATCTGATAAAATAAAAGATAAAGAATTACTTTCCAGATTTTTAGGTTTCAAATCATAATTTGTGAAAAATTCTTTCCACATATCAATTTTTCGTTTGCATTTATTTAAGTCTGCTTGTTTTTTATCATCAAATGCAATTATAGAAAAAACTAAATTTTGCTTATTTGTATAAAAATAATAATTATTAAAATGTTTTGATTTTTTGGAGGGGTTAACTTTGAAGCATTTTCCCTCAGAAAGACTTTTTTGACACTCTCCAATAATTTTAGTTTTACTAGTATTTAATTCATTTAATAAATATTGATCAAATATTTGGGTCAATCTATTGGTTGGTAGTGTCACTTTATTATCTTTCGGTGATAACAATTCACTAACTGAAGAGATATCAAAAGTTTCTTTCTCTTTGTTGGTTTCGCCAAACACTTTTTCTAAGTTTTTATTAGTTTCTTGTTCTGGCAGGTCTCCAGACTCCCCAGAATGAGCGTTTACTTGAAATATAATAACTAATAGAATTATTTGAATTAAAAGTTTCATTTATTTAAAACAGTAATTAAACTTATACTTAGCTAAAATTTAAGAGAAATCAATGAACGAAGACCTCCAAAAAAATCTAAATGAAATAAAAAAATTACCTGGCCTTAAAAAAGTTAAGGAGGAAGTGACTAATTTGATAGCCTTCTTAGAAAACTCTAATGAAAGAAAAGAAAAAGGTTTAGGTGAAGGATTGGCTATAACTTATCATTTAATTTTTTCTGGAAACCCAGGTACTGGTAAAACAACTGTTGCAAGACTACTTGCAAATATTTATCGAGAGATTGGTCTGGTATCAGGAGGTAAATTAATTGAAGTTACAAGGAGTGATTTGGTAGTTGCAGAAAAGGGCAAAACAGCCGAAAGATCAGCAGAAAAATTTAATCAGGCAATAGACAATGTTCTTTTTATTGATGAAGCTTATACGTTAGTAAATAAAAATGATCCAAATGACAATGGGCAAGAAGCAATTGATGAATTACTTAAATACATGGAAGATTACAGAGATAGATTAATTGTTATTGTAGCTGGCTATAAAGATAATATGAAAAATTTTATTGAAGCAAATGCAGGACTTGCATCACGTTTTAAAAAAAATATTTTTTTTGAAAATTATAATGATCTTGAACTTTATCAAATTTTCTACAAGTTATGTAGAGACAATAATTATATGATAGCAAACGATGCGAGCACAAATATTAAAGAAGCCTGTAAAAAAATTATAGAAATTACAAAAGAAAGATATTCGAACGCAAGAGATGTGAGAAGATTTTTTGAAGCTTGCATTCAATCACAATCGGTAAGACTCTCTAAAAAAGATAATAAAAGTAAATTAGATCTAATGATGATTAAAAAAGAAGATATTGATAATACAATAAACAATTTTTCTTAACTTATAATCCTTGAATTATGATAGCTAACTATAAATCTTCTTATAATTTCATAAAAGAAAATAATTAGTGCTATGAAAGTTATAATTGGAATATAGTTTAAAATTTTAAGATATTTTAGATATAATATTTCAATAGCAGATCTCTCTTCCATTTGAATATCATGCAATCTATTTGCAATTAAATGTACTTTAGGATTTTTTAACTGAGAACATTTATCTAATATTTGATACAATTGTAATTTATCATAATAATTAATTAATCTTTTTAGATTTTTTTCTACTACATAACAATTTGCAAACAAATTATTATAAACATCATCTAAAGTTAGATCTCTTTTATATGAATTTCTCATTTCATTGTTTAAACTGATATAAATTTCCTCAACTTCTTCTTTTGTTGGATTTTCTTTTAAAACTATTTCAATTTTTTTCTCAAAATTCTTAATTTTATCTTCAACACTCTTTTTAATATCGTTGTTTATATTTTGGTCTGGAAACGTTGCGATAATAGTTTCATCCTTTCCTATTTCATTATCGCTCGATATAACTTCATTATTCTGTTCTAAATCTTTATCAGATTTCATAGGAGGATCTTTCTTTAAAACCACTTTAGTTTGTTCCTCATTATCATTTTGATCTTGATCAGATTTTACTGGGATATCTTTTTTTGCAATCACGCTTGGTATTCTACCTTTTGCAAATTCACCAAAGAATTTTCTAAATGTTATTGAAAAAATATTAGAGCTTATGTCCTCTTTTGTATTTTCTAACAAAAATGCATTAGCCATTAGGCTTGAGTTATTCTCTTTATTAAGAAAATTATACCCCACTCCTAAAGAGTAGTAGTCTTCTTTGTCTCTTGGTAAATCGTGATTAAAAGTAGAACCAGATGCAAATCTTGCCTTATTTTCTGTTCCTTCAATAAAGTAGTCTCTAGATACAAACGCTGCTAATTCCAATTGGCTTAATTTATTATCTTTTTCTGAAAAGTTTTTTGATATTGAAATTCCAACCTCAGGTTTGATGATAAAAAGATCTTCATTATCAACTGACAATGCCAAATCACCACCTGTTTCTTTTGTATCTCCCTTAAAAATATAGCTATAATTTATTTTAGCAGATGGAGATATTTTATAACCATCAAAGTCATACTTTGCTATATGCTGAACTTCTAGATTTAAACCAACATCATAAAAATCAGATTTATATTTATCATCTACAGAGGTTCCAAAAACAGATACATTTCTGTTACTATTAGTCTTAGAAACAAACGCACTACCTAATAAATTGAACGCATAATCATCCTCATCAATTTGCTTAAACATTGATGAGTGCATTGTATAAATTTCTGCATCACCATAACTATCATTGTAAGTTGTATCAGTTTTTGAAATTCCAATTGAATACCCGTTAAAATTTATCTCATCTTTTTTAAATTGTTCTCCAAATAGTATTCCTGCAGTATCAGAATTATATCCTGTATAACCTTCACCAATATTATCTCTTTTAGTATTTGTTCCAAAAGTTCTCAAAAATGATGCTCTATCATCAGACTCAAACCTTTCAAAAAAGGATTTATTTTTATTATTTTTTATAAAACCTAAAACTGATACATCGCTATAATCATAGTATTCACTGTATTTTTTTTTATCACCATACAAACCTTGGTCTTGTAATGAAGCTAAAGTAAGCTCATTAGTTGTTGAAGTAAAATTTGTTACAAATGTTGTATTTGAAAGAGACGTTGTGCTTGCTACAGCTTTATTAAAATAATTATGATTAGTATTAGATTGAATAGAGGATGTTGCCATAACCGTACCTTTTAGTTTATCTAATTCTGTATTGACCGAAGAAACTGTTGAACTATCCAGTACATCTTTTACAGCTTTTAATGTTCCGCTGGTTGCATTATCAAAAACTTTTGCAATATCTTTTGAAGATGAAACTGTTGTTGTGCAGTTAATATTGCATGCACTAGCTGCTTCAGCAATCTGTAAAGAAACTGTTTTAGCTGAAGTATCATAAACAATATCCCAAGTAGCATCATTAAGATTGCTCTCGTTATTCATTATCTCGGTTGAAAACGTTCCATTAAATGTTCCACCACCTGAAGCATCTACAATAGTGTGTGTCACGTCTGAGTAAGTGGTATCTTCAGGATATAAAGAAATAGTTCCAGCAAGTTCTGTATTTCCATTAATTACTATTTTGTCTGCTGTTGTTAAATTAAATTCTATGTTTGTAGTGTCATCTGCAGATAGCGTTAGGTTGTCATCTATAGTAAGAGTGCCTATACTATTTCCTGGAGCTAAAGTACCAGCTGTTGATGAAAATGTAACATTACCATCTATAATACCACTACCACTTAGTGTACCTCCTTTAACAATAATATTTCCCTCAGTGATTTTATTTGAGCCGTCACTACTTCCTCCTGCAAATAATGTTCCTCCAGCAATATTAATCGTTCCATCAAATGTGTTGGCACCAGTAAGAGTTAATTCTCCAGAACCCGATTTATTAATAGTACCTGATCCTGAAATAACTCCAGATAATGTCTGATTATTTGAAGAGTTAATACCTAAATCTCCAGCATTAGAAATATCACCTGCATAAGATCCTCCACCTAATTGACTTGTAACCAATAATGTACCTGCTGAAATAGTAGTATCTCCACTGTAAGAATTTGTACCAGATAAGGTTAAAATACCATTTCCTACTTTAGTTATAGATCCAGAACCTGAAACAGTACCGCTTAATTCTTGGTCATTTGCATCACCGGTAGTCAAAGTTACAGCATTAGCAATTTCTATTGCTCCTGCTCCATCAACAGAAGCGATAGTATCA
>Ga0206126_10004639_pt1 | contig 13109 bp, 14 predicted proteins | sample Helgoland_Spring_5_FD_148621 | JGI IMG/M metagenome (GOLD analysis project Ga0206126, IMG submission 148621) | Pelagic subsurface seawater microbial communities from Kabeltonne, Helgoland, North Sea - Helgoland_Spring_Bloom_20160412_1 | ecosystem: Environmental > Aquatic > Marine > Epipelagic ...
CGGTATTGTCAATGATTTCACACCAGCAGAACAAATCATCATTGAAAACGAAAATAGATGGGGCAAATCGCCCCCAGATGGCGAAACAAAAAATTAGGTTGTGTGTATTGTTTGAATACCGAATGTATGTTCGAACGAATGCGCATGTAGGGTTAAAGAAAACCATTTATTTTTAAATATATCCTCTACGTTTACAGACGTTTGGTGAGCATTTTCGGATGTCTTTTGTCCAGTAACGTATCAGAGGCCATGCTACGGTTGGAATGCCAGTATAATGCACTTTCATTTGAAATTTTAGGAATTGTTTTGGTCCCATAACCCAACAAAGTAACAAACATAGTAAATATAATTGTCAGATTCTAAAAGTAATCGTCAACCAGATTTCTAAAATTTTAGAAATTGACAATCGAATTTCTAAAATTTTAGGAATTGACAACCGAAGTTCTAAAAGTTTAGTAATTGAGTTTTTAAAAGTTTAGGAATTGACAGCAGATTTCTAAAATTTTAGGAATTGTTTTTGGTCCCATAGCCCGACATAAGTAAAATATAATTGACATACTAAATAAATAAATTAATACTGAATTTCTAAAATTTTAGGAATTGACAATCAGATTTCTAAAAGTTTAGGAATTGCTTCCTGATTTCTAAAATTTTAGGAATTGCTTCCTGATTTCTAAAATTTTAGGAATTGACTCCGTTCTAAAATTTTAGGAATTGACTCCGTTCTAAAATTTTAGGAATTGTCGATTTCTAAAAGTTTAGAAATTGTGGTCCCATAACCCAACACAAGTAAAATATAATTGACAAACATCCAAAAGATCCCTGTAAAAAGTAGTCAAATAAATCCCATATTTATCAAAAGATTTGTATTTTATATACTTCAGTTAGTGAAATGCAAGCGGCATTATACAAATGTTGCTTTTGTTTGCAGACAACAGTCAAACCAACCATCATGTGCCAACGAACCCACGTTGCGTGTTTTGAATGTGTCTGTCAAAATCTAAGGACAAACGATGACTCTAAGTGTCCAATATGTCGGGACAGTCTGCGACTCCGATTTGACCGTCTTATTTTAGAATCTGCAGATTGTTTTCCGCGGTCCAAACGTCGTAAAACAGCACACACAGCGTACGATGTCTTTCTTAAAATTCTCGTGCTAAAACAAAAGGAAAAATTTAAACCATTCACGCGAACCATGAAACGATTTGCATTGGCCACAGATTCGCAGATTTCTCTCGAACAAATGTCGGAAGATGTTGAAAATATTCGAAAAGCAAACGAATCCATCAAGCGTCTGACATCACAACGACTCTACGACAGTATGGAGAATATTTAAGAAAGACACCACTCCACAGGATTGCCGTTCAAACGCTTCTTCATAAAATGACAAACTTCCACCAAGCGAAGCACAGCGGCAGCGTTCGAGTCTACAGACTCCTCCAGGATGTAGTAGACCCCCTTGAGAACGTGAAGGACCGGACTAAAGCGTTTCTTCTCCCAAAGGACAATGAGACGGCCCGCTTGAGCCTCACCGGCACCCGAAGGAGGAAGACCCCATTGAACATATGGTCCAAAGGAGCGATTCCCTTCGCGACCAGCGTTGGTATTATTCTCCTCAGTTTCGTCAATGCCGCGAGATTCACTGATGATACCCGTAATAATGTTGTGATGACCATAGACATCTCCAGAGGTGAAGTTACCCACTGAAAGAGAGCGAGAACCGCATGGGAGGCGGTGTTGTTCACGGCAACAGAGAGTGTTTTTGGAAAAGCCCTCTCTGTTGTTGGGGAAATCTTTGCCTTTTCCCATAGCATCGGCGAGAAGTCCCATCGCACAAGTCAAGTGCATGGTTTTGTACTTGGATTTCATGGCCTTCTTTGTTTGCTTGCGAATCGATTCAGCATCAGAAGAACGGTTTTCGCTGGCGGAATTGTGGTCATCCAACTCCGTACGAAATTGGAGAAGTTCATCAAGAGCGCTGGCAATCTTGAAAACAGAAGCTTCGAGTTTGGCCACAGCATAGCCAAAATGACCATCGGCACGTTTGCGCAACTTGTGAATCGCTCGCAAATCAAGAGAGGATGTCTCTGAGACCCTTTGTGAAGCCACTCGACGTCTTTGGAAAGGTCTTGACGATAAGGAAGTTGTGGCAGGGCGGATCATGTTGTGAGTGTGAATGAGTCCTAAACTTTTAGAAATCGGACAAAAGTTTTAGACATCGGACAAAAGTTTTAGAAATGAAATCATGAAAAGAAAAGATTTCATACACATATAAATAGGATGGTCCGAAATACACATGGCATGTCGGATTTGTATGGAATCGGCCAATCTAACGTCGGTCTGTGGCTGTCAGGGCACGATGGAACTTGTACACGAAGAATGTATACGAAAGTGGCATGCAGTATCCGGTGCCACCACCTGCGAACTCTGCAAAGAGCCGTTTCGTCTGGACTTGCGCCGGACCGACATGTGTGCCATTGCGCTTTGGCTCGGCGTGGGAAGTTCCCTGGCAGTCATGCATGCATTTATGCTGTGGCGGCAAATTAGCATGGACCCAAATGACGTCTATGGTACGATAGTGGTAAGTGTGGTGGTCAATATCGGATATGTGCTAGTTTTGACAGTAATGAAGCACAACGATTATCATGCGCGATATCATGCGTTGTTGTTGTGGCTCTGTATTTTTGTTGGAAGTTCGATTGCATTGCATTTGAGTGATGAGGGCATAAGTAACTATTTACTCGTGCCGTATGGCTGTACCATACTAAGTTTTTTCGCCTTCTATGTTTGTTCCCAGCGGATTCACGAATATCATGTATAAAGTTATTCTTTTACAACAAAAATGTCTGTATCACTCAGTTCGATTGCTGGGATGTCCGGAACGAAAAAAAGACGCACTGGCAAAACAGTCATGTCTTCAAGAGTTTCATACCGACCATTAATAGTAGGTGCCTATGATTATTTTCAAAAGGACATGCTCAACCAACTCATCAATCTCAAACCTAAAACACACTTCCAAACAGTGACAAACCAGGTTAAAACCAAACAACAGAATTATGGCGATGTTCGCCTCGCAAACATTCGACGATTTCTGGACAATGTCAAAGGATACGACCGTTCTGAAATGCAGAAACAGTTCCATGAATCCTTCTTACAAGCTGTGGCACTTCATTTGTACAAGGACGACCCAGAAGTCGATATGGACAAAATCATGTCCATGAATGAGTGGCCTAACCTCAAACAGCAGGTCCTCTGTCTTACCCCAAGACGCTTTGGCAAAACAACCGCCGTTGCTATGTTCGTCGCTGGATACTTTTTGTCAGTTGAAAAGGCTCAGCTGTGCATTTTCTCGACGGGAAAGCGCGCCTCCGACAGTATGCTTGACAAGATTCACGAGTTTGTCAAGTTAATTGATGAACAATTGGGCACAAATCACGATGCGTGTTGCAAACGCAAAGGAGAGTTCCTATATTACTATGGTGAGGGTGCCAATGACGTCCGAAAGGTCGCGTCATACCCCTCCGGTTCGGAGAAATTGCGAGGGGTCGGTGGTGACCTGATTCTGCTCGAGGAGGCCGCTTTCATGCCGATTAAGATGTTTCATGAGGTTATTGTCCCCCTCTTAGAACTGGAGACGACGGCCCTCATTTGTATCTCGACACCTCAGGACTCGAGTAATTTTTATTCGATGATGTTTGAAATGGTCGATGCGGCTGGCGAAAAGCTTTTCAATCAGATTCAAATTTCAATGGTCTGTGAAGACTGCAAGTTGGGTCCCCATCCTGAAAAATGCACCCATATGAAGCATCTTCTGCCGAAATGGAAGTCGGGTGGGAAACAGGATATGGTGCGTCAAATCTATGGTGACAATGCTAAAGATATGCTTCGTGAGTCTATGGGTGTCACGACCAATGATAATTGCTGCGTCTTTCAGGACGAATGGCTTGACAAGTTTACCAAACGTTCGCCTTATAGCCCTGCATCGACGCCGCCAGTGGTCTTTGTCGCATGTGACCCGAACGGTGGAGGTTCCTCACAAATGGCCATTGTGTCACTGTTTCAAGACCAAAACAATTTTGCGGTCTGCGGTCTCGAGTCACATGCGGTCAAAGGCCATGGCGAAGTACGTCATCTGTTGGAGACGCACGTGCGGGCAATTCGTGCCACCTTTCCCAGTAGTTATATTATCTTCATACCCGAATCAAACTTGGGACACGAAGCGTCCCACATGGCTCACATGTTAAGAGACATCCCGAAATGTCGTTCCTTGATGGAAAAGGGCGAGCCTGGCGTTATAACGACACACAAGCGCAAAGAATTGTATACAAACAGTGCAGTAGAAAGATTTGCGGGTGGTGCTGTGTGGTACGCAGAACAGTTTGTATGTGCTAATCCATATGGTGATGCCAATTCTAGGGCGGCCAGAGTCAAAAAAATGTTTCGGAGTCAGTTGGGCATTTTCAGCAAGATTGTGGTCGCAAGAGGCAAAGAGTATAACATTCCGAAGGTCATCTATTCGGGAAAAGAACAAGGCAACGATGATTTAGTCATGACGTTCATGATTGGTCTGTATTGGTCCATTAAATTCTTTACAAATGCAACAGACCCTACCGCAAGAGAAGTACTCAATCGTTAAACTATTTTTTTTACTAGAAAGTTGAAAATAAAATCCTATCTCTGATATCTAAATACCTTATATAGCTGTAAGCATTCAAAAAAAAGAATGCAACCAGCAGAAGAAACGTCTATCTGTTTTTGGCGCCATGGTGTGACCGTACACATGCGCGTTTTCGTGCTAGAAACCTGCCGAGCTATTCAGTGGTGGTACGAAGGCCAATCTGACACGGTCTATGTGCCGAAAGTCGGCGCGTTGTCGCCCACATTTGACGGTCAGTCGGTAAACTTTGCACAGACGGTCCAACATTCACCGGTCGAGTTACCACCAATTCCAACGCCTGTAGACAAAGAAAAGTTTCACAGCATGCTCCAGCAGAAGCCCGTGCAACAAAGCGACGTGTCGAAGCATATGACAGTCGTCTCACAGATGTTGGATTTAACGAAATCGACCTCAGAAAACGAAATAAATCGTAAGCTTGCATTGCACAGGGCTAAACATAAATTAAAAGCTTTTGCCGCGTTTCAAAAAAAATGACAGTTCTAAAAATTTAGAAATTCTAAAGTTCTAAAAATTTAGAAATTCTGAATTCTAAAAATTTAGAATTTTAGAATAAATAACATATAATCAGTATTTACTTGTCTTATATTTTTATAAGAATAACAACATGTCGTTATTTGTCAATAATTTTGGTTCAAATAACAACCCCAGTGGAAGTGCCATATGCACTCTATCCAACGAACTGGTATTTCTAGCGGAACAAACGGCTCAGGAAGTCTTCGTCGTGCAGGGCGACCGCACAGTCAAAAAAGGCCAAGCTGAAAAAATGTGGAATGCTTGGTCCGAGGAATGGGACGGCATTCCGCACAATCTCTACATGTTCTCTGGGCCACTACGGGTTCCCACGGAAGGTGTGAAAAATGATAAACCAGTCACGTACACTCGTTTGGAATGCGCTCGTGCCATGATAGAGCACGCCATTGCAAAATCGTGGATATGGAGAGGACTTTCAAAAGGAGCTACCATCAAAGACAACATCGAGTCTTTCGTGGATGACCAAGGCAACCCAGACAAAGCTGCCCGTAAAGCCTACGCCAAGGTAGTGGTATGGCCGGGCCGGACAGCTGAAGTCAGTCCTGCCATATCAGACGAAGAACTGGAAGCCTTTGTAGCCATGTGTGAGCGCTTTACTACATGGTGTCTGAACGGTTCCGACGGTGAGTTTGGAGAGCCGGGTCTGTCCCATCTATTGACCGAAATGGTCATGGGTGGTATCAAGGAAGGTTCCGACGCGAGGACGACAGCCATCGAGGAAGGATTTGAAGAGGCATGCATTAACAAAGCGTTTGCAGATGTCAATCTCAAAGAAAAAGGCCTGGTCGAGTATTCGTCTCGTGGACGTACTTCTTATACGGCGGCCTTTCTCCTACGGATTCCCAAAGCAGACATGGCCACATGGTTAGCTGCTGAAGAGCCAAAACGCGTTCAAGAAAGCAATTGGTTTTGCGCACACGCTTGGTACGCTTATTTGCCTGGTATTCACAAGGCGGGCATGGGCAAGGTCAAGGAGCGTCACGAAACGCGTAATCGCCGTTGGGTCAGCATTGATGACGCGCGCCAACTTCTGGACGCCAAGAATTTGGGAATTTTGGACCACGTACTCGCTAATATCAAATAAAAATATATAAAATTTAGGATTTAATTACTCTTCTTCTTTTGTAGCTGCTGCCAGCTCTCTCTTGGCCATGGGGTCTACTTCTACGTACTGGTCCAAGTGGTCTGGCTTAGGGGTCTTGGCGGCGACTTGGAATGCGAGCATAGGGTGCTCTGGCTGGTACTCTGGTAACACGTCTTCTTCTTCGAAACTTTGTGGTTCAATCACGGTAGGTGCGGTATTTTTTTGGAGACGAGACATTCTTTTTTTTAAAAAGAATGGCCGCACTATATAGTGCCAAAAAACTAATTTGCGCATATTCGAAAAAGGGTATACATCCAATGTTATTCAACAAAAACGATGCGGCGATTTTATAAAAAACGAACCCCGCCGAAAAATTTCACGTTGACCGTTGTCGATGACAACACATTGCGTGTAAAATCAAGCAAAATGTCGCACAAGGACCTAGACGTTTTAAAAAAGGCTTGTCACGTGAACGATAAGCGCAAAACCTTTGACATCGCCAAAGTAGATTGGCGTACATTGATGACCTTTTCGGACAAATTTACCATTGCCGACGTCCCCATGCACGTACAACGTTTGATGCAACGCCAGCCTACTGAACTGTTCGACCTTGAAAAAGTTCCTCAACGTTTGTGGTCTACACTGTTTCCGTATCAAAAAGAAGGTGTCAAACAAATCTTTACTCGTTACAGTGGCCGCTGCCTCTTGGCCGACGACATGGGGCTGGGCAAAACGAGACAAGCATTAACATTTATTGGCCATTGTTTGCCAGCGCGTGTTCTCGTCGTCTGTCCGTCGTACTTGCGCTACCATTGGACCCATTCCATAGAAGAATGGTTGTCTTTGGAAACGCAATTGGTCAGAAAGGGGTCGGAGCCATTAGAGGGTCAGGTGTGTGTGGTGTCTTATGATATGTTGCACGCCCTGCAAATTCCTACAGGCATCTTTGACGTGGTCGTCTGTGACGAATCGCACTATGTCAAGTCACGCAAAACAAAAAGGACCAAAGCGGCTTCCCCTCTGGTCAAGTCGGCAAAGTACGCCCTTCTCATTACTGGAACACCTGCCCTTAACAGGCCGATTGAATTGTTTTCACAGTTGTTCATGTTACGCCCTGCCTATGTCAAAAATTATACAACGTACGCGGCAAGATATTGCAATGGAAAATCAACGCCTTTTGGTTACGACGACCGGGGCTCTTCCAATGCGTGGGAATTACATTGGGTGCTCAAGAAGGGGTTTATGGTGCGTCGCCTCAAGCGTGACGTTCTGACCCAATTGCCACCCAAGACACGTCACACGGTGTGGCTCGAAGTCAAGACCGACCAGTTGAAGGATGTCTCAGCAGGGTTTCGAGAATGGAAAAATTTAAACCAGACCATTTATAAATTGCCAAGCGGCTCGGAGCAGCAGCGTCTGCAAATATTTGAACGTCAAAAGGTTATTTCCGAATTGATGCGGGCGACAGCGGCCGCCAAGTGCGAATCAGTTGTTCAGTGGATTATGTCGGCACTCGGTGAGGGTCGCTCTTTTATTTTTTTTGCGTACCATAAGATTGTTCTGGACGCTGTGGAAGAGGCGGTTGCCGCCGCCAACTACGGATACATGCGCATTGACGGGTCGACGCCTGCACACAAGCGCCAGCAACATGTCGAACACTTTCAAACGGACAAGAACATCAGAATTGCCATTCTGTCGATTATGGCAGCCGGAACAGGTGTGACGCTCACTAGAGTCTCTGAGTGTGTGTTTGGCGAGCTTTATTGGGTGCCGGGTGTGATGATTCAAGCGGAAGACCGGGTGCATCGCATCTCTCAGGAGAAACGCGTCAATATCCAGTATTTGTTAGGAACAGAAACATTGGACACGTATGTGCATCCTGCCCTGTGTAAGAAATTAGCGACATTGGATACGGTCGTAGACCAGCGAACGGACCGTACGTTTCAGGGCGTAACTCATGTCGAAGAAGAAGAATCGATACTCAAAGCTATCTCAAACATATTTTAATTATCTTTTTAGTTCTGAATACAGCTGGAACTTTGTTCTAAATATCATCAAAGTCAAAAGGCACACCTTGGTCTTGTTCTTCTTTTATTTCAATGCATGTCTTCATTTCACCATAACACTCTAGTGTCCGAACTTCTTCTTGTGTATACTTGTGAATAATATCGCATTTATCGTCTTGAAACTCGCGAAGACTCACTAAGACATGGTCCGACAGTTTAATCCATACTTTATGTTTTAATTTGCCTCGAATATTACCTAAACGTTGGATGCCGTCCAAGCACTGCAACTCGCAACGTCCGTTGCCTAACATTTTCATGACACAAGCATACTCTTCTCCATCGTCTTTGTACACGAGTTCCCGTTTCGAAGGTTGTCTTCTGGCTTTTCGTTTTGGTCCCTTGGATTTTCGACTTGGCATGATTTTTTTAGAATTAACATTTTTGATTTAAATAGCGAAGTTCTTAAGTTGTACATATGTGACTATTTCAACTCGTCTATAATAATTAGTCAAAAACATGATAACGTTTCAACATTCTGGCACTGCAAGACATCGTGACTCTTCGTATCACATCACTGTTCGTTTATATGGTCGTCAAGCGGATGGTAAGTCTCTAGCACTCACCGTATCCAACGTGCCTGCGTACGGCTTTGTGCGTTGTGAATGCGATAAAACGTTTCGATATCGCGTCAATAAGTTATTGCAGTGGTGGCTCTCGATACAGCGCAGTGAGCAGTCTGCCAAGAAATACAAACGAGAACATGACGAAGAGAAACTGCCCAAGGACATTTTCCAGCAATGGGATACCTGGTGGTTTGAAAAGTGTGCTATTGGCCCACATGATGTAATTTGGTCAAAAACAACGGGTTACAACATACGCAATGTCTCCGAGGGGCAAGGGCCAGAAGTGTGGCGCTTTCAAGTGTTTCGCTACGACCTATGGAGAGCTCTGTTGTCCATGTTTAAAACGCCAGAGACATTTTATGCAAAGGTGCGCGACTTTCGCCGGAAAATGGTCAACTCTGCTGACAAGAAAAGTGTTCGCCCCTGTCCTGATTCGACAGAAGTTTACTTGGAGCAATCAGAAATCTACGAGACGATGTTCAAGCCGGAAGTCGTTTGGATGGTGGACCATCAATTGCCTGCATGTTCTTGGATGAATGTCTCGAATGCGGTCGTGTGTAAACAACAAACAACAACATGTGATGTCGAATACACGTGCAACTGCAATGATGTCACACCATGCGCAGAGCCACCCATCCCCATGGCGCCATTTCGAGTCTTGTCGTACGATATTGAGGCCATCCCGTATGTAAACCCTCATACCAGCGAATGCGAGTTTCCAGACCCGAAACGAGATTCGATTTCAACCATTGGCGTCTCAGCCTTTGACATGGTCTCCTCACAAATGCAACAGACCGTCTTTATGTTGGAACTCGAGGGCCAACCTCAATGTCAGCGTCTTTCTGAATTGTCTGCGGACATGCGGTCAGACGAGTTTGACCCATCTACGACACAAGTGTGTTCCTTTTTCGATGAAAAGGACATGTTGGCGGCCTTTTCTAAAAAGATTCGCGAATACGACCCGGAAATCATTACTGGCTATAACGTGCTCAATTTCGACAATGTCTATCTCATTCAACGCATGATAGCATTGTGTGGGTGTTCCGAAGGATGTCCCGAATGTGAGCAATCCAGAACCTTTTCACGGGTTGCTCGACCATCGACACTAAAGAAGAAATACACGCACACGAAACAACGGGGCGGACAAGAATCATGGGAAGCGTGGATTGAGGGTCGCGATTGGATGGACGTCTATCGAGTCGTGATGACAGACCATAAATTACGCTCGTACAAACTGGACAACGTCTGTTCCGAACTGTTGGGCACAAAAAAGATTCACATTGCTTACGACGATATTCCTGAACATCAAAAAACACCAAAAGGACGCGAGTTTTTGGCACAATATTGCGTCAAAGATGCGTGGCTTCCCTGTCAAATTATTGTCCGACGATGCAAGCTTGTCAATGCTTTACAGATGGCTCAAGTCACCGGCGTGCCGTTGACCGATATTTTACATCGGGGACAGCAAATACGAACTTTATTGCTAATGCTGCAATTCCTCAAAGCGCGATGTCGCAAAGATCCCACGCATCCACGTTGGTTTTTGCCAGACGAGTCGGCCAATAAACCGCCAGCCATTGACGGATTTGAGGGAGCCGTCGTGATACGGCCATTGCCAGGGTTCTACCAAACACCAGTCGTGACTCTCGATTTTGCCTCTTTGTATCCCTCTATCATGCGGGCGTACAACATGTGCTTTTCAACTCTGGTGCCGTCTCTAAGTCAAGCACGTCGCCTAAATCTAACATGGTCTGAAGAAACGCACAACATTAAGGACCCAACGGACCCCAACTATCCAGAAGTAAGACCAGTCCGTTCCTTTGACTATCCAGAAGGGGGGCGCTTTGACTACGTGACGCGAGACACGGACGTTTGCTTTGTGACGTCCAAAAAACGAGTCGGCATTCTGCCGGAAATTTTAAAAGAATTGCTGTCCAACCGTAAAAAGGTTAAAAAACTTCGAAAACAGTTTCACGAAAAATCGATGGACTATGCCGTTCTCGACGGTCGTCAATTGGCACTCAAAGTATGTGCCAATTCTGTCTATGGGTTTACCGGGGCTGGAATGGGGTATCTTGGAGAAAAAAGGATTGCCAGTTCAGTGACACGCGTTGGCCGTGGCATGGCCAACCATACCAAATTCATGTGTGAGGACCGCTACAAAGAACATGGATTACAAATCGTGTACGGGGATACGGTAAGTCTTTCTGCTACTACTCTCTTTTCGGTCCAAACAACAAATTAACACATTTTTTTTCCCCAGGATTCTGTCTTTGCAAATATTCCAGAGTCCATGTGTGATACAAACTGTTCCAGAGAGGAACTCATCGCCAAAGTCGACCAGATAGGCACTGAAATGGGAGAATTTTGCACCCAAGCTTTTTTGCCTCCGAACGACTTGGAATATGAAAAATTTTATTATCCAATTCTTTTAAAAGGCAAAAAGCGTTACGCGGGGCATAAATTTGAACCAGGACTTGCGCCAAAATTGGATGTAAAAGGGTTTGAGTGCGTCCGTAGAGATTTTGCCCCTATTGTCAGCAAAACACAAAAGGAAGTACTCGTTCGACTGTGCAAACATAACGACATTCAAGGCGCCATTCAGTACGCGCGTGACGTAGTCGTCAAACTCCTGAACAACAAAGTCTCCATTGAAGATTTAACGATGTCCAAACAACTGACACGACGACCCGAAGACTATAAGAATCCTGCACCGCACACCGTACTAGCCAAACGGTTACAGGCTACACAACCCGCTCACATTGCTCCGAAAACGGGTGACAGGATTCCATTCTTGATTCGACCGGGCTATAAAGGCGAAAAGACAAGTACAAGGGCGGTGACTCCAGAAGACGTCCGCGAGGGCCGAGCTTCGGCCGATACGCGTTGGTATCTCAGCAATCAATTGCAAGAGCCACTGAGGCGCATTTTTGAAATGATTATGGAAAATGCATCGGACATTTTTGAAGTGACTGCGGTGCATCAGCCTCAAGTGGTGGCGAATGAAATGATGCGCGGCTTTGTGCAAAGGTCAAGCCGTGACAAGAAAAAAAGGGCAACAGAAGAAATCGTTCAGCAGCCAAAAAGGAGAAAGACAATACAAAAAACAATGGCATCTTTCTTTAAATAAAATTAGCAGGTATTCTTGTTTCTCTACAAAAACAATGTGTATTCCCAAGACGGACCCAATTTTGAAGGCATGTCGCGTGAAATAAATGACCACATTTTTCCAACGTATACGCGTCTGATGTCACTTGATTGCCACAAACGTTGCAATCGTTTGCCAGCAGAGGTGGTGGGTCATTTTTAGAAGAGTAGGTACTGGTAGGCCGGACTTGGCCCTGACAATTTGGACAGCTGACTCGCTTATTGTGCATTCGAAACTGACAATGTGGACAAGACTTTCCGCGGACATTTGCTTTTGGCAGCTGTTCCAAAAGCATACTGCATACTTTTTTCATCTCTTCCGTACAATTAGGGCCAAGACTTTCTACATATCTACGAATTTCTAAAGGGGTGGACATTTAATCACACCCTTATTACTTGTAAAAATAAATTCACATATGTAAAATAAATTCACATATGTCTAAATCATATTGTTTATGGCTTCGTCTGTTAATTGGTTATCAGTTGGGCGAGTTGTCTCTACCATTTCCTGCTCTTGGCCATCTTCGTCAATGGAATGGTACACATTTCTTCTTGGTGTTACCTTACGAATGTGTTTCCTAAATATCAATACAATACCCATCGTAAGTGCAAAAATGAGAAGACCAATCATTGGCACAATGGAATTATCACCAACTGGCGCCAGAGGAGGACTGGGTGACCACGTTTTCGGAGCCGGTGCCACAGAAATGTTAGTCAGTGGACTAGGTGCTGTTGGACTCGGTGTTGTTGGACTGGCGGCCGTTGGACTCGGTGCTTGACCCGTGGGACTCGGTGTTGTTGGACTGGCGGCTGTTGGACTCGGTGCTTGACCCGTTGGACTCGGTGTTGTTGGACTGGCGGCCGTGGGACTCGGTGTTGTTGGACTGGCGGCCGTTGGACTCGGTGCTTGACCCGTGGGACTCGGTGTTGTTGGACTGGCGGCTGTTGGACTCGGTGCTTGTCCCGTTGGACTCGGTGTTGTTGGACTGGCGGCCGTGGGACTCGGTGTTGTTGGACTGGCGGCCGTGGGACTCGGTGTT
>Ga0206126_10004640_pt1 | contig 13107 bp, 15 predicted proteins | sample Helgoland_Spring_5_FD_148621 | JGI IMG/M metagenome (GOLD analysis project Ga0206126, IMG submission 148621) | Pelagic subsurface seawater microbial communities from Kabeltonne, Helgoland, North Sea - Helgoland_Spring_Bloom_20160412_1 | ecosystem: Environmental > Aquatic > Marine > Epipelagic ...
TGACAGCTTGCGGCTTGATACCGTTCTCTTCCATGTAACGTGTCACACACAAAACATCAGTCCCGCCGCCACCTGCTGGCTTGGTACTTTTAGCGATGTTGTCTATCTCGGCATCGGTATACAACTCATCACGTACCACCTTGGTGTCCCAGTACAGCAGACGTACCCGCTCGGGTCGCACCATACGGGCGATTTCGGTGACCTCGGATAAGAACGCAGTCAACTCACGCTGACCGATAGATGCTGACGTATCCATAGTGATAACAAGATCCTCAACACGCTCGGTGATACCGCTCGGCATATACACACCAGCAGATACGAACCTGCGATTGGGGCGCGACCACGTAGAGAAGTCGTTACCAGCACACACTGACTGGATGAACTCACGCAGTACCTCACGCCAATCGACCTCGGGTCTAAGCAGATCCTCCAGAGCACGGGCACCACCACTGCCCAACTTACCGGCAACGAGTGCACCCTGACGTATAGCCTCGTCAACCTCACGACCTAACGCATCCTTCTCTTCTTGGGTCAGCTCCTCGGCACCCTCCCAGTCATGGTCATCCATGCCGTTACCCAGCCCACAGTCATCGTTGGGGTCGGGCTCATCGAGCGAGTCGTATATCAAGTGGAACACTTGGGCAGTATCCATGTCGCGGTACTTCTCATCGATCAACCCAACCTTGGGCATCGTGATGAACCCCATACCCTCGTCACTGTCGGACAACTGGATGTTAATCACATAGTCACAGGCAACGTTGGCTAGGGTCGGGTGCAACTTGTAAAGGTGTTTCCACGTTGTCAGGTGCTTGTACATCTTGTGGTAACACTCGTGCAGTACAAGGAACCGTAGCTCTGGGTCAGTCAACCCATCAACGAACGTCCTACCATACTGCTCATCGCGGCCATTGGTGCAAGCGGTTGGGACGGTATCACTCACCGTCCGCTCGCCCACCATCAGCACACTCGCCAGACCCACGTACTTGTCGTGCGCCATGACAGACATCACTGCCTTAGACAACCGCTGCTCGGCGGTCAGTGCTTGGTTAAGTGCTAACACGTTACTCCTCCTCGTTAAAGCACACGTTTATGTCGAAACTGAATGTGGATACGTTCTCGTACCCCATGTCCACAAGTTTTTCTTGGATCATCTCACTAATCCAATCGATTTCTTGGTTGGTATACTCCTCCAGTATTACTTCTTTCATCACTCCTCCTCTCCTAGTCCAGATAACAACTTAGTGTGTGACGCATGAAGTACATTCAACTCGCATCTGAGCCGCTCGACCTCCAGCCATAAGGCTTGGTCACCGTGACGCAACCTGCTCCACCACCCCTGCGCTTTCGGCGTTAGTATTGGTTCGGCAGTAACGACGGGCTTGGGCTTGGGCTTGGGCTTAGGCTTAGTGTTAGGGACTTCCCTAACCGGTTCAGTCACGACAGGCTCGGCGGTAACGACGGGTGTAAACAAGTCTCCCTGCGGTGTATAGCTGCGCCTTCTATCGTATAGGGCAGGGGGGAGATCACCACGTTTACGCAGTCTGTATACATGCACATCCACTGCCTTGGGTGTACGCCCCATCAATGCGCCAATCTCCTCGTAGGACTTACCCTCCTCGACAAGCTGTGTCAGGTACGCGTTCCGTTCCGCAGTCCACTCAAATTTCTCCTCTACAGGGTCTATAGCTTCTGCGGCACGTAGCGTACCAATCCTACCTGATACCCCACCCTTAGTACGCCCTAACTTCTTAGCCATATACTCGTGACTCTTACCGTTTTGGTGGTACCACAACAACGCTATGTCTTCTTCCCTAGTCCAGCTCTTGCTCTTGTTCTCTGCTCTTGCCATCTTCCTGCTCCTTATTTCTTGTCTGCTGTAAACAGATAGTTATTGTCCATCGCCCATTGCGTGAACTTCTTGTTGGTCATCACCATTGAACGCTTGGTGTACTTCTCTGACCGAACCCCGTTGGCGAACACACCCTGCGCTTCCTTGGATAGGCGCAACATGTAGTCCATCCACGCATCGACCCAATCACGGTCAAGTGTGGATAACACCTTATATACAACCATCATCACGGCACCCGCACTGGTAGGCACCACCGCACTGTGAGGATCTTGCTTGATAGAATCGATAGACGGCAACTGATCGGCAAGCCTAGCAAACGCCACGAAGTCGCCCGCTGCTGATGGCCCGATGGTTCCAATCAGTAAAGACATTAGCGTGTTGTCGTTGACCTTATCGCGTACCTTCATCCAATCACTGGCAGCTTCGAGTGACCGAGGTGTAACAAACGCCGCACGGGTTGACCGTGGGTGATACACATAGTCGTTCTCGTCGGGATCTTGCACGTCGCGGAAGTCGGCAAACGCCTTGTCATTGTTGCGACACCACCCCAGCACAGTCGGGTCGATACCGTTGTTGATACCCCACTCGATCCACTGCTCCCACGTCGGCTTGGATGACTCGATCACGGTCAAGCGATTGCGAGCATGTGCTGGTAACAAGTCACCGACGCCCTCTGCACCGAGGTTAGTGGTAGCAAACACAATGCTGTCGGGGTGTAGCGTATAGCTCCCGATCTTGCGCTCTAACAATAGACGCAGTAACGCGTTCTTGACTGCTGGGTTGGCCTTGCCGTACTCGTCGATCATGAGTATCACTGGCTTGTCATTGTGTGCACCCAACTCCTCGTTGGTCAGGTACCGCACGAACCCACTGCCATCTTCTACCCGCATGATATCTGGGATCGTGATATCCCCCAGATCCTTGGTGGTACAGTCGAAGTAACACGGCACATGCTTGGTTAGTATCGCCGATATCATGTTTAGAAGTGATGACTTACCACTCCCCATGTGACCCTGCACGAGTACCGTGCGGTTGTGACCGTTCGCAATGATCGACTCTGCGATCTGGTCTAGGTTTACTGCATATAGTCTTGTTGATGTTGCCATCGTTTATGTCCTCCTTTGGACTTAGTTTTGTTAGGGTTATCCCTAACACGTTACTACTAAAAAATAACGACATGTCGGAAGCCGGCTTATGTTATTGGCGATTAGCACACAATGCATAAACACGTTACTGCTAAACACACTTACCACTGGGCACGAAACGTACCTGTGCTTTCATAGAAGAAGGAGTAGAAGACATCTCTACCGCTTGTTCCTATGCACTCGGTTGTATCTCGCATATTCCCGTGTATCGACATGCTTGAAAAAGTGCATCGTCTCGCTCGAATACATATACATGTAGTGATACTTGGCCTCCTCACTCATGCCGTTGCGGATCGCATCGTCGAACGCATCCTTCGGGTGCAACACCGTGCGCCCATGCTTGAACCACAACTGATCCTCTGCTGCGCTGTATCTCATCGCTCTAACTCCTTCCTGATCGCATACACTTCTATCCAATGCACTGCGCTCCCATCCTTGTCGTTGTAAACGCCTGACAATTCCGTCGTTCGCTCGGCAGTATCAATGAGGCAATCGAGCATTTTTAGCAGTGATGATTTACCCACAGCCATGCTTTCTGTCTGCTCTCGCAGAGATTTTGTCCGGTCCATCTCAGTTCTCCTCCCCGAATGGTTTCGATATATACACAGCGTTCTTTTTCGCCCACTTAGCGAACAACTCGGACGTGAGCATCGTACTTTTTGTCTCTTTCGGTAACGCACGGAACGCCTTACCGAACTCGCCTAGGTTATCGATAAACTCGTAACGCTCATCCAATAACGCCCCAACGGGTGGATGTGCACGGACATACTCTTCAACTACCCAATCTTCAAAAGCCATATTACTTCTCCCTACTAGTGTGTTTTATAAGTCTATGGTTGGTAGGCTGCTGATAACGTCTTCTAGCACCGCTCTGGTTTCGGCGCGAGTGTGCGCGTCATCCTTGAGTGCCTCGATAGACAATGGCAACTGACCCTGTTTGGTGCCCATACCACGGAACTGATCTTCGAGCTTGGTGCGTATCGCCTCCATCTGGGTGTCGCCCGTCAGGTTGCACACGCGCAGCATGTCGATCATCTCCAGCACTTGGTCGAAGACACTGGCAAAAATGCGCTTGGACTTCTCACCCTCGTTCCAGTCGATCTCGCTGTGCAACTTGGTGATGACCGCACGGGTACGATTGAACACGTCACCCATAGCCTTGGTGATCTGCGTCTCGTAATGCTCCTGATATTGTGTTTTCAGGATCTCGGCTTGCTCATTGCCCATGTCAACCCGAAAGTCACCAGCTTCTGGCACGGGTGAATAGGTCACACTGAATGCAAACTTGCGGCGCAGCTCGTGCACGGGTGCATAGTCGGCATCGTTGAACAGGTCGCCCAACTTGACCTTGGACTGGATGATCTCCCAGTCGTACACATCGAGGAACGCTTGCACCAGAACGTCGAACTCTTGCTCATAAGCTGTCATCTGCGCTTGGTAGTCGAAGAACATGGCAGTCGGGATCAACCGTTGCCCTAGATCTGACCACGGCATGGTGAGTGCGTAGTGGGTGTTGCGTGTGTTACCGATGAACTTGTGCACGGCGTCCAGCTCGGCGCAGTCACCTAGCAACTTTTTACTGACGTTGGCGGTGCCTGACTTAGCGTTGTTGTGCAAGGTGACCTGCGCTGACGCGCTCTTGTCCTTCTTGCGTCCCGTCCAGACCGACGCATTGAACTCAACGATCATGGCGCTTGATTGTATCGACGGTGCCGATACTTGCGGTACTGCTGGTAACATGTTTTGTGTATCCATTGTCATATCCTCTTGGGTTGATTGTTAGGGTAATCCCTAACAAAGTTGCTGTTAACATGTTTTAAACATGTCTGAAGTGAAAATTACCACCTCAGACCCTTATTATGACATAGATGGAAGGTAATGTCAAGTGATGGAACATCATGGACGTATTGATACGGATAGAGACGTGTGGGGAACACGATGGAACATATTACGGTGGAATGTTCTGGAATGTACTGGAATGTTCTTGATCGCGTTATGCTAAGTATTTGATTAACCTCGAATGTTCCTAATGTTATTTTTTCGACGATTTTGGATGGACTTATGTTTCTCTGGGGGGTTTTGCGTGTAGAAGAGAACATCTCTCCCCCCTCTTCGAAATGTAACGAAGCATATTTCCTTAAAAAGAGAACATTATAAAAACTATATATATTTAGGAATTTGACAACTACATCGTGCATTAACTTGCATTTATATTCCATCGTCATCCACTTAAGGAATGTTCTTTTTGGTACAGAACATTACGGAACATTAGGGAACATTTGAGAACATTACAAAATGCGTTTTAGAACATTAGTTTTGTTAGGGTTTCCCCTAACAGACGCATCGTGCCCCGCACCGCTGCTCTAGGAACTGGTATCATCACGTTAAGACGTTGGCGCATCGCTACGCTAGGAACTGGTATCATCACGTTAAGACGTTGGCGCATCGCTACGCTAGGAACTGGTATCAACCCCGCCGAAGCGGGGAAGGTGGGTTAGTTGGCTTGGGCAGCACAGAAATCGTAAAGTGCTTTAAAGGATGAGAATCGTTTTTGCTTGTAGATAATGGTCATGGGTTTTGCTCCTGTTTTGTTAGGGGAAATCCCTAACATTAAAAAGATGCCCCCCTTTCGGGGGGCTTGAGTTTAGCCTTCGATGATTGCTCGGATGTCGTCATCGGTTCCGACTAGGGCCATCGTTTGCGCTAGCGCAGTAATCAAGGCGCTCGGGTTGTACTCGGGGGTTTCATCCTTTCGCGCCGTGCTCGCGGCTGTCTTGATTGCAGCGATGATTTTCTCAACCTCGGTTTTGGTCTCGCGCTGTTCTGGTTCGATTTCACCGGCATCGATGGCGCGGCTTAGAAGGCCCTTTCGGATGTCCTTCATGCGCGACCCAATTTGCTGAGTGACCCAACGCTTTCGCGCTTTATCGTCATCGGACAATGTCTTGACCTCGACTTTGAATAGGGCTTGATCCTTTTGGGCAAAACCCGTTAGCACGTTGACCTTGAGTGATGCGTATTGCTCGGGGGTCGATAGGCTGTCGGCGCTGTCTTTCCCTTCGGGCGAGATCGTGTGACCCGCTCGCAGACCGGCTTCGAAGGCATTGTCGAGGTGCGCGCCTTTCTTTTTCTCGCCCTCGGTTGTCGCTGTTGAGAAACCCTTGACCGCTTTGAATGCCGCTGTGTGTATTTCTGTAAACATATTTATATCTCCTTAGTGGTGAGACGGAATGCCTCGACCTGTTAACGTATTATAAGGATAAAGCGCCCAATGTCAAATGATGGTCAATAATGGAATATAATGGTCTGTTAGGGAATTCCCTAACATTGCAAAGGGTACCCTACCCCCATGCCCCGCTGTCAGGTAGCAGGAGTCCCACAGCCTATGTATTACTAATCTCCACGAATGTTTTGCTTTTTTCTGAGTTCAAACCCCTTTTCCCATCAGACTCGACCCCCCACCCCCTCTATATAGGGAACACCCCCCGGTAGGAGTCCCAACTTAATGTTGCAAAAAATTATTTTTCGTGTACATTTGCGGTAACGGTTAACAACCTGCGTACATCTATGACAGTAGTGCTTCATCCAGAAGTTGGAATACCCCTATCTGTGGACATGTCCTATGCAGATCTCCGCGTTCGTGCGGAAGCGGCCTGCAATACTGCGTTATATTTGTCCGAACACGGCCTAGACATAGCGCCAGACAAGGGCGATAAGACCGTAGCAGCAGGTCTAGCCGTGGAATACGCCGAAGACCCTATAAAAACATCTAAGAAAGTGAGCAACCCCAAGGCTGCTAAGATGACCCCTGCCTCATTAGTGCTTACTAACAGCATCCTGCAAGAGTTTGGTCAGTCAGTTGCTGAAAGCGCCACCCAGATACGACATCTCGTCACCAATAAGCTGTTGTTAGAGTCGGAGAACCCAGACCCACGGGTAAGAATCCGTGCCCTAGAGCTGTTAGGTAAGATTTCAGACGTTAGTTTGTTTGCAGAGAAGTCAGAAGTGACCATAACGCACCAGTCTACGGACGACCTGCGTGCGAAGCTGCGTCAAAAGCTGGAGAAGTTGGTCAATCCACCCGAAGAATTGGGTGCACCCATTGTATTTGAGGGAAAAGTTATTGACGTGGATGCAGAATTAGGGTTAACACCTGAAGAACCTGAGATATACGAAGAGTATGACGATGAGTGAGGTCGCTTTAGACTTTACAGAAGAAGAAATCCAAGTGATGTTGGATAATCTTGACGATTATACCCAAGATGAAGTCCTTGAGATCGACAAACTGGTCAATGAGCTGGATTCCCGTAAGAAAAACAAGTTAGCGTACGACGACCTGATAGAGTTCTGCAAAGCGATGATGCCTGAGTTCATTGTGGGTAAACATCACCGCATATTGGCTGACATGCTCATGGCAATTGAGGGTGGGGACAAGGATCGAGTATGCGTAAACATACCCCCACGTCACGGTAAGTCTCAGTTAGTATCTATCTTCTATCCAGCGTGGTACTTAGGACGGAATCCTAATAAAAAAGTCATGATGGTGTCGCATACTACTGATCTAGCTGTAGATTTTGGACGTAAAGTACGTAATTTAATCGGCGTAGACGCCTATAAAGCGGTATTTCCTACGGTCAGTTTGGCCTCAGATTCCAAGTCTGCAGGTCGGTGGAACACCAGTGTAGGGGGCGAATACTACGCTTGTGGGGTGGGTTCAGCCCTTGCTGGACGTGGTGCTGACCTGCTTTTGGTGGATGATCCGCATTCTGAGCAGGACGTTATTAACGGTAACTTTTCGGTATTTGAGAAGGCGTATGAGTGGTACACATTTGGGGCACGTACGCGTCTTATGCCGGGAGGACGGGTAGCGATTATACAGACCCGTTGGCATATGGATGACCTAACAGGCCGTGTTGTACGGGATATGGGACAGAATGAACGTGCTGATGCGTTTGAAGTGATTGAGTTCCCTGCGATCCTAGAGACTTCGGATAAGAAGACCGGTAAGTCTGTACAGAAGCCGTTATGGCCTGAGTTCTTTGACTTAGACGCTTTGCTACGGACTAAGGCTTCTATGCCGGTCTTTCAGTGGAACGCTCAATATCAACAAGAACCTACGGCGGAAGAAGCTGCCATCGTCAAGCGTGAGTGGTGGAGTATTTGGACTAAGGAAGACCCACCCAAGTGCGAATATATTATCATGTCGTTAGACTCTGCTGCAGAGAAGCACAACCGTGCTGACTTTACGGCCCTGACGACATGGGGTGTCTTCTTTAATGATGAGGCCGAAGCGTACAATATCATCCTGTTGAACAGTATCAAGAAGCGGTTGGAGTTTCCCGAGCTAAAAGAGTTGGCGTTGGAAGAATACGCTGACTGGGAACCTGATGCGTTTATCGTGGAGAAGAAAAGTTCTGGTGTGGCGATCTATCAGGAGATGCGCCGTATGGGACTGCCAGTACAGGAATATACCCCTCATAGAGGATCTGGTGATAAATTAGCACGTTTAAATTCCGTCGCTGATATTGTAGCATCAGGTATAGTATGGGTGCCCGAAACTCGCTGGGCGGAAGAAGTAGTTGAAGAGATTGCTGGATTTCCGTTTATGAGCCATGATGACTTAGTGGATTCGACAGTCATGGCGTTAATGCGTTTTAGGCAAGGTGGTTTCATACGCTTACCAACTGATGAACCTGATGACATACGTTACTTTAAACAACGGCGTGGCGGGTATTACTGAGAGCATAAATTATGGCAATTGAAAAAGGTTTGTACGCGGCACCAGAAGGCATCGATGATCTGCTCGAAGGCGAGATGATGGACGACGAGCTTGTTGGTGGAGAAGCATTAGAGATCGAGATCGTCGATCCTGAAAGCATTACGCTGTCCGATGGCAGTATGGAAATCACGTTAATTCCTGATGGTAATGAAGCAGACCTAATGGGGTTTGATGCCAACCTTGCTGAAGCGTTAGATGATGGCGAACTGCAAGAGCTTGCACAGGATTTAGTTGGACTCATCGACGCTGACGTTGATAGTCGAAAAGATTGGGCTGATACGTTTGTCAAAGGACTAGACGTATTAGGGTTCAAGTACGAAGAGCGCACAGACCCGTGGGAAGGTGCCTGCGGGGTTTACTCTACTGTACTGGCCGAAGCCGCGATACGTTTCCAAGCAGAGACGATGAGCGAGACTTTCCCAGCCGCTGGTCCCGTACGTGTAAAGGTATTAGGAGAAGAAACACCCGAGAAAGCCGAAGCCGCTGAGAGAGTGAAAGCGGATATGAACTATGAGCTGACTGAGCGCATGGTTGAGTATCGCCCCGAGCACGAACGACTCTTATACAGCCTAGGACTAGCGGGATCTGCGTTTAAGAAGGTCTATTATGATCCCAGTTTGGGACGACAGGTAGCCATCTATATTCCTGCCGAAGACGTTATCGTGCCCTATGGCGCGTCCCATATTGAGACTGCAGAGCGTGTTACCCACGTCATGCGGAAGACCAAGAACGAGCTTAAGAAACTTCAGGCAATGGGGTTCTACAAAGAAGTAGACCTCGGTGATCCACAGCCGTTCCATACAGACATCGAGAAGAGGAAGGCCGAAGAAGGTGGCTACTCTATTACTGACGATGATCGATATGCGATATACGAAGTACACGCGGATCTCATTATTGACGGTATCGACGAAGATGATGAAGAGATTGCAAAGCCTTATGTTGTTACGATTGAACGTGGTACGGGTAATGTTCTAGCGATTCGACGTAACTGGAGTGAAGAAGACCCGTTGATGTTAAAGCGTCAGCACTTTGTTCATTACGTCTACGTGCCGGGGTTTGGGTTCTACGGCCTTGGCTTGATCCACATTATTGGTGGGTATGCTCGTGCAGGTACCTCGCTGATTCGTCAGTTGGTCGATGCTGGTACGCTGTCTAATCTTCCCGGCGGATTGAAGTCTCGTGGCTTACGAATCAAGGGTGATGATACACCCATCGAGCCGGGGGAATGGAAAGATGTGGATGTGCCGTCTGGTAGTATCCGCGATAACATTATGCCACTTCCGTACAAAGAGCCAAGCCAGACTCTTCTCGCCCTATTGAACCAGATCACTACTGAGGGTCGCCGGTTAGGGGCTATCAGCGACATGAACATATCTGATATGTCGGCTAACGCTCCGGTAGGAACGACGCTGGCACTGTTAGAACGTACGCTTAAGCCAATGGCTGCGGTACAGGCTCGTGTTCACTACGCAATGAAGCAAGAGTTCAAGATGCTCAAGACAATCATGTCTGAGTATGCGCCGACGGAATACGACTATATCCCCATGCGTGGAGAAGTTAGTGCTAGGGTAGCGGATTACATGATGGTGGACGTGATCCCCGTCAGTGACCCCAACAGCTCTACGATGGCGCAACGGGTTGTACAGTACCAAGCGGTACTCCAGATGTCGCAACAGGCTCCACAGATCTACGACCTGCCACAGCTACACCGGCAGATGATCGAGGTATTGGGCGTTAAGAATGCGGATAAGTTAGTTCCGACTCAAGACGATCTCAAACCTACTGACCCCGTTAGTGAGAACATGGATGCGCTGGTTGGAAAACCGATGAAAGCATTCATTTACCAAGACCACGAAGCGCATATGGCGACCCACCAGTCGTTTATGCAAGACCCTATGGTTGCTCAGATGATTGGTCAGAATCCACAGGGACAAGCCATTATGGCGGCTCTACAAGCGCACTTAGCGCAACACTTAGGCTTCCAGTACCGCAAGCAGATCGAAGAAAAGATGGGCGCACCGTTACCTGCACCGAACGAAGATTTACCAGAAAACATAGAAGTCACACTAGCACAGCTTATGGCTAAGGCTGGGACGCAACTTACGCAAGGTAAACAGCAACAACAGGCACAACAGGCAGCGCAGCAACAAGCGCAAGACCCGTTGTTCCAGTTACAGCAGAAAGAAGTGGCGATCAAAGAGCAAGAAGTACAGCTTAAAGCCCAGAAGAACGCTGCAGATATCCAGATTCGTATGTCTGAAGAGCAGCGCAGGTCGCAGAAAGAAGCTATTGATTCGGCTATTGCTACGAAACGACTGCAACTTGACAAAGAAGAACTTACGTTGGAAGCCCAGAAAGACGGGTTGAAGCTGGCTAAGTCAACGACTGAAAACACCGACAAACTAAACCTAGAACTGCTTAGGTTAATCGATCAACAGAATAAGGGTCAGTAATGGCTAAAACCGTCTTAGACGTGCTTAAAGATAAATTCGAGGAAGATAAATCCTCTGCACTACAATTTCTTGGAGGGGGTGGGGCTAAAGACTTCGCTCAGTATAAGGAAGTTACAGGTATGGTTCGGGGTCTCGAAGCCTGTATTAACTATGTAGAAGACCTCTCGCGCAATATGGAAGAGTATGATGAGTGAAGCAGTAGAAACATTAGCACCTGAAGAGATGTTAACACCTGAAGAGATCGAGGCGCAGCTACCTAAACCCGTAGGGTATAGAGTTCTGGTCGCGTTACCGCAAGTAGAAGAGACGTTCGGGGAAACCGGACTGCTTAAATCTAATACTACAATGAACCAAGAACACATTATGTCGATTATCGGCCTTGTGTTGGATATGGGCGAGCAAGCCTATTCTGACGAAGATCGGTTCCCGTCAGGCCCGTGGTGTCAAGCGGGTGATTATGTAATGTTCCGTATGAACACGGGCACTCGGTTTAAGGTTGGTGGGGTAGAGTATCGTCTAATGAACGATGATTCTATAGAAGCTATTGTGGCAGATCCGCGTGGCATCACGCGAGCATAAGGAGTTAACATGCCGTTTCAAAAAGTAGAATTCAGTTTCCCTGATGAAACCGAAGAAAGCACCGACATTGATATTGAATCTTCAAGTGCTACGGAGATTGATATATCAGGAAAACCTCAACCCGAACCTGAAAAAGAAACAGCAGCGGTTGTAGAGGAAGAAGATTATGAAATTGAAGTGTTCGATGATACGCCAAAAGCTGACCGAAATCGTAAGCCTGCGGAACCACCAGAGGATGTTACTGACGAGGAGCTTGAAGACTACTCTGAAAAAGTACGTAAACGTATTCAGCACTTCAGTAAAGGGTATCATGACGAAAGACGGGCTAAAGAAACTGCCTTACGTGAACGTCAGGAACTTGAAAGGCTTGCTCAACAGCTTGTTGACGAGAATAAACAACTTAAAGGCACGGTTGATAAGAACCAAGAAATCCTTTTAGAGCAGGCTAAACGTACGGCTGCAGGCGAGGCGATCCTTGCTAAACGCGCTTATAAAGAGGCGTACGAAGCAGGTGATGCTGACAAACTTCTTGACGCACAAGAGAAGTTAACCAACGCCAAGATAAAGTCTGACAGGCTTGGTAACCTTAAAAGTCCCGCTTTACAACAGGAAGAAACTCCTGTACAAACAGAACAAATTCAAGAACAATTCGCCCCAGCACCTATTGATGACCGAGCAAACGAATGGGCAGCGTCCAATACGTGGTTCGGACAAGATGATGAAATGACAAGTTTTGCGCTGGGGTTGCATACAAAACTTGTCAAAGAGGGCATAAGTCCTCAGAGTGACGATTACTACGAGAAGATTAATTCTCGTATGCGACAGATATTCCCCGATAATTTCGAGGATGTTGGTGAACCAGAACAACGGAAGCGACGAACGAATGTGGTTGCACCCGCAACGCGGAGCACAGCCCCTAAAAAAATTAGGTTAACGCAAACACAAGTTGCAGTTGCTAAACGGTTAGGTCTCACCCCAGAACAATACGCCAAACAGGTTGCTATAGACATGAGGAAACAATAATGGCTCAGAATAGAATAGATCGTGAATTAACGACCCGTGAAAAAACAGTCCGTAAAAAAGGATGGTCAAGGCCAGAAGTTCTGCCTTCACCTACTCCAGAAGACGGGTACGCTTTTAAATGGGTACGTGTAAGCACGCAAGGTCAAGTTGATGCCACTAATGTTTCGTCCAAACTCCGTGAAGGCTGGGAGCCTGTACGGGCAGAAGATCATCCCGAAATTACAATGGTCGCCGTTGAAAACGAACGGTTCAAAGACAATGTTGTAATCGGCGGTCTGA
>Ga0206126_10004641_pt1 | contig 13106 bp, 17 predicted proteins | sample Helgoland_Spring_5_FD_148621 | JGI IMG/M metagenome (GOLD analysis project Ga0206126, IMG submission 148621) | Pelagic subsurface seawater microbial communities from Kabeltonne, Helgoland, North Sea - Helgoland_Spring_Bloom_20160412_1 | ecosystem: Environmental > Aquatic > Marine > Epipelagic ...
CTCTCTCTGTTTTTTTTTTTTTTCTTTTTTTTTTTTTTTTTTTTTTTTTTTTTTTTTTTTTTATTTTTTTTTTGTTTAAAAAAATAAAAAAAAAACAGAATACTTGTTTTTTTTTTTGCGATGGTTTTTTTTGCGATGGTTTTTTTGATATGTTTGTTTTATTTCTTGTTTGGTAATTGGTCGGAATGTTACTGAAGTAGTTCACTTTTTGCATAATGAAACATATATTATATAAAATAAATACAGAATAAATAAAAATTATTTAAAAAAAAATGACACTATTTTATTTATCTGGCGGCATATCGCTTTGCTCGCCCGATTTTTAAAAATCAGCATCTAAATCAAAACCACGATCACCAGCCGATCCAGCCATAACATACTCAGAGACCCGTTTCTCAAAGAAATTCGTCTTCGAATCAATTGAGATCAAATTCATAAACTGGAGAGGCTGTTCAACTCCAGGAAACAATGGCTTGTAATCGGCGTTAACCATTGATAGCAGCCGATCAGCGCAATGTTTGACATATTCAATCATTTGACCCGCATTGATTCCTGTGAGATTTTTCGGTAAAGCGGCTTCAACAAATGCGATTTCGAGATCCACAGCTTCTGTCAAAATCCCATGCATTTTTTTTTCTGACAACTTGGGTAACATATTTAACATCTCAACGCCAAATTTCGCGTGCAATCCTTCATCTCGTTGTATCAACTCGTTTGAGAAACATAATCCCTTACATTTCTGCTTTGTGCGTAGCCAATAAATGGATGCAAATGACGCACTAAACAAAACGCCTTCAAATATACAAAAAGCCCAAAGTCTTTCTGCAAACGGAAGTTTTGGGTCCATGTATTTCTGAGCAAATTCGGCTTTGGCTTTTGTTGTTGGTTCATTTTCAACAGCTGTAAAAAGTGCTGCCTTTCTATTTGCGGGTGCAAATTTCTCTAATGCGGTCGAATATGTCTCGGAATGAATTGTTTCAACAAATCCTTGCAGTGTATAAAACGACCTGGCTTCAGCAATAGTGATTTCTGACATAAATTGATCCATTAAATTATCTACCACTAAGGAATCAGATGAGGCAAAAAATGCAAGGATATGCAATATAAAATGTTGTTCTGATTCAGGCAAAGTTTTCCAATCGTCCAAATCTTCACCCCAGTCAATCTCTTCAGTGGTCCAGAGTACACTTTGCTGCTCTTTGAAAATATCCCACAGGTTCTTATGCTGAATCGGGTGCAACACAAGTCGTTTTTGTGCAGGATCAGTAAAATAATTTTCAGCAAATTCCATTTTTTTAATAGAGATCTTTTGTTTATATAGAGTATTTTGAAAAAAAAAAAGTCTTTTTACAAAAGTCTTAAATATTTTCAGTTAGCCTACTAATTATCTTTTTTTTTGAAGGATCATTCAAAATGGCATCTTCAATGGCCTTTTTAAATTTGTGTGGGTGCGCTCGAGCCCATTTCACAAAAGGTTTATATGTAAAAAAGTGTCCTCTGCTCTGATTGCAGCGACGACACGTTTTTATCGTGTATGTACCGCCAAACATTTTTGGGATAACGTGTTCTTTTGTGAGTTTTCTAAAATGTTTATGACAATACGCACATGTACCGCTTTTATTAGCCTCACTTACTAAAAATTGTTTGAACATTTTGTAAATAGGTATTTTCTTTTTGTATGTATAAATAGATCATTTTCTATATAAAAATGGAAGATTTGTGTGTGAAAAGTGATTGGGAAACTGGCTTGATGTTAACTATAATTGGTTTGATTCTGATGATAGCCGGATGTTGCAATGTGATGTGTTTAAAACAGTTATTATGAACATAAAAAAAAAAAATATATGTGTTTTTTAATAAAACTAAAGTTCATTTCCGAATATACTGGTTATATTTGACAATATTTGAAAAGATTCCATCATGTTTTCTTGCCACTCTGGCAACCGGTGTAATTGTATTCCTACCCAAAAACAAAAGCAAATATAGGTAGTAAGCCCGATCTTACAGGTCCATAAGAACACTTGGTGTATATTTTTGAACACGATATGAACACAAATAAAGACTGCAATAAATAATAATACAAATGCAAACGTTTCAAGCATTGACATTTTCCAACACGGAAGTATACTTTATAGTAGCTGGTGTTGAACAGAAATCAAAAATCAACCCAAATCCGATAATGATCTCAACAGCGAGAACAATTTTCTCCAATGATTGGAAAGAAATGATTTGAGACCGTCTCAGTATATTTCCTAAAAGCACAACAGTAGCCACAACCCCAACAACAACGACTCTAATCACATGCCTAAACCGTTTATTACCATATGCATGTGTCTTCATAACATTCCAAATATATATAAATTGAATAATCACGATCAATATAGTGTTGATAATAAAAACGTTTTGAGCTGGTTCATTTTCAAAATTAAAGGCAGCACATACTGCAATAATAAACACACTGGAAAATACAAACCAGTGCCACCCCGGGTCTGTTTTGGTTGCATAATGACTTGAGGAACACCAAAAAAAACTAACGAGAACAGCAGTGACCGCCACACCGTAATTGACAAATGTACAGTCAACTACATCAAAAATTTCGAGTACGATAAAGACCGAAACAACCACACTATACACAGAGGCCATAATTATGGTTTTGAATTCAGAGAATTTTTGAAACAAAAACGACACAAACAGTATTAACGTACCCATCAATGCAAAAACTGGTATAGATCTGACCGATGGGGTTGTATTCGTTTGAGTCAGCAACGTGTATGCTAAAATTTCAAAATATATAACAGCGGTCCAAATTCCGTAGGATAATCTTTGCATATTTCACCAATTTATAACCACGTATATACTGTAATTTGTAGTATAAGTCATTCACTTTTACCAACATAACGAATGGAAAATAACTGGCACACTTGCTCCAGCCACAAATGTAATCGCCCCATATTTTGTCTGACACTATGTCGTGGCTGCTACCGAGGATTCCGAGTAAAATGTAGTGTTGACGGCTGCAATCGTCCCAGTTTTTGTAAACAAGTTTGCGTCTATCACTATAGGCGTAAAGAAATCCCACCACTCAAACTTTGTAGTAGTGACGCATGTGAAAACGTTGCATATATTGAAAAATGTTTCGCTTGCTATACAAAAACATATTGTTTGCAATGTGACAAAGAAACTTTTGCGCGTAATCTTTGTCAGAAGCATTACATGCGTAATTTTAGATTAGAAAAAGAATAAAAAAACTTATTTATCTACTTTTTTTATGTAGGTATTATTGAAAAAATTGTTTGGAATATATATTTTCAAATCTTGTGAATTATGATTAGCTTCTATGAACAATATACCATTCGAAACAATTGTGTATTCTGTATCGTCAATAATTATAATGTCATCAGCTGCAAGCATACCTGTCGAAAAAAAAGTCGTACCAGAGAGTAATGAGACAATGTATGGCTGCAACGCATAACCAATCCCCAATGCAAATCCTTGTAACATTGATATAGTAGTGGTTTCGCCCGCCACATGTCCCAACAAATATAGGAAAATAGATGCGATTGACACAAACATAACCATTTGACCAGTCCACAGTGAATATCTAAAATAATGTTGTGTAAGAGAAGCTACAGATATGACAATTGGTACTGTTATTATAACTACTCCTATACACATGAAAAAATCGTCTATAGAATTCCAAATATTATTGATTGCGAAAGTAAACGGTAACTCGAGAGGGCTATTGATTGACATGTTTCCCATCGTTTTGTCTTTTTATATACTACAAACCTTGTAATTCCCAAATAAGAATTTTGTCACAAGACATTTTTGGAATTTCAAGCAAAGTGGAGCGAAGCGTCGCTTTCACATTGGATTGGATATAATACATCTTTTCCCGATGTTGATTTAAATAGCATTCAACCACACTGTTATTAATATGGCAATCAATATTCCATTTAAATTGTATTGTTTGATTACAATAATGGACAATACTCTTTAATATGGGTACCGCTTCAGATTCAAGGTCCATCTCTGTTATAAGTGTGAAATAATAGTTCCAAACAAAGACCACCTGCGTGAATAACATACAAACAATAAACAATAATATTAAAATTCTACAACAGAACGCTGTATTTTTTTCGGAGCAAAACTTAGCCATATTCATTAATCGGCGTTGTAGTTTTATAGTAAAACTGTGAAATATGTTATAAAAATAGAAAGGAGAATTATTATTTTTATATGTATACGTTAATGTTTAGTTGCCGTCAATTTTGGAAATTTGTCCCATTCTATCACGAAGATTACCAGAGCCAAAGCCGGCTAAAGCTTGAAAAAGGGCAGGGTTTCTATCGCGGACAGAATTCATAGAACTCGATTGCGTTTTTGACGAATCAAAAGCAAAAGGGTTGCGGACAGCAGCGACTTTTGCGCTTGCGGCATGAACAACCGATTGCTGTGGTGGTGCTACTGCAACACGACGTTTCTTTGTCACAATATCCATAACTTGATTTTCGAGAGCTCTTTTAGACTTGGCTTGTGCTTGAGAGGCCAAAGAATCCAAATCAGTCTTGTATTTAGCGGATGCTTTATGGGCAATTTCTAACATTTTAACTGATTCTTTCGGGTAGTTTTGAGCCATCGCAAAAATAGCTTTCTTATTCTCGTCTGTCATCATATCAGCCGGTAAACTGGCTGACCAAGAATCAACCAAAGCTTTGGAAAGGGCTTCAGCTTTACTTTTGGTTTCGAGTTCAGCGTTATCTTGTTGTTGTTTCCACTGTTCCTGTAATTTGACAAGCTGAGCTTCGGCTTTTTGAAGTGCCATTTTTGTATCTCCAAGTTCGGACTCTTGGTTAATTACGAGTTTCATCAAATCCTCTTGGGTTGTAACTTGACTTTCGGCAGCAGCTGGTGCTGGAGTTTCGACTTGTGCTGGAGTTTCGACTTGTGCTGGAGTTGCGACAACTTGTTCTTGAGTTTCACTTTGGGTTTCTTCGATAGGTGCTGACATTTTAATACTTGCCTGATGCTGGGTTATATACTCTGTTTTTTTTGTTTCACCCTGACCACTCGCGGATTGTTGTTGGGTTGAAATCACATTACACCCCGCTCTTCTCGGTTCCGTACATAGCGAAACTTCTATTGGTCTTTTTTTTGTAGTTCCGTCGCTGAATGATGTATGGACGTGTTGTAGAGAGAGCCCGGTGTATAAACGATGTCCGTCTGAAGATGGTTCCAATGCATTTGAGGCAAATCTACCTTCGAGTGTAGAATCGTCGACTTTGCCTAAAATCCATTTTTTGCCGTCACTGTCGTTCCAATGACGTTGTACGTGGCCAACAGCAAGTCCTTCAGCGTGTTCGATACGAATTGGGACATCACTCAAATCCATATTTGCACTTTCTTCCTTTGTAAAATCAAAAGTGGGGTCGTTTTCGCCTTTTGCATCGGTATTTGGTAATACATTTCCCACGAAAAATGAAGGCATAACTATAAAAGATTATTGGTTCTTTTTATACCTGATTTTGTTACATACTTTTTAAAATTGTAATTTCTCTCTACGAATTAAGTTGTACTTGACATTGTTTACCACACTCTTTGTATACATATGTTTTTTTCTCGTAAACAGTATATACTGAATTACTACGACGACGAAACTACTCACCGAAGGTATAATGATGGAATTCACCCACTCTAATTCAAGGCACAGGATGGTTACTCCTATATAAGTCAAACTCGGCCATATTTGTGCCGCCAGCATTAGGATATGTCGTTGTGTTATCTCTTTTCCAGGTGTGGTGTATGTAGACTGAGCTAATACCATAACAGAAACCAACGGCACACTGGAAATCACAGCGGCAATTCTTTCAAAGCCACCCAACACTAATAAATCTAAACCATAAACACATACGACAGTGAATATGTTGCAGACAACTACATATAGCCATGTTACTTTGAGTTTATCATTATCGTCAAATGTAACGGTTTGAATATTGATAAAATTCAGAAATATACCGAGAACACCGCTAATCAAAAGCAACGTCCTGTTCTGAAAAAAATACAACCCATACAGTGCTGCACATAAAATACTAATCGCAATTCCCCACAAAACAGGCCAATATGGGTGATTTGTTGGTGAATAGCCTCGCATTCCTACCACAAACACAATCAGAAAAATAACGGGAATGATATGTGATCCGAAATTGAAGTAAAGTGTGTTCAATAAATTCTCCACAGATATTTCTGTGTTCAATAGAAACGTAATTGTGATTATGCCAGTTTGTAGCGGAATCCAAGTAAAAAGGAGGCCATCACAACCCCCAGAGTAAATAAAAAACAACAGGAGATTAGTAAAAATAACCGATGCACCAATGGTGTACAGAAGCATTTATATAATAATCAACAGGGGTTATATATATACAAATAATAGACAAATGATACACAATAATATGAATTAATTCAATTCTGTTTGATTTTTTTATATATATTACTATATATTGTAACATGTTGGAAGTAATGGAATGCTTGCCACTGCGAACATAGACGACAGACTCGGCAATTTGGAAAAGGGAGTTGATCTATTAGACCAAAGAGTTGGCGAGATAGATAATAAATTAGGACACGTTATTTTACTTAATCAAGAGATGATGCTTAATAATAATGAGAATTTCAGGAATATGCATAGCGTGTTGGAGGAAAGCAAGGATACGTTGCAGAAATCGATCAACAAGATAAAATCGCAATATACGTCAAGATTCCAGCTGTATTTATTTGGTGGCGTCCTTTTTGTCTGGACAGCGTTCGTTGCTTACATTTTATTGTCTTAAATTTAAACACTATATAACGGGCCAGCGAAACAACAAAAAAATGCCGAAAGACGCAAATGGATATACATGCTTAGAAAGAAGTTTTTTCCCTATTATTGGGATTATGATGGCTGTGGTAATCGCATTCGAATTTGTCCTTGTAGGAATCTACTCCGCAGAAATAGAAGATACTTCAGGTGTAGATACACACTGTGACATATTTACGAGTGGTCCGCTGGTTTCTGGCATCGGTCTCGCAGTTGGGATGGGGTTTAACATGGTGTGGGTATATGGTCGTATTTTTAGCTATGAGCTGGGTCGTGTAGCTCTATTGTTTTGGGTAGCTTCCACAATTGTTGGAATTGTGGGCGCTGGGGGGGCTCTATTCTCTGCGAATTTTGCTGAAGAGGCTCCTCTATGTGATAAAGACCAGTATGTTACACTGCATTACTTTGCAATAGTTTTTCTTGTTATATCTTTAGCGGCGCCGCATTATTTTGCAATCAAAAATTCTACAGATAAAATAATAGGCAAATTAGACCGCATGTCGCAAGAAGATTTAACAAAAATCAAACAGGCAATTGGTAAAAAGATGGAAAATACCGACGTCATTAGTGAAAAATCAGCGCTGATATCGGAAAAACTTGAAACGGAAAAACTTAAAACGAGTTCTGATTTAGATTTTTAGATACAATACTAATAATGTAGAGAATTTATGTAAATAAAAATATTATTTTGATGGTAACCTCTCCAAAACTGGATAGGCCGAACTAACGTATACTATGTACTCTGCCACTCCACAGGCATTTTTACCCCTTTCCAGATACAAATACCCTCCCAACCCCCAAAATCGCGACCAGCTATTTTTAATGATCCAGTATTTTTTAGTATAGCCTACAATCGATACCGCATGATCGATATCAGTCCCACACATAGACGCCCTGTAGATTCCGCCTCGATAGTTGTCCCAATTTTTGCTGTCAACACCGATTGAAACTGGTCCGTAATGATGCAAAAGATATTCGAGTTGCCCTTCAGCATTTTTGACGTTGTCCGAAGACAGAACGCGCCAATTGGCTACCTTTACGTGTGACAATACTTTCCCATCTGGACAAGTCTTATCTTTGGCGAAATAGGGCATTTCTGAATCCAACATCACTGCGTAATGACTTGCATAGTCAAATACAGTGCTCATTAATCCACCCTCTTCGCACGATTTTCTTTCGGCACAGTCGAGTAAGTGCTGAACAGAGATAGAGGGTGGATGTCCATGTCGTTTTAACCAGTATTCAAGCACTGTGGCAGATGCAAATGCGAAACAACCGCCGCAATCACCTTGGTCTTTGACAGAACTAACGAAGGAAACTCCATTCACATTTCGCCAATCGATTGGCGGGTAACTCTTCCGTAGTTTAGAGACATGATCATTATGAGATTCGATTACAATATTTTTGTAGTGTTTCTTTTTAATCATCGAATTTGATTTCAGTTCATGTGGAAACCGATCACTACGCGATGTATGTCCAAATTCCACGCCGTTTCTGATCTCGTTTTCAACACTTTTAATCCTTTCTAACCGCAAATCCATTTCTTTGTCATTATCGTACGATTTATCGAAAGAATGCATATACTGACATAGATCACCATGACTTGATGTTTGCATACATTTGTCCGCAGAAATAGTAGCAAACGACACTTGCAAAAGGTTCATTCCTATCAATATACAAATAATATTCATAAATAGTGAATAGGAAAACAGGTCCTTAAATATAGCGAATCACGACTCCAATATTTCATAAAAAATCTTCATTTTTTTTCTCTAAACTATTTTCCTCAAAATAAAAATGGTCATAATACGGTATTTTTAAGGAAAATACCGAAAAAATCACGGGATTAATTGCGCAATTTTTTCGGTATTTTCCTTAAAAATACCGTATTATGACCATATTTATTTTGAGGAAAATAGTTTGAGAATTTTTTTCGCTCGCTACTTTTTCAGGCGATGTCCTCCGAAATTATAGAGATAATGCCCCTGGAAATGAGAACTAATATTTTTTTTTGGGTGTAAATTAAAAATCTCTGTCCAACCTCGTTCGGATTTAGTATATGTTAAGAATATTCTGAATTTTATCAATTATACTTCAATTGTAAAAACATCCAAAATTCCAAATGTCAGATTCAAGTATTCTTACAAGTTATCAAGGTGGCTGCCCAGATACGCGTTATAGCAATGACCGACGATATGGCAAACAACTCAATTACAAACTCAATACAGCACCCACGGCATGGGTTGTGGGTCAATGGCTTTTAGCTCGTCAAAGAGGCCAACCGCTCTCGGATCTCGCGAATAAGTACTGCGACCAAGCTTTGGCCGGAACGACAAACAAAGCTTTGCAATGGTTAATTGCATCTGCGTTACACGTTTGTTAAACTTTTAGATATTCCTCTATATATTTCCGAGACTTTTCGATGGAAACAACGGCTTCTTTCAACGTCCGAACCGAGCAGTATGTAGCTGTTACAGCACCAGCAACTAATTCTACATTCTCAAAAAAATGTTCACTGCACTGTCCAATCAAAATAGTGGAAATTTCTTTCAATTGTAAATTAATTGTATTAATTCTATTATTTGTCTCGACAACAGAGGCCGGAAAATTAAAACCAAGTCCTTTAAGTTTTGTTTGTATTTTTTTAATATCAAATTCTAATTGTTTTATCATTATTCAGCAAAAAGTGCGAGACAGTATATAGTAAAATCGGATTTCATTTTTTTTCCCCCGCATGCTCTATTTGAGCCGCTCTCGGCTCCTCCATAGAATGAGTTTGATTAGGGAAATATCAGCAAAAACTCTGTACATAGCTAATGAAAAACTATTACAAACTATTTTTAACCATCCACCTGAGTTACCAGTGGGATCTTCAACTCACTTCAATCGGATATTACTTATCCATAAAATAATCAAAGATGACCTTGTAGGTACATGTACTGTCGATGCAACCCATACACAAACTGAGAATGCCTCAATTTTAATGGTCTCCAACTCTTTAATTGATTTAGAAAAGATAATTTTCGGTGAAAATACAAACAAGTATGAACCGTCTATAGCTGGTTGCATAGCTCATACAGAGCATATACTTTCTGCGTTACAATCAAGTCAAAATACTTGTAAAATATTATAAAAATAAAATGAATATATATCTTAACTAAATGAATTCCTTTGATAATGAAAAATAAATTGTAAAACCGTGTTTAAAGCAGCTTTTTTTTCTGGATCATTTTCGATATCTACAATTGATTTGCAGTTCGAAAATGGATTCGGCACAACAGTCGACACCGAATCTTCATATACGGCTATTTGATCTCTGATATATTCTTTCAATCTGTATCCGTCAATACCGTCGTCTGCAGCAGAATCTGTTTCAGCAGATAAGACCTGAGTTACCCAACCGATGTATTTTCGCTTTTTCCCAGAATATTGCGCTTGTTGTTTTGTATCTCTATCCTGTTTTATTTTCTTCATGGTGCCTCTCGTTTTTCTAACCATCGTCCCTCGTTTCGACCGTTTTTGATTTACAAAATCATCTGGAATATATGGTAAAATCACTGAAGTGGTTTCAGTCAATCTAACGGTGATTCTATTATTGGGCGGAATACTGTGTATATTTATATTGTGAAAGCAATGGCTGTATAGCCTTTTGGGCAATGGGGCAAATGTATCGTTTGAACCCAACACTTTGTGGTTAAAAATATTTTTTTCTGTCTCGTGTGTTATAAATATGTGTGCAGGTGTAATTTGCGAGCGTAAATCACGCGATTTGGTAGAGCACGTCAGTTTAATACCCGGGTATACTATCCGTTCTTCCACTTTGTCAGCTCTTGGAATTAATTTGTTGTACCATCTTGAGAATGATTGTTGAGACAGACCAGGCAATGTAAAGTTCATTTCGTTCAAAGTGTGAGAGTCTCTTTATAGTCGAACTGGATATAAATCAAACAATCAAAAACTCTTTTTTTTTCTTGTAATATATTTCACGCATCATTTGAATCGGAACCAAAACCCAACATATTTCATGCACCAAAACCAGCCAAACACATTTGAAATAATTCCCGTTCAGATATTTCTGTCGCAAATTTGCAATGATGATGTAAAGTATACATTTAATAGAAGATCTAATCGGTGAGTCGTAAAACTTCTGACAACTCAGCCACCGTATTGACCATGCAACCGAAACCCATGCAACACGTTTCCATCTTGGCGATTGATATTCTATATAAACCGCGGAAAAAATGGCAATATGTAAAAGAATTATTTTGGTCAAATCTATTTCTCTTTGTTCTGGAGACACTGTTATTAATAACGCTAATGTAGCCACATGGAAAGGATATATTGTGTGACTTGTTGCGGCACAAAATATAGTTTGTGCTGCCATAATTTGTTCTCTAAATTGTGTTAGTACAAAAAATTGTACAAAAATAATTATCCAACCAACAAACCTGACAATCATTACGGAATATAATGATATATATATAGTAATTTGCTATAGCAAATTCTTTACCGTGTTACCGTAATTTTACACATCTCGTTTTGGATAAACTTCACAGAATTTAATAACCTCACATATGCTCGTTTTACAAACATATTATTATTATATTTCGTAATAATATTGCAAATCTCTGTGGCATCTGTCGAACTGTTTCTATCGGCATTTTCTCGAAACCATTTGATAGATTCTTTTGACAGCTCAGACGGCAGGTTTAAAACATACCAAAAGGTCAATACCACGACTTTCAGACGCTTATGAAAAGTAAATAATTTGCGATTATCAACTACTATCAAAATACCATCTTGGGAAGTCAATGTTACTCCCGATAGAATGCATGTTGATTTGTTCGGTGCAGTGTCATATTGCAAACATGAGACAGCATTAACAAAACTGTTAAATAATTCCACACTACCAACGTGGTCTATGATATTTTGACACAAATCGGTTCGCATAGTGTGAAAAGCGGCTATAGTGTTAGTTAGGTCGCTATTGTCACCAATTTCAACGGTGTGAACATGTTGCACATCTAATTCTGATAACAAACAAAAACTAAAAACTTGTTCAAATGTTTTAAAATCTTCCATTCCAGAACATATGTTTGGCATTTATACTAAAATCCAATATATGTTAAGAATATTCTGATATTTAACATTTAACATCTTTTCTAATCAAAACTTATAATGTACCACAATATGACCAACATTGAAAATATTAGATGCAAATCCGATAAATTGTATAGTTGTATCGTTGACACTGAATCAGATACGTTAGATCAAGTTTGCTCAAATGTATTATTACATATTAAAAAGAGATTCGTTGGACAGATGTCCCCACGTTTAGAGCGAACACTATTAGAAGTAGTAAATACAAATGACAGAATTGCAAAACATGCACTGTTATTTTTTAGTTTGAATGAAGAAAAAGCACTACAAGGGATATTTCTGAATGATCAAGACCAGTACGTGCCACCGCAGAAATTCACCGATTTTGTGACCAGAGAATTACCACAACTTTGTGAAAAATTGTTAAATGGTAGTTACACATCTTTGCGCAGCTTTACAGAAGATTGTCGCTGGATTTATATGACATTATAAAAAATTAACGTATATGTTTCTTTTTCTTGTGTTTTTGTATAACAATCGACACTCTAACCACACCGACACCGAGCAACCTTGCCACTCCTCGAATACCTTTAGAGCTTCGAAAATATTTTGCTATAATCTCATTGTCTGTAACTACCATTTTACTCCATTTCACACCGCGTTATATACTTTAATCTATTTTGGTATTACTGTTAAATATTTTTTTTTTTTAAAATAAGTTGCGGTATATGTTAGGAATATTCTGAAATTTTTTAATAATCAATCTATAACAACAACAAAAAATGCTATCGATCAAAGCTGCCAGCAATAAAAGACTTGCGACCGAGGGGGCAGGTGTAAAACGTCCTAAAAAAAAGGCAAAACCAAAGAGACCACGAGGAACTAAACTTATAAGTTTCACGTGCGAACTTGACAAAGACAATTGTGTGAAGGTAAATGGATTGTGCATTGCCCACAAAACATCCGAAAGAAATTCGAAAGTCGGGTACTTGGTCAATCCCGATATTGCCACCCAGTTGAGTTGTGGCAGTGACAAAAAAGTTGAATTCAAATGCGATATTTGTTTGCATGTATTTTCAATACGGTTGAGCGATGTTACCAGCGGTCAATGGTGCGGCATGTGCTCCAATAGGTGGGAGCATTGCGGTGTGAA
>Ga0206126_10004648_pt1 | contig 13089 bp, 12 predicted proteins | sample Helgoland_Spring_5_FD_148621 | JGI IMG/M metagenome (GOLD analysis project Ga0206126, IMG submission 148621) | Pelagic subsurface seawater microbial communities from Kabeltonne, Helgoland, North Sea - Helgoland_Spring_Bloom_20160412_1 | ecosystem: Environmental > Aquatic > Marine > Epipelagic ...
GAATATTAGACCCCAAGATATGATGAGCTTCATCATAGTATAATCTATTAATACTTGTTCCTGTTTCTACTATAATGTCCATAAACATTTCCAATGATTGATAGGTTACTGTGAATAATTTTTTACCATCTTTTTTTAGAGTTGATATAATTTGTCTTTTATCTGTAGTATATTTAATATTAGGGAACCTTGATTTATCTATTTTTTCTGGTGGATTTAATTTTTTATCTGAATCAGAACAAACTGACAAACATTGATATACTTTGAAATAATCCATAAAATCTTCACATAGTATATAATCATTATTAAATTGATTGATTAATCCTAAAGAAGGGAATACAATAATATTTACTAGTTGGTTATCATCAAATATACTATAAACAATGATGCGTGTCTTACCTCCACCACACCATATATTAATTAATGATTTAAGTAATCCCTTTTTAGAATCAATACAATCTTCTTGATGTTTATATAAAGAGATTTTCATTCTACAATTAAAGTATATTTATATTTTATTTTATTTTATTTAAATCAAATTTCTAATTTAGTAAGCGTTTTAAATGTTCAAAGGTGTAAAAATCTTTCAAATAGTAAGTTTATCTCTGTGAATATATCTTTCATTTATTATATAAGGAATATATAATATACTTAAGTAAGATGTTAAATCCGAGTACTTATGAGCCTAGTTCAAGTAGCGATGAAGAGAGTGTAAACTCAGACGAGTTTTATGAACGCGATTATACAAATAATATAGGTTATCACAGAAGATTCAAAGAACATGAAGGTAGATTCATGAATAATAAAAAATATAGCGATTATTCAGAGATAAGAAATAAATATTTTTCACCTGATGTAAGATGTGATAGAATAGTAGTAGATAGTAGTAATCATTCTACAACTAATAAAAATGAATATATTGTAAGATTTGATGAATCTAAAGATCATTCAACAGAAGGTTATGGTGTTTATAAGAATGTTATTGGATTTAAACTAATTTCTTGTTGTATCAGTAATCGCCTGAATACTGTTCATAGTAATAATAATAAATTAACTGTTCTAAAATCTGATAACTCTACACATGACATTGAATTAGATATAGACGTTTATACAGTATCTTCATTAATAAGTCATTTAGAGACTAAATTGAATACTATTTCTGGATTAACATTTAGTGTAACCAAAGATTCTGAAGATGTCTTGACTATTTCAGAAAATGGTGGAAACAATTTTAGTTTGAACTTTCTAGATAGTTTGAACACAAAAAACTCTTCAATAGGAACACTTTTAGGACTCCCCTATGATAACCATAGTGGTTCAAGCTCATACAAAGGGAAACACGCTGTAAAATTAAGAACTGGTTTTGTAGATTTAGTCATACCTGAATTACCCTATATGGCTTGTAAAAAGAATCCTCAATCAAAAAAATTAGTTGAAAGGATATCATTAACAAGTGAAACTAATAGATTTATATTTCATTCACCTGAAGATTACAGTATTAATAATTATTTTACTCCTATTAATTTAGATAGAATAACAATACAATTATTTGATGAAAATAAAGATATCCCATATAATTCCTTACATGATAATTTCTTTGAGTTTGAAATTATAACATTACATAATACGGACATCTTGTAATTAGTCTCAGGCGGGAGAGGAGGGACGAGAGGAGGCGGGACTGGATGTTGCTTCCACAGATGCATCTAAACCAAATCCTCCTTCTGGAACCTGCATCGTCAAGACACCGCTTTCCTCTAGTAATGTTTCTTTCGCTTTTTCCCATAGCTTACTCCATTGCCCTTCTTCATTCTTAATCCGCTTATTGATATCCCCCCCTGTATCTTTAGATCCTTTAGATGATCTTAACCAATCTTCTATATTTTTTTCACCGACAGGCGCATCTCGTAAATAAGCTTTCATATCTCTTAATATTTCTGCATCTGCTAATTGAACACTCTTTTCAGCTGCTATCTTTGCATCTTCAGTTAATGTATCCATTGGGCATAGTTTTGCGTTCGAAAACTTGTCATCATCCATTCCAAACTCATATACATTATCTACTCCTCTTTTTTTTTGCCACCAGGTTTTCGGTTCATTTAAAAGACGAAGTGTTTCTTGTGTGGTCATTCCCCTAACATCTACACCATTTAATTTCAAAAGAAAATCACCTACAGTCACACCAGCTTTCATTGCGGGCCCATTTGGAGTAAGACTTGCTACGTGACACATTGAGAATCCATCTTCAGAATTTGCAGTCTTGAATCCCGCCCCGTCGTTTTCGCTGTAGCTAGTGACAGTGAGCTTAATATTACCATTTTGTAGTCTTTCATGTTTAGTTCCCCCTCGTATTCCATCACGTTTTTTCAATGTTCTTTTCTTTTTAGTAGCTTTCTTCTTCTTTTTAGTGGGTTTCTTTTTCTTTTTAGTAGCTTTCTTCTTCTTTTTAGTAGGTTTCTTTTTCTTTTTAGTAGGTTTCTTTTTCTTTTTAGTAGCTTTCTTTTTTTTTTTAGTAGGTTTCTTTTTCTTATTACTTCCTCTTGAGGGACTAGGAGATTCTAATAATGATCTAATAGAATCTAAATCATCTTGTGTTAAAACATAATTTATCCCTATCTTTTTTAGGATTTTTTCGGTTAATCCTGTAAAATCATAAAGCTCATCTGACCCCGAATGAGCAACCTCTTGGTAACCTTCACTTTTAGCAGCTTTTACAACCATATCATTTAACTCATTAAACTTACTCTTTTTCATGTAACTATCTAGTAGTTCTTCTTTGATATGAAGTTTATATTTTCTTAACTCCTCTTTAACATTCTCTCTATATCCAGGAGATTCATCATCCCCGAGAGCTAACTCAAGATATGTATTATATGTAAACTCTTTTAATTTTTCTCCAAATAACAAAAAATCTTTTTCATCAAACTCAGACCCCCCATAAGTTATCATATATATTACAATATATATTTATTTTTTATTATCTGTATTTTCAGGTTGTTCAATGTGTGCCCCTATAATTCGGTCAACATCTCTTATGATCATTCCAACTGGCAATAAATCTTGGGTTTTCCAGTGCATTTGAGCATTTGTTATTTCAAAGATATTTCTGAATCTCATTAAAAGATGTAATGGTATTTGAATAATTTTGTCTTCGGGAATCTTTTTATCTTCATTATTACCATTTTTAGTTTCTGATATTTCTTTTCTTTCTTCTTTCTTTAATTCCTTCTTCACCTTCTTTTTCTTATCTTTAGTATCCATTTATTTATGAAGATAAAGTATATTTTGTAAAAAAACGCAAATTTGATGGGTGCTAATACTTGTTTTATTGACTGTATAATATAATAATACGATGTTCTATCCAAAAGAATATAATATGATTGAACCACTTGAATATTATAAAAAAAAAGATATTCTGATTAATGAAAATGAACTCTTAAAAGAAGAACTAGAGTTTTACAAAAGTATATTCAATATGAGAAACTCATGTATTTATAATCTTAGTATCAAGAAAAAGAATGGTAAAAAAGTATGGTTTGATAGTGTCTTATGTACCGATAAAGAACTCTTAGAATTGGATGATAATGATGAAATAAATGAAATGATATATAATCCTCCCAAACCGGAAAGATAATTTAAAGACTGTTAAATATTATATAATAGACATGCTTACTAGTTTACTAACATATATTCCTTTGTGGTCATTACTGAATCGTGTAATTTTTAATGGTCTTTATTATTTTTGTGAGCCAATATTTTCAAAAGAAAATATAAAACTTGAAAAGATTACATCTAATATAGTTTCAAGCTATCATGGGATGAAATGTGTTCAATTGATAATAAATGAATACAGAAAAAATGATATATTATTCACATACTATCGTGAGAATAATTATGAATCCGTTGTAGCTTTTTCTGTTAGCTATTTTATTTATGATATTTTGAATGATTATAGAAATAAGATTTTAACTTATCCATTTTTTATACATCATTCACTCTCTATATTTTCAGGATTATATCTTTCTTCTGTAGAATTATCACAATTATATGTAGTAGCTCTTTTTGTTGAACTATCCAATCTTAATCTTAATATAAAAGACATCATGGATATACTAGACATGAAAAACTTAGATTTTTATATGGTAAATGGAATAATCTTTGGTATTACATTTTTCTTATCAAGGATAGTCTATGGACCCATTGCTTTGTGGAGTGCGTATATTCTGACAAATGAAGTAAATACTATAGAACATCGTATACATTATAAGATACCTCTAATCTTATCGGGGTCTTTTATAACATTGAATCTTTTTTGGTTTCAAAAAATAGTAAGTATAGTCATTTATAAATATAACAAATATCGTAATTATAATATTTGATAATATAAAATGAAAAGTGATATGATAAGAATGATAATGATGGGTTTAATAACAATGTGTATATTCGCATATATAGATTCGGGATTATTCTTGACTTTAGAAGAGGATCTTACTGATTACATAAAAGAATATGAATATTTAGATGATTATTCTCGACCCGTATTATTAAGTGGTATAGCTTCTGCTTTAGCAATTCTTATCTCAAAAAGTATAAAAAGATATATAATATTACCCAATTTCAAAATAATAGAGCATCCGATTATAGACGCAATAGGTATATTAATAGGAACATTCTTAGTTATAATAAGTTATGAGTTTTTTTTTAAAACTTATCTAAAATAAGTAAGATAAAAGAGTTCTTTGCTTTCCTCTAGTTTTCTTCTTTTTATCTCTACTTTTCTTCTTTTTCTTAGGTTTCTTCTTTTTATGAGTCCGTTTACTAGCACCTCTTTTACTCAATTTATCAATTTCTGCAAGTAAATCATTAAAATATCCAAGAAATAATTTATCATAAACTCTTTTTGATTGAGACTTTTTATTTAATATTTTAGTAGATAAATCATCTAATATTTTTTTAGGAACATTTTTATCTTTTATATCAAACCAAAACTCCCAATACTCTCTTATATCTTTTATATGATCCATTTTTGAACGCCAGATTCCACCTGGTTTGAAAAAAATATCCTCAGAACCTTTATTATCTGTTGCTAAAGTTTTACGATTCTTTTCTTCATATTTGATTGTCTCTTCCCAGGTTTCCATCCAAAGTTTCGTTCTATTATTTTTTATTGAGCCTTTAAGTTTTTCATATGAAGTATTAAGCATTTTTTTAGCATTCAATCTCGCTTTTTCTCTTATTTCTTCTCTTTTTTTACGTTCTTCAGATGTTTCGCTCGGTCTAGGTGTAGCAGTGACAACAGGTAAACTCTCTAATTCTCTTATAGAACTCGAATATGAACGCGATAAAGAAAGAGATCCAGGTGAATCACGATTAGGTCTCCCACCTCTAAGCCTTTGAGTCCTAATCCTCTTAGAACGATTATTTCTCATACCTCTTTTCTTCTGTAAACTTCTCAATGTAACCATAAATATGTATATATATTACAATAGATAATTTTCTATATTTAAAGAAGATTTATTATTATATTTGTATAAATAATGTGGTGTGATGAGATTATTCGGCTATTCAACAATACTTATAATTTGAACTTAAGTATTCAAAGAAGCGAGTTCTTTTATGAATTATTCAGTTCTACATTTAGATTTGAAATAAATCATGAAGATATAGATGATATTGAAGATGAGGATTGTTCTATCACAATAACTAAGTTAGAAAATAATGTTGAAACTGAATATGAAATAGATAGATTCATATTTTGGTTTCATACAACTTTTTACAGAGAATTAGTCAATGAATTAGAATTATTGAATAATGGTAATAATGAATATGAAGATATTGTTTACAGAGTTGAATCACTTGAAAGAGTCATTGACACTTTCAAATATGTACAAAAAATAGATGATTTTGAAGACTTCTTTGAGTCTTTAAGGATATACATTGAAAATATGAATTATTAGTTAAATCTTTTATCTTCTTTTAGTTAATCTTTTCTTTTTATTAGTTCTTCTCTTATTAGTTAACCTTTTCTTTTTATTAGTTCTTCTCTTAGTGAATCTTTTAGATTTTCTACGAAGAGTCTTTCTCTTTTTCTTTAAAGAACCACCAAAAAAGTTCTTTCTTTCCTTAACATATTCATCCTTTTCAAAATCATAACCAGCAGCTACATTCATCTCTGTATAGACTAGATCTTGGTTGTCAAACTGAACATTTTCAGTTAAAGATTTGAACATATAATGAAATACAGTTTTATTACAATCCTTATTAGAACTATATAAGTTTTTATATATGTGAAAGTAACTTTCTATTTTATCTTTGTTATATTTATATGTGACATTTATTCTTTTTTGGGTCCATTTAGGTCTAAATTCAGGGACGTTTTCACGTTTGTATTTTCTCCCTGATCTTGTTTCACGATCATCTTGATTATCGTTACATCCACCTTTATCGAGATATTTTTCATTAAACTCATGACTACAAGGGAGTACTATTAATGGAATTGGTTCATCATCCGAAGAAAAAAAATTACTTCTTTCATCACTTTCATCACTTTCATTACTTTCATTTAAAGCTACGTTTATAAAAACCATAGCAGTTTGTTGTGTTCTGAATAATTCAGAAACATAAAAACGTATATTATTATATTGAGTAAAAAAATCTATTATTCTTTCGGCCACATTCAAAGATTCATTTAAACCTTTTTGTGTTAGTGAACTATCATAATGTAGGTGTAAGCTGCTTCTATTATGTGTTCCTTCCCCATGTCTAATAATTAAAAGATCACTAACATTCAGTAAATCAGTTAGCTTCTCATTGTCTTGTGAATTACTCGGTGATAGTTCTGTTATGTCTATTTCTATCTCTGTATACTTATTGCAATTCTCAATGCCAATTATATCAGAAAATGAAGGATATTTTATTCTTTTTCCCTCCCCCGGATCTTTCATAGATAGATAGTATTTTTTTCCGCGTTTTAATAAGTGAAAAACAACACAATTATTAAACTTAAGATCATCATATTCAACACCGTGTTTATCTTTTGCGCTATATATAATATTATGTATGCTATAAACTTTTTTTTTATAATCTTTCAATAGTTCATAAATACTTTTTTTACTTTCATTACTTTTACTATTATGTCCGTTAATAGGAAATAACATTTGCATAAAACATCTTATTCTTGAAGAGTGTGAAAAAAGAACACAAAGTGATTTATGGACACCTTCCTGCGTTCTATCCACCACAAGAGGAGCGAATGAGGTAGATGCTGGAGTCTCGGATAGAGCCTGAGCCTGCGACTGAGCCTGAATCCAATTCTGAGCCTGAGCCTGAGCATAATCCTTCACCTGAGCCTGAGCCTGAGCCTGAATCCAATCCTGAGCCCGAGCCTGAGCATAATCCTTCACCTGAGCATAACCCTTCACCTTACGTGACCACTGATTCATCTTTTGATCCATCTGTTCAGATTGACCTGATAATAAATTGTCTGTTGCTCGTGGCATATTCTAATATTATATACATTATACTTATATTTTTTTCCATATTGATTTTATTATCTAATACATTTTCTTATACATTTTCTTTAGGAAGAATAGTTCTTCCTTCCACATATCTTTGTTTGTTTTATTGCTGAGTTCTTTGAAATCCTTTTCCAAGTTTTCTTTGTTCTCTTTCAACTTCTCAATCTCTTCTTCTGTAAAGGTATAAATCGGTAGTTTGATAAGATAATCATATTCATTTGTAATCTTATTGAAATCTGGTAGATTTTCACAAGGAATACTCTTACCATTAGAACATCCTGGGAACTTATTCTTTTTCAGAATATCATTTACAGTTACTTTAGGCTTCCTGAAGATAGAGATCTTTTCATCAAGAATAGATTGAATGAACGCACATTTAGCACCAATAATCTTGAGTTCTTCTTCTAATTCATTTATTTGATGAAGACGTCTCTTTTCATACAATTCTAAACGTAGATGATAATACTCTTCAAGCATATCATTAACATGAGAATATTTTGTAATTGTGCCCTTGGCATTATAAAGATGCATATTACTCACAGATGTGTATTTTGTTGTGGTAAGATTGAAATCTTTCTCAACAGTATCAATATCTTCTTCACTCCACTGAGAAGAGTTAAGATATCCTGGTTTAAGAGTTACTACAAACTTTACCTCTGTATCTGAACAATGATTCTGATAATCAAGAACAACTGGACCCTTCTTTTTCTTTTTCAGCTCTTTCTCACCTCTCTCAGGCATAAGACTCTCTAAGAACTCCTTATAATCCTCTGTCCATCTACCAATCGGTAGTTCAGAAATCTCAATAACTGAAGGACTTACAACCTTATAAATACCCTTTGAAACATATGTTTTATCATCCTTTTTGAATACTTTGCCCTTGAATCCATTGAACCATGGTTTGATATCTGTAAATGAACCTCCATCAAGTTTCTTTTCAATACTATCAATAATGTCAAGAGGATTGTGCTTAGGAATATTTGTACTAAATCCAGTTCCAATACCCGTCATTCCATTGACAAGGACCATCGGAATAACTGGCGCATAAAACTTTGGTTCAACAAGTATTCCATCATCTTCAACTCTGTCAAGGATTTGAAAATCGCTCTTAGGAAAGATCCATTCAACAATCTTATGAAGTTGTGTATGAATATACCTAGGACTTGCTGAATCAGAACCTCCCATAATTCGTGTTCCGAACTGTCCACCTGGAACAAGTAGATTCATATTATTTGAGCCTACAAAGTTCTGAGCCATACCAATAATCGCCCCTTGAAGAGAAGCTTCGCCGTGATGATACGCAGCATTTTCACTAACATATCCTGCTAGCTGAGCGACCCTAATCTCTGAAGTGAGATTCCTTTTCAAACAAGAATACAAGATCTTTCTTTGACTCGGTTTCATACCATCAAAAGTTCCCACTGAACGATGTAGATCGCTATTTGAGAAATGAATAAGTTCTTTGTGAATAAACTCTTCAATATGTATCTTCTTTTCATCGGTTTTCAGAATCTTATTCTCATCATAATTATACAGCCATTGTTTCCTATCGTCTGCTTGTGTTTTCTTGAATGCGAGATCCATTGAATCATCACTCTGTTCAGTCCAAATGTAATCATTATTCATCATATGTCTGAAATATTCTTTTGCTTCGAGAGATGTACTTGTTCCCAAACCCTTATAATACTTACACTTCCATTTTTTATAACCGGGTGTTTTCTTTATCCAATCATTGTAGTCTGTAAGATTGTAGAATGATTTAACACTCTTACCCTTTGTAACCTTTACAATAGGAGTAATCATACTTGTCACAAAGTTCAACTTAATCAAAGAGGGCCACATTGTATTGAATAGATTAAGAACCAAACCCTTGATATGTGACCCATCATGATCCTGATCAGTCATAATCATAATCTTTCCATATCTCAAAGCTTTTGTATCAGTATATTCTTTTCCACTCACAAGACCGATAATCTTCTTAAGATTTGTAATTTCTGTATTATTCATGATCTGTTTTACTGAAGCATCCTTTACATTAAGAAGTTTACCTCTCAAAGGAAATACACCATATTTATCCCTTCCAACCTCAGAAAGTCCTGAAACCGCCATAGACTTTGCCGAATCTCCCTCGGTAAGAATAAGGATACACTCATTGGATTTCTTTGTTCCCGCCCAGTTAGCATCATCTAGCTTAGGAACATTAATCTTACTCTTCTTAGAACCGTCAGTTTTCTTCTGTCCTTTACTATCCTTGAACTCAGCGAAAGATACAATCTTATCAATAATATCAGTAGATGATACAAATGATTTAATAAGTTTATCTGAGATCTTAGGACAAGATCCAAACTTACTTGGAGTTGTAATCAGTCTTTCTTTCGTTTGAGAATCAAAAGAGGGATCTTCAATTGTAGAATTGATGAAGACATACAGATGATTCTTGATGTAATTATCAGGAACCTTTTTCTTATGTTTCTTCAAGAGAACATCTGCGATCTTTGAAACTATTTGTTTTACAATCGTATCAACGTGTTTTCCACCCTTCATAGTGAATACACCATTTACGAAAGACACTTGTTCAAACTTGTCAGATTTTGATAGAGTAATTCCTATTTCCCATCGTTCATGAATAGTATCGTAAACACATTTTGTCTTTTCTGGGAGATAAAGTTTCATATAATTCTCAAAAGACTTAATCTTCAACTTCTCATCATTGTAGTAAACAGAAACACTTTTATCTGTCATCCCTGAAAGATCATAAATCCTTCGTTCAAAAAGAGATATCATCGTTTCACTGAAACCTTTAATTCCAAATCTCTCAAAATCTGTAAGCCATGTAATCTGAGTATAAGGTTTTCCAGTGAACTTTGTAATCTTAGGTTTATTCACAACTTTCATATTATCTTGGAACTCCTGGACATATTTTAGAGAACGCTCAACATCTACCGTTTCAACTCTGAATCGTGTGGAGAAGATATTTGTGAGTTTTGCTCCGTATCCATTCTTACCACCTACAATCTTTCCTTTCTCAGAATAATTTGAAGATGTTAGAAGCTCACCAAAGATAAGTTGAGGAGTCATAATCTTATTCCCCTCATTATCAAGTTCTGTTGGATGTTCAATAATCTCAATACCCTTACCATCATTGTATACAGATATTTCTCCAGTATTCTTATCAATGTTTACCTTCATCTTTGTCACGGGAAAAGATGTTTTCTTCATTTTTCCTCTCACCCAAGCATCTCTAGAGTTTACAAGGATCTCATCAAAGATCTTATAAATCGCAGGGATATACTCACCATTGATGTATTCAACCTTCCCCTCCTTAAGAACAGGGATCCTTTCTTCAATCATATGTTCTCCACCCACATATGTATCGGGTGTTTTGTGAATGTGATCACGAAGTTGCATTTTTGTGTAAACCTCATTTTCACTCATCTTTCTTAGTAAATAAATATAGTGTTGTGTATTTAAATAAGAATCAAATTTAAAATATTATGGTATAATATAAAGAATTAATGGAATTATACAATGATATTTCTTCAGATTTTTATTCTCTTGAACAGAATATTTCTTACGATGTAAAAGACGTAGATGATACTGAGACATATTCGGTATTTGATAGGATAACGAATATATCTACTAAAGAATTATTAAAAATTGTGTTCTTGATACACATTACAATTGTGGTGTTAATTTTAGCATCATATTATGATAATAAGAGTAGTATTAATTATGCTATAACAAGATTTCAATTATTAGTTGTCATTGTTTCTCTCTGGACATTACTTTATTGTTTTTGTTAGAAGTTTCTTCTACTAGTTCTTTTCTTTCCCCTTTTCCCTTTAGATTTCTTACCTTTAGGTTTTTTAGCTTTAGATTTTGTAGCTTTACTCTTTCTTTTTGAAGAGCCTTTGTTGTAAGATTCTAATTCAGGATATTTTTTCATCAAAGGAAAAACATAATCATTAAGAAATTGTACTATTTCGATGTCTTCTTCTGTCAAATCTGTCATATTTTTATATTCATCTACTATGGATAATGCTTCTTTTTGTAATTTATTCATTTCAAATAACATTGGAGGTGAGGGTTTAATTTTAGGATTATCTAAAAATGTCTTTTGTTTTTCTAAGTTGGCATTCAACTTAACAAGTGTATTTTCTCTTGCTACTCTCATGAACTCTCTATGAGAAGTATTTACTCTCGCTTGAGCCCACCCTTGACCCATTTCTAATGAAGTATCGGGAGCAACCATACTTTTATATTGTTCTTCTCTCTCAATATGATCTTTAAATAATCTCTCTAATAAATCCACAACTTTATCTATATTACTTAAATCAGAATCGTCTCTAAATATATCTCTAAAAAAATTAAGAGCTGGATGTTCATTTCCCATAATTTGGTGCGGTAATTCTAATATATGTTTTATCTCCATTATTTCACTCGTCCCTATTAAAGGTCTTGTTTCAGAACTATCATATTTTTTCATAAATGTTTCAAGTGCTTTTGCGAAAGTATATCTAGGTATTTCACCTAACAACCAGTTTTCATTAATAAGATCTCTTAAACTCATAAATATAGTTCGAAGACTTAATTTTATTTTCGGTTCATACATAGATTTTTGAAGCTCATTAGTAGAACTTTTTATAGCTTTCTTTGTTTTTTTTATGATACTCCTGGTTTTTTTCTTTGCTTTATCCTTACCAAATGAAAACATATCAGATGATAAACTTAACGCATCAGATGCATATCTTTTTGAAGCACTTAATGCATCTGAACCAGCTTTCTCAAGGGTTTCACTTAAAGGATATGGTGAAAATCCTGTTGCTTTTGTTAGAGCTTTAGAACGATTCTTTCGTTTACTGTGTGGAGCCATGGTATAATATATAATATATAATATTATTTTTTGGGTTCTGTAATCTTTTCAACATTCTGAACTGTTCTTTCAACAGATTCATTTAATTCCCCTTCACCTTTATCTATAACTTCTTGTAAAACGCTTTGTACAATTTCTTTTGTATTTCCCACTTCTTTCATAATATTCTCTTGTAAGTTTTCTTTTAAAGAATCTCTATTATCTAAACCATTATTCATACCTCCTGTAGCAACTGCACTTAATCCATTTAATAGTGATAATAATTTATCATCTTTTAATTTATCTTCAATCTGAGTATTCATATTCTTTTCATATTTATCGGGAAGAGCTTGAGATAATTCCTTCTTGAAATCAAACTCTTTCTTCTTTTTTACTTCACCTTTCCCTGAAAACTCTTTTTCAACTTGTTTTCGTTTGATATTCTCAATAGATTTACAGAAGGGTCTGTAAGCTTCTTTGTGACTTTCATAATCATCATATTTACCAGAAAGTTGAAAATATTGCCAACCCTCAGTTTTGAGTTGTTCGGTGGTTATTGCGTATTCAAAATAATTCTTGTCTAATGAAAAAAGTTGTAAGAATCCATTACTAGCTGTAACAGATAAAGAAAGCATCCATGAAATCCAATAAGAAATATTCTCAAAGTTTTTAGGAAGTTTTGCTGGATCCATTTGTCCTAGTGATAAAACAGCAGGTAAA
>Ga0206126_10004653_pt1 | contig 13081 bp, 12 predicted proteins | sample Helgoland_Spring_5_FD_148621 | JGI IMG/M metagenome (GOLD analysis project Ga0206126, IMG submission 148621) | Pelagic subsurface seawater microbial communities from Kabeltonne, Helgoland, North Sea - Helgoland_Spring_Bloom_20160412_1 | ecosystem: Environmental > Aquatic > Marine > Epipelagic ...
AAATGGCCATCCAAAGCCAAAACATTCGCATTCGGCTGAAAGCGTTTGACTTTCGAGTGCTGGACGCGTCCACGCAAGAGATCGTAAACACTGCCAAGCGCACTGGCGCTTCTGTCCGTGGGCCGATCCCGCTGCCAAACAAAATCGAAAAATTCACCGTTCTGCGTGGGCCCCACGTCGACAAAAAATCCCGCGATCAGTTTGAGATTCGCACGCACAAGCGTCTCTTGGACATCATTGATCCGACTCCCCAAACTGTTGACGCGCTGATGAAGCTCGACCTGGCAGCTGGTGTGGACGTCGAGATCAAGTTGCAATCATAAGGAGGGTATGAACATGCGCTCTGGAATTCTAGCAAAAAAAGTCGGCATGACCCGGCTTTTCATGGAAGACGGCAAACAGATTCCTGTTACCGTTCTTCAGCTCGATGGTCTTCAGGTTGTCGGTCAACGCACACCTGACAAAGATGGTTATACCGCCGTTACGCTTGGTGCAGGTTCGCCGAAAGTGAAGCGTTTGAGCCAGGCAATGCGCGGCCATTTTGCCGCTCAAAAAGTTGAGCCCAAGCGCAAGCTTGTCGAATTTCGCGTAACCGAGGACAACTTGATTAGTGTCGGCGAAGAAATCTCAGCCGAACATTTTTTGGCGGGTCAAAAGGTCGACGTTAGCGGCACATCGATCGGTAAGGGTTTTGCCGGCGCGATGAAACGGCACAACTTTGGCGGTCTGCGTGCCACCCACGGTGTTTCAATTTCACACCGTTCGCACGGCTCAACAGGCCAATGTCAAGATCCCGGTAAGGTTTTCAAAGGAAAGAAAATGGCCGGTCACATGGGTGCAGCTCGTGTGACAACGCAAAACCTCGAGGTCGTAAAAACGGACGTCGACCGTGGTCTGATCATGATCAAAGGCGCTGTTCCTGGGTCCAAAGGTGGTTGGGTGACGGTCAAAGACGCTGTGAAAAAGAAACTGCCAGATGGTGTTCCATTTCCGGCTGCTCTGAAGTCTGCGGCTGTTGCCGAAGCTCCCGCGGAAGAAGCGCCCGCAGAAGGTGGTGAAGCATGAAACTTGATGTGATCAAACTCGACGGTGGCAAAGCTGGTTCGGTTGAGCTGGATGCTGACCTGTTCGGCCTGGAGCCACGTGCAGACATCCTGCACCGTGTGGTCCGGTGGCAGCGCAATAACGCGCAGGCTGGCACTCACAAGGTCAAGACGCGGTCTGAAGTGAACTATTCGACCAAGAAGATATATCGCCAGAAGGGTACGGGGGGCGCACGCCACGGTGCACGTTCTGCGCCGATCTTCCGTGGCGGTGGTATCTATAAAGGTCCGGTTGTTCGCTCTCATGGCCACGATCTAACCAAAAAGTTCCGCAAGCTTGGCCTTAAGCACGCTTTGTCCGCCAAGTTGGCCGCCGGTGAGTTGGTGGTGATTGAAGATGCGTCAACGTCTGGAAAAACTGGTGCTTTGGCCAAACAGGTCAGGGAACTGGGCTGGAAACGCGCACTGGTAATCGATGGAGCCTCCGTGAACGAGGATTTCCTGAAAGCCGCGCGCAACATTGAAGGTTTGGACATCCTGCCGTCGATGGGCGCAAACGTATATGATATCCTGAAACGTGATACTTTGGTGATCACAAAAGCAGGTATCGAAGCACTGGAGGCTCGGCTGAAATGAGTGCCAAGGCAGAACATTACGACGTGATCCGCAAACCGGTCATTACCGAAAAAGCGACCATGGCATCAGAAAGTGGCGCCATTGTTTTTGAGGTCGCTATCGGGAGCAACAAACCCCAGATTAAAGAGGCCGTGGAGGCGCTTTTTGGTGTTAAGGTCAAGGCCGTGAACACGACGATCACAAAGGGCAAGGTCAAGCGCTTCCGCGGTTCGTTAGGCAAGCGCAAGGACGTCAAAAAGGCGTATGTGACGCTTGAAGAGGGCAACACAATCGACGTCAGCACCGGTCTTTAAACGGTTGCACGTTGGCGCTTTGAAAAATTAGGAAACCCCGGCTGCGAAAGCGGTCGGGGTTTTCCATTCGAAATTCTAGCATCGGGCTTTACATTTTGCCGGCTAATTGTCACCTTCCGTGACGCAGTATCGCTATTCTTGAACAGTTCTGGTTTGAAAAATAGTGATACTACGCACGGGTTTCAGTGGTTAACCCTTCATTCCATCCCAGAACGATTTAACCGAAGAGAAAAAGCTGGATGACTGAGGATTGTTTTCTTCTGAAAGGTCTTCGAATTCGCGCAAAAGCTCTTTTTGACGACTGGTCAATTTAACCGGTGTCTCCACAGCGAGTTCGATAAACATATCGCCCGAACCACCGCCACGCAGGGCTGTCATGCCTTTGCCACGCAAGCGCATCTGACGACCTGATTGCGAACCGGCTGGGATTTGAACACGGCCACGGCCACCGTCAATTGTAGGGACCTCGATCGAGCCGCCCAAAGCAGCTGAACCCATTGATACCGGCACACGACAGAAAAGATTTGTACCGTCTCGTTCAAAGAGTTTGTGCTCATTTACTTCGATAAAGATGTATAAATCGCCTGTCGGTCCGCCGCGCATGCCAGCTTCGCCTTCGCCGGAAAGGCGAATACGTGTTCCGGTTTCCACGCCCGCGGGAATATTCACACTCAGCGAGCGGTCTTTCTCTACACGACCAGCACCGCCACAGGCACTACATGGGTTCTTGATGATCTGCCCCATGCCGGAACAGGTTGGACATGTCCGTTCTACGGTGAAAAAACCCTGCTGAGCGCGAACTTTGCCCATGCCGGAGCATGTCGGGCAGGTGGTAGGTTCAGAGCCGCCTTCGGCGCCAGAACCATTACACGATCCGCACGTGACCGAAGTAGGAACGTTGATTGTCTTTTGCATACCTGCATATGCTTCTTCCAGAGAGATGCGCAGGTTGTAACGCAAGTCAGAGCCCCGTGCTGCACGGCGTCCTCCACCACCACGTTGACCTCCCATGAAGTCGCCAAACAGATCGTCGAATACGTCAGAGAACGCCGAACCAAAGTCGCCCTGTTGACCAGCGCCACCGCCAGGTCGGCCACCCATGCCACCTTCAAACGCGGCGTGGCCATACCGATCATATGCTGCTTTTTTGTCAGCATCCTTTAGGACATCATGCGCTTCATTGGCTTCTTTGAATTGCGCCTCTGCCTTGGGGTTGTCCGCGTTCCGGTCTGGATGCAGTTCCTTGGCTTTTTTGCGGTAGCCTTTCTTGATTTCGTCGGCGCTGGCCCCTTTGGAAACGCCAAGCACCTCGTAATAGTCACGTTTTGCCATGGATCATATCCTTTGATGGAACGTCCGAGGCCGGCCTGGTATGGGCCGGCCTCTTGAGTGGTTCCTGATAGAGCGCAAGATCAGGAGCGCTTGTCTTCATCTAGGTCTTCAAAATCGGCATCGACGATATCTTCGTCACCAGCATGTGCTTCATCTGCGGCAGTTGGCTCATACTCGCCCTCTTCCTGCGCTGATTTGTAGATCGCCTCGCCCAGTTTCATTGCCGCTTCTGTGACGTTTTGGATGCCCGACTTGATCTTATCCGTGCTCTCTGTTTCCAGCTCGTCCTTGAGGGCTGCAATAGCCAGTTCGATTGCTTCGATCGTGGTCGGGTCGACCTTATCCGCATGCTCTTCCATAGACTTCTCGGTCGAATGGATCAGGCTTTCGGCTTGGTTTTTCGACTCGATCAACTCGCGACGTTCTTTGTCCGCCTCTGCGTTATCTTCGGCGTCTTTGACCATTTGCTCGATATCGTCGTCGGACAGGCCGCCCGAAGCTTGGATGGTTATCTGCTGCTCCTTGCCAGTGCCTTTATCTTTTGCACCAACTGACACGATTCCGTTGGCGTCGATGTCAAAAGTCACTTCGATCTGTGGCATGCCGCGTGGTGCAGGTGGAATATTTTCGAGGTTAAAGTTGCCTAAGATCTTGTTGTCAGACGCCATTTCGCGCTCGCCTTGGAAAACCCGGATGGTTACCGCGCTCTGATGATCTTCGGCCGTCGAAAAGATTTGGCTCTTTTTGGTCGGGATCGTGGTATTGCGATCGATCAAGCGGGTAAATACGCCACCCAACGTTTCAATTCCCATGGACAGCGGTGTTACATCAAGCAGTACCACATCTTTGACGTCGCCTTGTAAAACACCAGCCTGAATGGCGGCGCCCATGGCCACAACTTCGTCAGGGTTAACGCCTTTGTGGGGCTCTTTTCCAAAGAATTTGGTTACTTCTTCAACAACACGGGGCATGCGTGTCATGCCGCCGACGAGAACCACTTCGTCGATGTCAGAGGCTGAAAGGCCCGCGTCTTTCAACGCAGCGGCGCAAGGCTTCATCGATGCCTTGATCAGGTCACCGACCAGTTGCTCCAGTTTTGCGCGAGTCAGCTTCATGACCATGTGAAGCGGCTGACCGTTCGAACCCATTGAAATAAAGGGCTGGTTGATCTCTGTCTGGTTCGCGCTCGACAATTCGATCTTGGCCTTTTCTGCCGCCTCTTTAAGGCGTTGCAGGGCCATTTTGTCTGCTGTCAGGTCGACAGAGTGTTCTTTTTTGAACTGTTCAGCAAGATAGTTCACGATCCGCATGTCAAAATCTTCACCACCCAAGAAGGTGTCACCATTGGTGGATTTAACCTCGAACAGGCCGTCATCGATTTCGAGGATTGTCACATCGAACGTGCCACCACCTAAGTCATAGACTGCGATTGTATGGGTCTCTTGCTTGTCCAGACCATAAGCAAGTGCTGCAGCTGTTGGTTCGTTAATTATGCGGAGCACTTCAAGACCAGCGATCTTGCCTGCATCCTTGGTTGCCTGACGTTGTGCGTCGTTGAAATACGCCGGCACGGTGATGACCGCTTGCGTTACATCTTCGCCCAGATAGCTTTCGGCGGTCTCTTTCATCTTTCCCAAGATGAAAGCACTGATTTGGCTGGGCGAATATTTCTCGTCACGTGCCTCGACCCATGCGTCACCATTGCCGCCATCGATCACGGCAAAAGGCAGGTTTTTTTTGTCCTTGGCCAAATCTGCGTCGTCATTACGACGGCCGATCAGGCGCTTCACACCAAAGATTGTGTTGTCGGGGTTCGTCACCGCTTGCCGTTTGGCAGGCTGGCCAACAAGCCTTTCGTTTTCAGTGAACGCGACGATGGACGGTGTTGTCCGCGCGCCTTCCGCGTTTTCGATAACGCGTGGCTGGCTGCCATCCATGATGGCAATACAGCTGTTTGTTGTTCCCAGGTCAATTCCAATGACTTTGGACATATTTTCGATCCCTCATGTTACTTCAAGGCGATTACTCGAGGCTTCGACCCGTTTCGGCATCGACGCCACGATTGAATTGCACCGTTGCGGCGCGCTGCGGCGTATATAGGGAGTGATAATTACCGCTGCAACCATTGCCGGGCAGTGTAAAACGTCAAAAATGAAACAATCTTACCTGGGAGATTGAAAATGCGGCTACAGATAAGAGGATTCGACATCTACAAGGGCCACCTTGACCCCGCCGCACAGGCCAAGTTGGTTGCAAATGTTCGCACTGTAGCTCGCGCAGCACCGATGTTTTCGCCGCGTACCCCGTATGGCAAGCCCATGTCGGTCCGCATGACCTCGGCGGGGAACGTTGGTTGGTACGCAGATTCGTTGGGCTATCGCTATAGGTCCGTGCACCCAAGCGGGACAAACTGGCCAGCGATCCCTAAGTCTGTGTTACAGCTATGGCACGAACTGACTGGTCTGGACCACAAGCCGGATTGCTGTTTGATCAATTATTACGGTGAGGGGTCTCGAATGGGCCTGCATCAGGATAAGGACGAGGCTGACTTTTCCTGGCCGGTTTTGTCTGTGTCATTGGGGGATGCGGGCCTATTCCGGATCGGAAACAAGACACGCGCCGGAAATACGGAAAAAATTTGGCTGGAGTCAGGTGACGTGGTGGTGATGGGAGGCGATGCGAGGTTGACCTATCATGGCGTGGACAAAATTAGGTTTGGGTCTTCTTCGCTGTTAACCCATGGAGGACGCATCAATCTTACTTGTCGTATTGTGCGATGACGTGGCTCCTGTACCCGCCCTCCAGCGTTTTCGGTTTTCTAAGCGACTTTCCAAATAATTTACGTCAATGCGCATGTTGAATTTCTAAAAACCAACGCAGTTTATCTGCGAGCATCCCAACTGATTGACGCATGCCTGCGCGTATAGAATTCACCCATCAATCCAATCATCAATAGCGCCACTCCGATCCACCAGGCATACTCCCATGAGGAATAGCGCGGGCTATAGTTTATGAACGCATAGCCACGTGACTGGTCGATCACATGAAACAATGGATTCCAATCAAACATTGCAAGCATAAAGCTAGGCAGGCTGTTGGCGACAAACATCTTACCCGAAGCGATCATGTTGACCCGTTGGTAGATTTGGGTGAAAATTGACACGAACGTTGGAAACCAAGGCTTAATCGCCAAAAGCACAAGGCCCGCACCAACGCCCGTGAACCATGCCAGCATCAGCATTCCAAAGGCGCCAAATGGTTCCTCAATTTCAAGTGGGGTAAAGGCAACGTGGTAGATAAACAGGATCATAAATAGTGAAAGCACTTGTACATACAGCGCCCCAAGCGCAGCCGATGAAATCGAGATGATTGTGTTCATTGGCGCATGTTGCATCATCGGGCTTGCCGGTCCTTCAGATCCGACAACTGCAGCGAAAGTCTTGGTGTGAGTCATGAACAGGAAAATACCTGTCATAATATAGACAAGGAAATCGCCACGAATGGCGGCGCCTCGTAGCCCTAAAATCGAGAACATGACATAAAACGCACCAACGAAAATTACGACTTGAAGCATGTTCATTACAATTGCCATAAATGCATTGTTGTGTGTCTTGCGTACAGAACGAACAATTGAGTGGTAGATCAACTCGAACATGGAAATGGCAGTGCCAAAGCCCGATTGTGGTTTGCCAGTTGATTGGAACATATACTCTGCTGTGCCCTAAGAAGTAGGTTATTGAAGGGAATTCTTGCTGTCCCGATCCTAGCAGAGCATAAGGGGTGAGCATTTAATTTTCAATAATTACACTCGCGAGGAGTGATTTAATGAACTACGATAAGTTGATCCCGTTGATACGTAAGCTGGCCCTAGAGGCCGGTGACAAGATAATGGATATCTACGTACAGGACGATTTCAACATAAAGACAAAATCGGATAACAGCCCTGTGACGGCCGCAGATGAGGCAGCGGATGCGCTGATCTCTGCAGGGCTGCGTGCTGCTTTTCCCGATGTGATGCTCGTAACAGAAGAGCAGGCAGCCACGCATTCCATGACGGGTGATACGTTTTTGATCGTCGATCCGCTGGATGGTACCAAAGAGTTTGTTCATCGCCGCGGTGACTTTACCGTCAACATCGCCTTGGTGGAGGGCGGAAAACCAACGCGTGGCGTGGTGTATGCACCAGCCAAGGGTCGCATGTTCTATACGCAGGCAGATGGCCAATCAGTTGAAGAAACTGGTGCACTGGACAAGGACGCTATCGGTGATGTGATCCCGATGCGTGTTTCTGACAGTAACAATGATGCTTTATTAGTTGTTGCTTCGAAATCGCACCGGGATCAGGCAACTGATGACTACATCAACAAATATGCCGTAAAAGACATGAAAAGTGCGGGTTCGTCACTCAAGTTCTGTTTGGTCGCCACGGGGGAAGCAGATCTCTATCCTCGTCTGGGGCGCACAATGGAGTGGGACACTGCCGCGGGTCATGCTGTGTTGGCGGGTTCTGGCGGGCAAGTTGTTCGGTTTGACGACCTTAAACCGCTGACCTACGGAAAGGATACCTATGCAAACCCTTTCTTCATTGCTCATGCGCCTTCGGTTATTTTGAAATCGGCCTAATGTCTGTTCTGATCGTCATACCCGCCCGTTTCGCCTCAACTCGTTACCCTGGAAAGCCATTGGTTGCATTGAAAGGTGCTGGCGGTCAGACGCTGACTCTGGTCGAACGCAGTTGGCGCGCAGCAATGTCTGTACAGGGTGTGGACCGCGTTGTGGTGGCAACCGATGATGACCGTATCCGTGATACTGCCAAGGGGTTTGGTGCCGAGGTCATAATGACATCTGCCGAATGCGCAAACGGGACAGAACGCTGTGCCCAAGCACATGCCTTGTTGGGCGGCGGCTATGAAATCGTCGTAAACCTGCAAGGCGATGCGCCTCTTATCCCGTCATGGTTTGTCGAGGGGCTAATTGACGGGTTACGATGTGCTGAAAATGCTGAAATCGCCACGCCAGTTTTGCGTTGCGACGGCGCGACGCTGAACGGGTTTTTTCAGGATCGCAGGGCAGGCCGCGTGGGCGGTACGACAGCCGTATTCGGGGCACGGAACCAAGGGCTCTATTTCTCCAAGGAAGTGGTTCCTTACACAAATGACGCCTATGCAGATGATGCGGCTACTCCAGTATTTCATCATGTGGGTGTCTATGCATACCGTCCAAAGGCCCTTGCGGCCTATCCAGATTGGCCGGTCGGCCCGCTGGAGTTGCTCGAAGGGCTGGAACAGTTGCGGTTTCTGGAAAATGGGCGCGAGATACTGTGTGTCGAGGTAGATGCCAGAGGCAGCCAGTTCTGGGAGTTGAACAATCCCGAAGACGTGCCGCGCATTGAGACGATGATGGATGAAATGGGCATCGAATGATTGATATTCCGGTGAGTGTTGTGGTGGTAAGCCGCGACAGGCCGGGCGCTCTGTTGCGTTGCCTTACAGGACTGTCCCAACTTCAATATCCAAACTTTGAAATCGTGGTGGTGGCCGACGCCAAAGGCCAACAAGCTGTAGTGGCTTCGCAGTTCTCTAGCCTAATCAAATGCATCGGTTTCGACCTGCCAAATATTTCTGAGGCACGCAACCTAGGCATCAGTCACGCAGCAGGCGATATCGTTGCATTTATCGACGATGATGCGGTGCCTGAGCCCAGCTGGTTGACTTTTTTAGTTGCTCCAGCTGCACGGTCGCAGGTAGCAGCAATGGGTGGATATGTACGGGGCCGTAACGGCATTTCCTTTCAGTGGATGGCACGCAGCGTGGACGAGCGCGGCAATAGCACCCCGTTTGATGTGAACCCGAAGCGAGCAACCTTATTAACTTCAATAGAGCAGTGTGCCATCAAAACCGAAGGCACCAACATGGCCGTACGTAGGGACGTGTTGGTCGAACTTGGGGGCTTCGACCCCGGCTTTGCTTTTTATCTAGACGAAACTGATTTGAACCTGCGCTTGAAGAGGGCTGGCCATACCACTGCTGTGGTGCCTATGGCAGAAGTGCATCATGGTTTTTTTGAAAGCGTGCACAGGCGGCGTGATCGGGTCCCTCGCGATTTGTTCGAAATTGGGTCAAGCTGGGCGGTATTCCAGCGTAAATATCTAAGCGAGGCAAAGCGCGCTGCACATTGGCGCGCAATCCGGGACAGCGAATGGCGTCGTTTGGTATCTCATATGGTTGCAGGTCGGTTAGAACCGCGTGATATCCACAATCTCTTGGGACGACTCGATTTGGGCTATTGGCAGGGGCTGGCCCGCAAACGTGGCGGTGGTCAGGTGACATGTAGTCCGGTATCCGACTTCAAGCGCTATCCCATGCAACTGCGCATCAGCACTGTCTTGAGTGGCCGCAGCTGGGAACGTGCGCGCCTGCGGAAAACGGCCGTTGAACGCGTGCAGGCCGGTGAAATCGTCACAGTGGTTTGTCTGTCACCCTCGACGCTTTTTCATACTGTGCAATTCGATTCGAATGGCTTTTGGATGCAAAAAGGTGGGGTTTTTGGCAAGTCGGAGCGTGCGGACCGGCTGTTTCGTATGACGACGTTCTCAAGCCGGGTTCAGAGAGAGATCACGCGAACCGCACAGCAACGTCTGATTGATTAATGACTTTTGGCTGTTTTCCAGTATGAAGGTTGTACAGATCTAATAAAATTAATAACGCATACTCAACGTGAGCAATGCGATACCATAAACCGGAGTAAAAATGCATAAAAAGGTCACCAAGGCGGTTTTTCCTGTAGCGGGTTTGGGAACGCGATTTTTGCCTGCTACTAAATCTGTACCAAAAGAAATCATGACCTTGGTTGACCGTCCATTGATACAATATGCAATTGATGAGGCCCGTGCTGCAGGTATCAAGGAGTTTATCTTTGTCACCTCGCGCGGGAAAGGTGCACTTGAGGATTACTTTGATCACGCGCCGACGCTTGAACAAGAGTTGCGGCAAAAGGGTAAAGACGATCTGTTAGAGATACTGACGGGCACCAACATGGATAGCGGCGCCATCGCTTATATCCGACAGCACAAAGCGCTTGGCCTTGGTCACGCTGTATGGTGTGCCCGCCGATTGATTGGTAACGAGCCTTTTGCTGTAGTCCTGCCGGATGATGTGATCGCAGCTGAAAAACCTTGCTTGCAACAGATGGTCGAGGCCTACGATGAAACTGGTGGTAACATTGTTGCGACTATGGAAGTCCCGCCAGAAAAAGCATCCTCTTACGGCGTTTTGGACGTGCACAAAGACATGGGACAGCTGGTGAAGGTCAAGGGGTTGGTTGAAAAACCGCCCGCTGACCAAGCGCCGTCAAACTTGGCGGTCATCGGCCGTTATATCCTAAATCCATCCGTTCTGCGTTCACTCGATCAAATGAAGCTAGGATCTGGTGGTGAAATCCAGCTGACTGACGCTGTGGCAAACGAGGTTTTGGGCGAGCCTGGTGTATATGGCTATCGATTCCAAGGACAGCGGTTTGACTGCGGTTCCAAGTCTGGCTTTTTGCAAGCGACCGTTGCCTTTGCTCTTGCGAGAGAGGATTTGCGTGATGATCTGTTGACCTATATCCGCGATGTAGTCCATTTGGATCAGGCAGCAGAATAAGGCGGAGCTTGTCGCGTGAAAAACGTATTAGTGACTGGCGGCGCGGGATACATTGGGTCACACGCTTGCAAAGCTCTCCGCGCTGCCGGGTATATCCCGGTCACGTTCGACAATCTTGAAACCGGCTGGCGTGCAGCGGTAAAATTTGGCCCATTTGTTCAGGGCGATCTTATGGATCCGGCTTCGATTGCAGCTGTATTCACTGACTACAAGCCGGTTGCTGTGATGCACTTTGCTGCCCTTAGCCAGGTTGGCGAAAGCATGAACGATCCAGCGCGGTATTGGCGCAACAACTTGGTTGGTTCGCTTAACTTGATCGAAGCAGCGGTGGCTGCCGGATGCCTTGATTTTGTCTTTTCGTCCACCTGCGCGACCTACGGTGATCAGGATAATGTAGTTTTAGATGAAAACAGCGCACAGCACCCGATCAACGCGTATGGTGCGTCCAAGCGTGCGATTGAAGATGTTCTGGTGGCTTTCCAGAACGCTTACGGTCTGCGGCATGTAATCTTTCGCTATTTCAATGTTGCTGGCGCAGACCCCGAGGCGGAAGTGGGCGAGTTGCATCAGCCCGAAACGCATTTGATACCGCTGATGCTAGATGCGATTTCTGGCAAACGCGCGGCGCTGACTGTATTTGGTACGGATTATGACACGCCGGATGGGACTTGTATCCGAGACTACGTGCACGTCTGTGATCTGGTTGATGCGCATGTTTTGGGTTTGAAATGGTTGCAGGACGGCAAAAAAAGCCGGGTGTTTAACCTTGGTACCGGTTCAGGGTTTTCGGTGCGCGAGGTTATTGATCAATCTCGGCTGGTCACAAATCGCCCTGTTCCTTATGTTGACGGTGATCGCCGCTTGGGTGATTGCACCAAACTTGTTTCTGGATCAGTCCGGGCCGAAGTGGAGCTGGGCTGGAAGCCGACACGCTCCACACTTGATATGATGATCACAGACGCTTGGAGATGGCACCAAACTGGACACTACGACGCATAAATTGCCGCCTGCACGTGTGCTGGATCTAACCCGGTTGATGCGTCGGGCGGGTCGGGTTTTGACGGGGATAGACCGTGTTGAATTGGCGTATCTAAACGCTGTTATAACAGACCCTGTGCCCGCCTTTGCATTAATTCGAACACCGCTTGGATACATATTGTTGGATCAAGCTGGCATGTCACAGCTCGTTAATCCACTGTCTGAATTAGCTTCAGACAGCCCAGGGCGTATTCAGCAAAAACGCATCTTGCGAACGGCGCGACAGATGGCTTTGAGTCGGGTGCCGCCGGCCCTGTTGGGTTATATGTTGCGCCGACATTTGCCACGTGGCGCTACCTACCTCAACATTGGGCATTCGAACCTGACTGACCGGGTGCTGCGAACGATGAAAGACGCAGTCAACGCCCGGATCGCGGTGTTTATCCACGATGTCATTCCCTTGGAATTCCCAGATTATCAGCGCGATGGTACGGTTGCTTCGTTTGCGGCAATGATTGCCCGTGTTGCGAAGTATTCAGATCTTGTCATTTACAACTCACAAGACACGGCGCGTCGCGCAGCTTTGCAGATGGTTGAAACGCCTGCGTCTATCGTTGCGCACTTGGGAGTAGATGGATGTGCGACTGCCCCTCTTGAGCTCCCGCTGGGCTTACCGCCTAAAACTCCATTTTTTGTGTGTGTAGGTACGATTGAGCCGCGCAAGAACCACACTTTTCTGTTAGATATCTGGGAGGAAATGGGGGTGGACGCGCCTAATTTGGTCATTGCCGGGTCCCGAGGGTGGAAAAACGAAGCGGTTTTTGCCCGTCTCGACGAACTGCCTAGCGATAGCCCGATTTGCGAGGTTTCGGGGTTAAGTGATGGGGCGCTTGCCGCACTAATAAAAGCATCTTCAGGCTGCCTTTTCCCCTCCCATGCGGAGGGGTATGGACTGCCTGCAATTGAAGCCGCAGCACTTGGTATTCCTCTCATCGTGAACAATCTTGAAGTGTTCCGTGAAACCCTTGCTGATATTCCAGTTTACGCAAGTGTTTCAGATCGTTATCTGTGGATCGACGCGATTAAAAATATGTCACAGGTAAAAACAGACGCTTCAGGAATTCAGCATTTTCAGCCTCCCACATGGGCAGATCAC
>Ga0206126_10004660_pt1 | contig 13069 bp, 10 predicted proteins | sample Helgoland_Spring_5_FD_148621 | JGI IMG/M metagenome (GOLD analysis project Ga0206126, IMG submission 148621) | Pelagic subsurface seawater microbial communities from Kabeltonne, Helgoland, North Sea - Helgoland_Spring_Bloom_20160412_1 | ecosystem: Environmental > Aquatic > Marine > Epipelagic ...
CTAATGACGTGAACTTTAGTCGCAGAACCTTCGGGCATGGCCGATAGGATTCCCAAAACCGTAGTAGCCGTTCCACTTGCAATCAATAGATGATCCGGTTTATGGTCCAATTCTGTCCAAATCTCACCGCAACCTTCAAAAGCGTGTTTTCCCGCGCCGCCTTCTGGTAACACTTGGGCCGATTCACCGTCCCACTCCTGCAATTGCCGGGCAGTGGGTAGCCAATCCTTCTCGCGCAGCACTTTGTATTCAGAACGCGGTATAAAATGGAGGGTCATGCCCATCTTTTCGCAATACTTCAAAGTAGGACTATGCTGCGGGCTGAGTTCCTCACCACGCACCACAGCAATGCCTTTGATACTTGCATGAGCGAAGGCAAAGGCCGCTGCACGAAGATGATTAGAATGGGCCCCGCCAAAAGTTAAAACCGGTCTCGATGGGTCCACCTCGCGAAAAAAGCCCTTTAGTTTTCGCCATTTATTTCCGGAAACATCGGGATGAATGAGATCATCACGTTTCATCCAAAGACTGCCTGCAGAAAAATCCAACAACTTTTCAGTAGGTGAAGGTGTTAAAAAGGGAAATGAGGATAGGTCCATAAAACAAAGCTAATGAGACTTACCTTTGAATGACCAAAAAAAGCGGCATGTTCAAAAAAGAATTGGACCCGGAGGACTATTATAAAACCCCAGAGGGGTATATCGTTTTCACGGAAAAATACCATTTGAAACGCGGCTATTGTTGCCAAAGCGGTTGCAAACACTGCCCGTACGGCTACGATAAAAAAACACACAGCATAAAAGGAACCTAAGTAGATGATGACCCCATTTCAGAAAGAAATTACCCAGGGACTTCCAGAACAACTGCCGATAAAACGCAGCGTACCTGGAGATGTGAATCGCGCACCAAAGAGAAAGGATATTCTCACCGCCAAAGAGAAGAAATTGGCTCTAGAAAATGCATTACGTTATTTTCCAGTGGAATGGCACGAAGTATTGGCCACAGAATTTTTAGAGGAATTGAAAACGTTCGGTCGCGTTTACATGTACCGATTCAAGCCTTCTTATGAGATGAAGGCACGCCCCATTTCAGATTATCCTGCGAAAACACCACAAGCAGCTGCCATCATGTTGATGATTCAGAACAATCTGGATCCAGCAGTAGCACAGCACCCTGAGGAACTCATCACCTATGGAGGAAACGGCGGGGTATTTCAGAATTGGGCCCAGTATGTACTGACCATGAAATACCTCAGCGAAATGACTGAGCAGCAGACCCTACACATGTACAGCGGACACCCTATGGGCTTATTTCCGTCGTCACAAGATGCGCCGCGCGTAGTGGTCACTAACGGAATGATGATTCCGAACTACAGCCAACCCGATCATTGGGAAAAATTCAATGCGTTGGGCGTTACACAATATGGACAGATGACTGCAGGCTCTTACATGTATATAGGTCCGCAGGGCATCGTACACGGAACGACCATCACCGTTTTAAACGCAGCCCGCATGAAATCCACTGGCGGACCCGAAGGCAAGCTTTTTGTCACAGCGGGCTTAGGTGGCATGTCTGGTGCACAACCAAAGGCAGCTAATATCGCCGGTGTAGTGAGTATAACGGCAGAAATTAATGCAAAGGCAGCATACAAGCGCCACAAACAAGGCTGGGTGGATGAGATCACCACCAGCGCGGACCAGGCCATAGATATGGCCTTAGAATTCCAAGCAGCCAAACGCGCACGAAGCATCGCCTATCTCGGAAATATCGTCGACTTGTGGGAGCGCATGGTAGCACGTGATATCCACGTAGACCTCGGGTCAGATCAAACCTCTTTGCACAACCCTTGGGCGGGCGGCTACTACCCACAAGGCATGAGCTATGAAGAGGCCAATACCATGATGGCTGAAGATCCTACTACGTTTAAGCAGCGCATTCAGGAAACATTGAAACGTCATGTGAAAGCGGTAAACGCATTGGTTGAAAAAGGGATGTATTTCTTCGATTATGGGAATGCATTTTTACTCGAAAGCTCGCGCGCGGGTGCAGAGATCATGGACGAAGAAGGCGAATTATTCCGCTACCCTTCGTACGTACAGGACATCATGGGGCCGATGTGTTTCGATTACGGATTTGGCCCGTTCCGTTGGGTTTGTGCCACTGGAAAAAGTGAAGATTTGGATCGAACCGATTTAATCGCGGAGCAAGTCTTGGAACTACTCATGGCGAAAGCACCGGCTGAAATTCGTCAACAGATGGACGATAACATCCGTTGGATAAAAGGCGCTAAAGCCAATAAATTAGTAGTCGGATCGCAAGCACGCATCTTATACGCAGACAGCGAAGGACGTATTGAAATTGCCCGCGCCTTTAATAAGGCCATTGCCGCTGGAGAAATTGGTCCCGTTGTTTTGGGCCGCGATCACCACGATGTGAGTGGAACCGACAGTCCTTACCGCGAAACCTCTAACATATATGACGGATCGAGCTTTACGGCGGACATGGCCATTCAAAACGTGATCGGGGACAGTTTTAGAGGCGCGACGTGGGTAAGCATCCACAACGGCGGTGGCGTCGGTTGGGGTGAAGTCATGAACGGCGGATTCGGGATGTTGCTCGACGGAAGTGATGCCGCAGAACAGAAATTAGAAAACATGTTGCTCTACGACGTAAATAATGGAATTGCGAGAAGATCGTGGGCAAGAAATAAAGAAGCTATATTCGCCATTGAGCGAGAAATGGAGCGTACACCTAGTCTTAAGGTGACTGTTCCTAAACTCGTCGATGAAAATGTATTGAACAACCTAGATTTTTAACATGAAAAAGTTCTTTTTGGCCGCTATCGGCCTAAGTATGCTTGCAAGTTGTCAGCAACCGGCAGCAGTGGAAAACACAGAGAAAGGAATCCGTTTGGCCTATGTTCGCATCGACTCTTTGCAGAGTCAGTACAACTACTTCCAGGAATTGGTTGGTGAACTGCAGGCAGAAGAGGAAAAAATTGTTGTTGAATTGCAACGTCGTCAGCAAGAGTTGCAAACGAACATTGAACTCTACCAGCAAGAAGCTCCGAAAATGACTGCACGTCAGCGTGAGGCTAATGAAGCTGATCTTCGTCGCGTTCAGCAAAACTATCTCCAAGTAGAGCAAGCAGCTCAGGGCCAAATGATGCAGCGTCAAAATGATCTTACCGTAATGATGCGCGAAGACATGAACAGCGCCATTGAAATCCTCAAAGAAGAATTGAATCTCGACTTCATTCTTCTATATGAAGAGGGCGGTCAAATCATTTATGCAAACGATGAGTACGACATCACGGAACGCATGGTGAACATGTTAAATGAAAACCGTGAAAACCCGACGGAAGAGGAGGAAGCTGTTTCAGAGGCTACCGATTCTGCCGCTGTAGAATAAGCGAAAATACCAGCATAAAAAAGCCGGGCGCGAATGCGCCCGGCTTTTCTTATTCGAGCAACTCAACGGTCTGCTTAGAGGTAATAGCGGAAACCAACGACACCACCTACCCCATAAGGTACTTCACGAAGACCGACATCCTCTTTGTTGATGGGTAGTAATCCGTAACGGAATTCGCCTCGAACGGTGAGTGCTAGGTTGTTGGCTACTGTAAATTCATTACCAATAGCGAAACCAATGGATCCATTGAATCCATTCATGTACTTAACTTCTGTACCGCGCTCATACAAGGAACCCAGTACACCCGTCGCTGCATCCGCTGAAAAATTGGGTACCTCTTCACCAATCCATTCGCGGCGTATACCCGAATAGAAAGTGAGATCATACGACGGAATCACTTGTAATGCCCAGATATCAGTCATTTGTGTATGGAATACGATTTGAATGGGGATGTTTATGGCATTATAAGAAGTCTTCGCGGTGTAGGTCCCTATCGTGTCTTGAAAAATTGCATTTTGATCAAAAACCGCAAATCCTTTGGTCAAATAACCACTGTGCTCTTGCGACCATCCGATTCCAATGTGAAACATGCTTCGTAATTCGTAAAATAGTGAGAAACCATAACGCTGACCGAGCACACCACCGCCGTCTTCATTTGTGAGCGCGAATAATTCCGTACCGTCCTGCACAGGTGTGTACAACGCTAATCGACGGCCAGCAAAGGATGGTGCATAGTTCGCAGCAATAGAAAACTTAGTATCGTTGATGTCGCTATCCGTATAGTACTCTATCGGATCTGTCTTCTGAGCAATCAATGCCATTGGAAACAAGGCACTCACAAGGAGTGAACGTAAGGCTGTTTTCATCATGAGAATTCGTTTTTCCATTCTACCAATACTTTATCTATACCGTCAGGATTTTTTCCTCCTGCAGTGGCAAATCCGGGTTGGCCACCACCACCACCATTTATGTGTTTCGCTAAAGTTCGAACTGCATTGCCTGCGTGCCATCCTTTACTTGCGATAAGATCATCACTTACACCAATACTTAAGGTAACCTTACCCTCCACTACGTTGCATAAAATAACCAACGTGCTTGGAGTCGATTTCAATTTAAAGACTAAATCCTTGACACTTCCTGAATCAAGCGACGTACGCGCAACGATAGCCTTAACATCATTAAATACTACAGCGCTATTTTCCAATTCCTTCACCGCTCCCATTGCTTTCTCTTTACGCAATGCGTCAATTTCTTTTTGCGCGGCGGTCTCTTTTTCCTTTAATTGCTGTAATGCATTGGCTAAATCCTGCGGATGCTTCAACACCTCCGCCGCCGCGCGTAATTTCGCGAGCTCAGCGTTGACATAGTCTAAGGCACCTTTACCGGTCACCGCTTCAACGCGACGTACACCTGCTGCAACCGCACCTTCAGAAATGAATTTAAAGAGTCCAATAGAACCCGTGGCAGGTACGTGAATACCACCACAAAGTTCGACAGATGAACCAAATTTAATAGCGCGAACGGTATCGCCATACTTCTCACCGAAGAGTGCCATAGCCCCCATATCCTTCGCCTCTGCAATAGGAATGTTGCGGTATTCTTCGAGCCCATAATTGGCTTGAATGCGTTCATTCACTTTCGCCTCAATAGCAAGCAATTCTTCTGCACTCACCTTTTGGAAATGAGAAAAGTCAAAACGCAGGTAATCCGGTCGTACTAGTGATCCTTTTTGCTCCACATGCGTCCCTAATACTTCGCGTAAAACTTCATGCATAAGGTGAGTCGCACTGTGATTTTTAGCAGTCTCGTTGCGATCTGCAACATTAACGGTTGCCTTCCATTGCCCATTTATTTCATCGGGCAAATCATCGGTAAAATGTACAATAACACCATTCTCCTTTTTCGTGGTCGTTATATGTAAAGTGCGATCGCCCTGAACTAAGGTTCCAGTATCCCCTATTTGTCCACCACCCTCAGGATAGAAGGGAGTTAAGGAAAGAACCAATTGGTAAAATTCCTTCTTCTTCGTGCTCACCTTACGGTATCGGGTAATGCGAACATCGACTTCTGTATAGTCGTAACCAACAAACTCTTCTTTATCGTCTTCTTCTAATACGACCCAGTCGTCCGTGCTGAGCTTAGTCGCCGCACGCGAACGCTCTTTCTGTGCCGTCATCTCAGCCGTAAATCCTGCCATATCCACCGTGCGCCCATTCTCGCGCATGATTAATTCTGTCAAATCAATCGGGAAACCATAAGTATCGTACAGCTCAAAGGCACGTTGTCCATCTAATACTTTCGCATCCCCTGCCAGAAATTCTTCCAACTTCGCCAAACCCTGCGCTAGCGTTTTCAAAAAGCTATTTTCCTCCTCCTCAATCACTTTTTCAACCAATGCGCGTTGCGCCTTGAGTTCAGGGAAAAATTCACCCATCTCTTGGTCTAAAACTTTAACAAGTTTAAACATGAACGGCTCAGTTAGATTCAAATAAGAGAATCCATAACGAATGGCACGTCGTAGAATACGACGAATAACATAGCCTGCTCCGCTGCTTGCCGGCAACTGACCATCCGCTATCGCAAAAGCAACGGCACGAATATGATCTGCGATTACGCGCTGCGCGATATCCGTAGCTTCAGACCCACCGTAAGTAGTTCCAGAAAGAGATGAGATTTCCGATAACAGCGGCGTAAAAACATCGGTCTCGTAGTTCGATTGTTTGCCCTGAAGCGCCATACATAGACGTTCAAAGCCCATTCCTGTATCGATATGTTGCGCAGGTAAGTTTTCTAATTCTCCGCTGGCTTTGCGGTTGAATTGCATGAATACTAAATTCCAGATTTCCACGACCTGAGGGTGATCCGCGTTTACTAAGGAGGCCCCTTCAATTTTTGCGCGATCAGCGTCACTTCGTAAATCCACGTGAATTTCGGAACAAGGACCGCACGGTCCTATTTCACCCATTTCCCAAAAGTTGTCCTTTTTGGATCCATTGATGATGCGGTCGTTCGTGGTATGCTTTAACCACATGTCCGCAGCCTCATTGTCGCGCTCCATTTGTTCTTTTGCGTCGCCACCGAAAACACTCACATATAAACGGTCTTTATCGATACCGTACACTTCAGTAAGTAATTCCCATGCCCAGTCAATCGCCTCTTGTTTAAAATAATCGCCGATGGACCAATTCCCCAACATCTCAAACAGTGTATGATGGTAAGTATCGTGACCCACCTCATCTAAATCATTGTGCTTTCCACTCACACGCAGACACTTTTGGGTATCAGCGATGCGGCAATTTTTCGGCACGGCGTTCCCTAAGAAGTAATCTTTAAATGGGTTCATTCCGGCATTGATGAACATAAGCGTTGGATCGTTTTTGTTCACTACGGGCGCGGATGGCACGATTTCATGGCCTTTTTCCTCAAAAAACTGGAGGAATTTTCGACGTATCTCCTTAGAAGTCAGCATACTGTGAATATTTCCCTGGGTAGGATGGTTATGTTGTTTGTCTAAAATCGTTTCTTTGTGGCACAATATTCGCGTCGAAATTGCGTCTTAGCAAAAATAACGCACAAAGTATGGCTAAAGTAAAATACACCTATGATTCTAAAACGCTCTCTTACAGAAAGATAGAGCGTACTTGGAAGCAAAAGTTGCAAGGCATTGCTGTTTTCGGTGTCATTACAATGGCTTTTGGTGTGGTTTTCTACCTAGCTGCTGATCTTTGGTTAGAGAGTCCAAAGGAGCGTCGAATGAAGCGCGAATTGGAAAATATGGTACTTCAATATGAACTCATGAACGGGAAATTAGACCAGCTCACAAATGTGCTTGGCGATATTGAAAAACGTGACGACGAAATTTACCGTACCATTTTTGAGGCCGGTCCCATTCCAGCTGAAGTACGCACCGCAGGTTTTGGTGGTGCAAATCGTTACCGCAACCTTGAGGGCTTTGAAAATTCGGAGCTACTAATGGATACACGTAAAAAATTAGATAAGGTTGCGAATCGTGCTTATATACAATCGACCAGTTTCGACGACGTCGTCGAAATGGCACGGAATAAAGAAGCCATGCTTGCTGCAATTCCAGCAATTCAACCCGTTGCGAATAAGAGTCTTAAGAGAATGGCTTCAGGGTACGGTTACCGTATACACCCCATCTATAAAGTGCGCAAAATGCATTGGGGCACGGATTTCTCTGCTCCGACAGGAACGCCTATATATGCCACCGGTGATGGAAAAGTCACTACTTACAAACGAAGCCGTTCCGGTTACGGACGTCATATTGTAATCGACCATGGGTTTGGATACAAGACCTTGTATGCTCACATGAGTAAAATCGAAGTACGTCGAGGACAGCGCGTAAAACGTGGAGACGTCATCGGGTTTATCGGATCTACAGGATCTTCAACCGCTCCCCACTTACATTACGAAGTGATGAAAGATGGTCGAAAAATCAATCCGATCAACTACTTCTTTAACGATCTTTCTCCTGAAGAATACGAAGAAATGCTCATCATTTCGAGTCACTCTAACCAGAGCTTTGACTAGGTTACCTTAGGCTACAAAAAAGAGCGTATCTTTCGTTTATGAACGGAATTACTTTGGACCATTTAGATAAACTGTACTACTCTATTGGAGAGGTATCTGAATTGTTACAAATCAACGCCTCCAATATACGATACTGGGAAAAAGAGTTTCCTAAACTCAAACCGAAGAAAAGTACGCGTGGCAATCGCAAATTCACTAAGGAAGATATCTTACTTCTTGCCGCGATTAAAGAATTGGTAAAAGACAAAGGCTTTACTATAGATGGTGCAAGAAAAAAACTTCAAGCCACGAAAAAAGACGACATCATCGCGCAACGTGAAGTGGTTGAAAAACTGACCTACGTCAAAGGAGAGTTGCAGAAAATTCTCCGAACCATGAAGGCAGATTAAAATCGAATAAAAAAACCCGCGGGCTACGCCCGCGGGTTTTTAGTTTCAAAAATTGGCTTGCCTAAAAGTCGAAAGTCAAACCAGTCATAACGTTGAAGGTCGCCTGTGCGTAGTAGTACGCGAAATCACCCCACATATATCCATTGGCCGCATAGGACGTGTTGCCGAGGTTTCTGAACTCCACGAACCCTATTAAGCGCTGCATATCGCTGCAGTTCCAAGTGTACGAAGTACGTGCGTTGATGATGTGATAAGCCGGTAGGCTGTGTGCGTCAAGACCTTCGTTTGACATGTATTGTTTGCCTACGTATTGGTTCCAAAGGGTCGCCTCAAAACCTTTCTTAGCGTACGTTAAACGTGCGCTAGCCACTGCGCCAGGAGAGAAAGCAATTGGCGTATTATCCAAAAAAGAAGAGGTAGGATCACTCACCCAGTTCACATTCTCATTCTGACTTAAAGCCACATTAGCCGTTGCTGAAAGCGCCGTAGTCAACTCATACGCACCGGTAAATTCTACGCCTTGACGGAAGCTCTGTCCAACATTTTCACGGATGGGATACCCCTGAGCGTCGATCGCACCTGTTAGGACCAATTGATTTTGATACTGTTGACGGTAGGCATTCACATCAAACGCCCACTTTTCCCCGGAGTTCCGGAAATTAAATTCCATATCTAACATACGCTCCGCTTGTAACGAGTTAGCATCATCTGCATACTGCAAATCTGTACGGTTCGGTTCGCGGTGACCTACACCTGCATACACACCTAAAATTTGATTCCCACCAAGGTTGTAGGTCATACCTACTTTAGGGTTAAAGAAGTTGAACGTGCGGTCGAAGTTTGCCGGCCCCGTCGCAGAGCCACCTGTTGAACTGTGGTTTACGTAGCGGTATTGTGCATCTGCGTAGACCAAAAGGTTGTTGCTAGTCAAAGCGTATTTCGCGTAGATATTCGCATCGTCTTTAATGGCATCACCCGTATAGTAATCTCCATCAAGGGTACTTACGTTAGGATTGTTCGCCCAAATCACACGACCAAAATGCGCGCCTTCATAACGGTGTACCCCACCGCCAAGTTGTACACGCTGATCGCCGTTTTCATAAGTCCACGAAGAAGTCGCTCCATAGAAATCGTTGTCCAACCACTTGCGTGAAACAACGTCACCAAAAGTAACAGTATCCATTGCCGAAACGTAATTGCTAATTCCAAAATCAGCAAAAGCGAATCCTTGGTTGTACTCTTCGTAATAACCAGCGCCTGCAGTGTGGTGCAAGGCCGCCGCAAAAGTACCTCCAAAGAGGTTGGAATAACGGTAATGCAACTGTGTGTGCTCCTGCCCGTAGTTATCCACTTGATCGTCATAGGTTCCTATTACACTCCAAGCATCGTCATATAATGCCCCTGCAGCGTTGAACTGAGGATAGGCATCAGGACCGTACATGGTGGTAGAATCGACCCCATACCAAGCTTGGTAGGTACGTTCGCCACCGCCAAAGCGTACTGCCTCGACGTAATGACCGCCACCTGCAAAACCAGCACTCACGTAGTACGATTGCAGATCCGAGGATGCGCGCTCCACATACCCGTCTGAAGTGATGGACGAGATACGGGTATTCATCCAAAATCCACTGGCAGATTTCCCAGTACCTGCTTCCATGGTAGCACGTTGTGTACCATAAGATCCCGCACCCAAAGTGATACGACCGCCTTTTTCACCAGCACCTAAGGTGCTTAGACCGAGGCTTGCTCCGAACGCTCCAGAACCGTTGGTAGAGGTCCCTACCCCTTTTTGTAATTGGATAGCGTTGGTTGAAGACATCAAATCTGGTGTATTCACCCAGAATACGCCGTGGCTTTCGGCATCGTTCATTGGAATGCCGTTCACTGTTACATTAATTCTGGTAATGTCAGAACCGCGCACGCGCATGTTCGTATAACCTACACCGTTTCCAGCATCGGAGAAACTCACAACACCTGCAACATCTTGTAATACGTAGGGAAGATCGCGCCCAGTATTCAGGGCCTCAATAGCCTTCTCTGTTAAATTGATCTGAGCAATAGGGTCGTCTTTTTGCGCCCATGTACCCAGTACATTCACCTCATTGAGCTCCACGTTGGGAAGCAAGAGGATGTCGATTTTAGCCGAATCGGCCTGTTCTTGTGCGGTGGCGTATAGCGAAAGTGCTACTGCTACTGCGGTACTCATTACATGTTTCATGAAATTTGGTTGTTAAACCACGTCAAGGGGCAATAACGCGTTGTTACACATCTATTGCTTTTCGTTCCTTGGCAGCATTACCTGCCCAGGTTCTATGGGTATGTTCTCAGCCCGCAGGTCCGAAGACTTTAAGGCACCCCTTTGAGACGAGCCAAAGATATAACACAAATGTGCTATGTTTGACTACATGAAAAACTTTGTTAAAATCACGGGAAGAGTTGGGGCCGGCGCATTAGTCGGGAGTGTAATTTTTAAGCTCCTTCATTGGATGGGAGCACCCGAACTCTTGCTTATTGGTACGGTGAGCACAGGACTATTCATCGTTGGGTTTACCATTCAAAAACTATCGAAGAAGTAATCGCGTCGGTTTACTTTCCTTGGAGGCGTTTTATTAGGCTCACGGGGCGCAGTCGTATCTCATCGCCCACCATAGGCTGATAACCCACAGGAAAGTCATTGAATTTATAGAGTTTAGCCAATTTCATTTGCTCGCGCTGGCTAATGCCGTGCATGGTCTCCCCAACGCGTACTAATGTGGTTTTAGTTGCACCGCGGCGTTTTTTTTCATCAACGTAAACTCGCTCGCCTTCTGCGACAACTACCTCGTGTGTCCAATCATTAAACTGAAGGAGCGCCGCTGTGGACAGGCGAAGTGAATCCGCGATATATTCTAGACGATCGCCTTTCTGTAAGCGTACAAACACGACTCGTGTTCCTTCACTCTGTACGCGACGAAGGACAAAGCGTTCTCTTGCATTAGTCACCGGACGTCCTTTTTTATCTAAAACAGGTCCTTTACCACTAGTTAATGCTGGGGTTGAAGATCCTGGATCATCAAAGCGGTACAGCATTTCGTCCTCGATAATTTTAATAAGGCGATCGGCATAATCCGGTGCCGTAGCATACCCCGCCTTTTTCAGCCCTTTTGCCCAACCTTTATAATCGCTCGGGTCCAATTCAAATAAAAACGCATAGCGTGATCCCCGCATTAAAAAATCCGTATGATCTTCAAAACTGTGTTGCGGTTTATTGTATTTCCGGAAGCATTCTCCCTTGGCATCATCGTCGTGATACACTTTTGCCCCTTTCCAATCACTGTGGCATTTTATCCCAAAATGGTTATTCGACTTCCGGGCCAATTCACTCTGGCCGTTTCCACTCTCCAGTATGCCTTGTGCCAATGTGATCGATGCGGGTATGCCGGATCTACTCATTTCAGACACAGCCAATTGCGCATATTCCTCAATATAGGATTCACGTAGAGACCGCTGTGCATAGGTATTCACGCTGAACGATAAGACAAAAAGCATAAATACAAAGAAGCGCGAACGGATTTTCATAGAGGTCGTAGTAAAAAAGGTGCTGGGCAATTCTGCTCGCTCTAAGATACGAAGAGAGTTATCAAAAAATTGAACCGTAACTCCCACAAAATCAAAAAATGAAATTGTTAATAACGCAAATTACATCTGCGTTAAAAACGGGATTTGAATTTCTAATTTAGGATAAGACAAGAACGAAAAAGTATATACCATGAGCGCAAATGATTTCCAGATGGACGATTCCTTCGCAAGTTTCGTACAAGAATTAGAGCAAGCAGAACAACCAAAAGCTTGCAGTATAGACAACCCAGAGTGTGAAGCATGCGGAAGCTAACTCACCCGGTAGACCTCATTTAAAGGCCCGATTTTCTGAAGAAAATCGGGTTTTTTTATACCGGAATTTGCGTCCCCATTAGACCCAATCCGAGCACTATACCCCAACTTAAAAACAATGCAATACTATACTTGGCCGGAATAGGCCATTCCCAATACCAATAGGTGCTTCATCTTATTATATACCTAGAAGTAGAATCTTCTGCTAGAGCAGGTAGGTGAAGCCTACGCCCAGGTAATTGCCCCAGCCGTTTAATTCGTATTTCACACCAAAAGAGTTAATACTGCCGTCTAAACCGTACCACTGAATATCTACAGCGATAGGAATGGTGAAAACTGCAACCGGATCGGTAGGATCGAGGTAGATTAAATCAAGCAGTCCGCCCCTCTCGGCATCATCGGCGCCGTAGAAGTAACCGAAGCCAATAGAAGTCAAGATGTCTAGAGAGTTGGCCTCAACGAGCTTTCCAACTTTGACCTTTGCGCTTGTAAATTTTCCTATGGCATAGTTGGGCAAACCAAAATTGGTTCCATACGCCCCGTTTCTCAAATAAGAAGTAGTTACAGCTACTAGACCGCCGTTGTCCATATCATGCAGGTAACCGCCTAGTTCATATTCTTCACCAATAACAAAACTGGGGAGATCTCGAGAAACATAATGGTAACTAGCAAGTAGGCCCATATCTATTTCACCCAAAACAAGCTTGGCTTGACCGTTCGCGATGATCGGGAAGAGGAGGGTGAGTAATAAACCTTTGATTATTTTCACAATGGGCATCTTTCTGGGAATAAGGTCAGAAAAACTATGCCAAATTTCAAAGAATTGGCGGAAAACAATACGGGGCCGC
>Ga0206126_10004667_pt1 | contig 13062 bp, 13 predicted proteins | sample Helgoland_Spring_5_FD_148621 | JGI IMG/M metagenome (GOLD analysis project Ga0206126, IMG submission 148621) | Pelagic subsurface seawater microbial communities from Kabeltonne, Helgoland, North Sea - Helgoland_Spring_Bloom_20160412_1 | ecosystem: Environmental > Aquatic > Marine > Epipelagic ...
CTCACTTTGTATTTCTGTTTCGGGACATTCCATCCCTTCCCTTGAGGATATTTGTATGGCATTTTACAACAGCTGTTTGATGAAACGTTAACCTTATCATTTGTTGCATTTAAATTCAATTGGGGTGTTCAGAGGCGGTTAAGAAACAAAGCCTGTCTTCTTAATGTCTCTAATTCTGAGTCAGCTGCCATCTAAATTCAAATCTTTCAAAGAGTTAATAAAAATTGACAGCTACATGCTAGCAGTTAACAAATCAAAGCGCAACTCTGGATTGCACAAAGCAAAAGGGTTTATTTATATAATCCTATCACAGGTGCATGGTCAGAAGGCTTGTCCTTTTCTCTGGTAGATAAATCTATCATGCAATTCACTAAATTAGAAACCGCATTGCTTGAAGATATAATAGAGTCAATGCGCATCCCTTTATTCTTTGCAAATGCCCCCGCTCTATAATCCCACCATGAAAACTCTTGTACATTTGGATCATAAATTCGAAAATTATCAACAAACCCTGAGTTTAATATTGTTCTAAATTTTTGCTTCTCTACGTAGGTAAAGCAGGTAGAGTTTTGCAATTCATTTGTAGAATAAACATCTATATCGAAAGGAGCTATATTATAATCAGCACATATAAATATCTTTTCATCAAAAGATTTAATGGAGATAAGATACTCAGTAAAAGCATCATAGAACTTTAGTTTTGTAAGAAACTTATCGCTACCTACCTCTCCCCCATTTGGAGCATACAGACATATTACTCTACAATATCCAATTTCAGTATCAAATGTAGACTCTATAAAACGTGCTTGATCTGGTATTGGATTATTTGGAAATTCTGTTTTAATATCATCGGATGGTATCTTAGAGAGAATCGCAACACCGTTATATGTTTTCTGACCATGAATATATAGATTATACGGTAAATCACTTATTTCATCTTTAGGAAACTTATCAGTTTCACATTTCAATTCCTGAAGGCATATGATATCTGGATCATGTTCTTTTATCAGCTCTCTTAGGTGTGCTAGTCTTACCTTTATTGAATTTACATTCCAAGTAACAATTTTTAAACTCATAGACTTATTTTCATATAATTCGCTTGTAATAGTACTTCATTCAAACTAATTTGAACATAGTAAACAAGTTGGATGTATAAATTATGGATTCAGATGATATTACATCTAATGGTAATGGTGATAATAATTTTGGATTTAAAAAAGTTACATCCAAAACAAAGAGAAAACTGGTAGACGAGCTATTCTCAGGCGTTGCAGGCAAGTATGACCTGATGAACGATCTTATGAGTCTTGGGGTTCATCGCATATGGAAAGATGAATTTTGCAGAATGATTCCTGACATGAACTCAACAATTCTTGATATGGCAGGGGGTACTGGGGACATTGCTTTTCGTATAAAAGAACGTGCTAAAAAACAAAATAAAAATCCCCATATAGTAGTTTCTGATATCAATCCTGATATGCTATCTGTTTGCAAAAACAGAGCTATTGACAGCAATATTTTAGAAAATTTTGATATTGTCGCATCAGATGCAGAGAAGTTGCCATTTCCGGATAATAGCTTTGATTATTACACTATAGCGTTCGGAATTCGCAATATGTTGTCTCTTGAAAAAGTCTTAAAAGAGGCTCATAGAGTTCTAAAGCCAACTGGAAAATTTTTATGCTTAGAGTTTTCTAAAGTACAAAATGATTCTATGGAGAGACTGTATGATTTCTATTCTTTCAATATTCTCCCAGCTATTGGTAAATATGTTGCACGTAATCAGGATGCTTATAAATATCTTGCAGAAAGCATAAGTTTATTTCCAGATCAAGAAGATTTTAAAACCATGATAGGGAATGTAGGATTTTCTGATGTTAGTTATAAAAATCTTACATTTGGCATAGTCGCTATTCATTATGGTTTCAAGCTGTGATTAAATTTTTCAGGAACTTACCCACTTTGCTCAAGACTTTAAATAGATTAAGCAAAAATCAACTTCTACATTTTGATAACAGAGCTAAATTACCTATATCTCTTCGTATTCTAGATGTAATATGTACTTTGTTTTTTTACCCCAAGGGATTACTCATCAAACCCAAAAAGAATATAGGTAATAGAGTTACAGATTTCCTGCAAGAGCTTGGTCCTATCTATATAAAACTTGGTCAAACACTATCAACAAGACCTGATCTTATAGGATCTGATGTCGCAGATAGCTTGAAGTATTTGCAAGACAAGTTACCTTCTTTTAACAGCAAAATTGTAAAAAATAGAATTACTGAACGCTTTGGAAAGGATACATCAGAGATTTTTGAAGAATTTGATGATAAGCCAGTAGCTGCAGCTTCTATAGCACAAGTGCATAAAGCGCATTTAAAATCAGGTGAAATAGTAGCGGTTAAAGCACTTCGGCCAAATATCACGAAAGAATATGAACGTGATATATCATTCTTTGAGTATATAGCACAAGTAATTGAATCCACTCTTCCAAAAACTAAAAGGTTAAAATTAAAAGAGGTGATAGAATTATTTCGCCAGACAATGAAATTTGAACTGGACCTGCGCCAAGAGGCGGCAGCAGCTTCTAGAATCCGTGATAATTTTCTGAATGATCACACTCTTCACATACCAAAGATTTACTGGGAATTAACATCTTCTGATATAATTACGCTTGAATGGATAGATGGAGTCTCTATTTATAACAAAGAGGATATTATTAAGCTTGGGTATCATCCTAAAGAGATTGCCTCAAAGATTTCTGTTATATTCTTCAATCAAGCATATAGAGATGGGTTCTTTCATGCAGATCTACATCCCGGCAATATATTATTATGCAAAAATGGTAAAGTTGCACTGCTCGACTTTGGTATTATTGGAATAGTTCCAGAAGATGATAGGCTTGCCATCGCAGAAATTCTTTATGCATTCTTAAAACGTGACTATGAACTAGTAGCAAAAGTACATAAGCGTATAGGCTATATCCCAAAAGATACAAATCTAGAATACTTTGCGCAAAGTTGCAGAGCTATCGCAGAGCCAATCGTGGGGCGTCCAATTAAAGATATCTCAATTGGAACTCTACTTGCCCAGCTATTCAAAGTGACGGAAGAATATGGCATGGAGACCCAAACAAAGCTACTAATGCTTCAGAAAACCATGATAGTAGTGGAAGGAATTGGTCAAACCTTAGACAAAGACATCAACATGTGGCAGCTAGCAGAACCATGGATTAAAAAATGGGCTGCAAAAAACCTTTCTCCCGAGGCTAAGGTCCTGCGCTTTGTCAAAAAATTCTTTAAAACACAGATATTATAATCAGAGTTTCATAAAAACTACGGAAATTTTATAGTAAGATTAAGATATCCAGATATCGCCAAAAACAATCCCTCATGTTCTTTTGGAGAGACAATCTTCGCAAGAGTCTTGTATATTATCTCTGGAGAATCCGTACAACTAACTATATAGATTTTTGCAATCTCAAAAGATGGATTTGCTAAAAATGCAGATTCCAGAACTTTTAAGACCGCATGTGTATTTTTCATATTAGTAGAAATTTCTGTAAATAAGCTAAGAGCTTCAATATAGTCTGGTCTTATCTCTAGCGCATATTCTAAATGTTCAAGAGCTTCACTATCATTTTCATTTTTGAGTTCAGTCTTGGCTGCCAAGTAATAGAACTCTGAAATCTCTAAAGAACATTTCATAAATAAAACTTTATCTGATTGCTCTAATTTCGAAACTACAAAAAAGCATTTCGCCCATAACTCAAGCGCTGCATATACACGAATTAAAAGCAGCATCAGATAGATATCTGAGTCATTTTCATTAAATGCACGAAGGGCATAATTCTTCGCTTGTTCATATTGCTTACTCTTATAAGAAATCTCTGCAAGCTTTCTTGATGCATAAAAGCTATATTCTTTTTCATCTAGCAAATTGGTTAAATATGATATCTTCTTATCAGAGCCATCGATGGTTTCTGCAAGAATTATATTGGTTGTGCTCTTATTTTCTTTATCAGCACTAGGTGCTATAAGCTTGATAAGCGATAATGATTTTTGCCTATCGCCTATTACCAGCTGAATAAGAGAATTAAGGAGAGTCTTGTTACTTTTACTAACTCTCTGATTTTTCCACTTCCGCATTAGCATATTTGGAGTGTTAAAAATCAGGAACACTGCTTTTAACAGTAGCATTAAGAAAAATCCTATTAGTAAAAAAATTACAGCAAATACAAATAATGTAGTCTCGATTTGATAATTAAGGGCAGAAATATATAAAGGAAAATCATAACTAGCAATTGCATCAAACCCAAGGTATAGCAGTAGAAGAGATATAATTAAAATTAGGAATCTAATCATTTTATTATGCTTATATATTTTTCATTAATTAATAAAATTTTCTTGTAAATCAGATGAGAACATGTAGTCCATAAAAATAGTAAGACGCTTCATGATCTCATCCTTTAGTTTATGTTCTTTATAAACATCTTCTGAAGTTCTTGTCACTTTCACAAATTTAGCAAAAATACTTGAATTCAAAGGTTTTATGTCTGTTTCTATATAAGAAGAATCCGTTAAAACCTTATTATACTGTTCTAACATTGATATAATCTCGTCAATATGAGCAGGGAATGTTTGCTTTTTTAGTACATCAAGTTCAGTAGCATAGTTCTTACCCGCCTTGAATTTACTAATCAGCTTATGAGCATTTGCAAGGTATAATCTATACTCAGTAAAATTACTTCTTGTATGATTCTGACTCGTTGATTTTATTGATACTTCAGGTGCTGGAACTTCTTTATCTTCAACTTCGGATATATTATTATCATTTTCTGTATTGTCTTCGCCTACCTCGCCATCATCATCTTCAGATTCAATGTTTTGCTCGGTGCTTTGCTGTAATGATGATTCTTCTTTTACCTTTTCTACTGCTTGAGCATTTTGACCTGATGTATTTTTGAATAAATGTGGATTCTTTTGGATAGTTACAGCAAATCCAACAAGGAATAACAATATGATTATAAATATAAAATTTCTAAAAAAATTACTCTTTTTAGTATGGCGGTTTTTCGTTTTATCCATTACTTTTTGTCATTTTCCTGCTTTAGATATTCTAGCATCGCATCTGCATTGTTACAAACTACAACTTTATCAAAATATCTCTTCACTACTCTTTCAACCTTTGAGCTTATAACGATATAAGTAGAGTTTGCCAGATAATTCTTTAAGTAATTCTCTTTTATCAGATTCATTAGGGTTTTCGCACAATTTTCTGAATATAATAATATACAATCTACCCCTTCTCTATAGCGCATCACTGCATGGTTAGAGATAGAATTTCTATATGTCACTTTATATAATATACTGCGCACGCATTCTGCTGGCATATCAACAGTGATATGATCGCTAGATAAATATACTGCATTCTTGTAAATATGACTTGGTATGTTTTGTTTAAGATGATTTACAGACTCGGCACAAAACATTATTTTATACCCCTTTTTTCTAAGAATATCAGATGACTTTTCACCTACAACCCAAACACTCATATCAGATGCAATGGTGGAAGAATGAGGCATTGCATCTGCCATAAAGAAGCTTGTTATTATGATATCTGTAAAATGGATGAGCTGCTTGTAGTCAAAGTCCAAAAGCTCTTGCTTAATTAAACTACACTTTAGTATCTCATAATCACATTTTTGTAATTCTTGCTCTAGCTTTACATTCTCCAAGTCAGATCTAGTAAGCAGTACCGATTTCGTCATTTTATTCTATCTTGGTGTATATCCTAGTAATAACGTATTCAAAATTTAACATAGCACCTTGCATTACTCAATAAGGCGGTATCCTGACCACACGAATGCCGCTCGTAAATGCTGTATTACATTAGGACCATATTTACCTCCTCGATGATCAATATGAATACCCCATAAAGCTGTCCCATTTGGTGCAATTAAATGCCTATGACTTCCCCCTTCTCCCTCAATTTTTCCACCTATTTTATTCCAGAATTTTTTAAATTCCTTAAACGTGAGATTATAATAAGATTTTGAATCGAATAAGTTATCTAAAAAACTTGATATGTCAGGACTTATGTTTGTTTGTAGTGTGCGCGGATTATTCACTAAATCAGACCTTGATTTACGTATAAAGGAAGGGTAAGGATTCTCATCAAATACCTCTCTTGCTATAGGTATTTCCTTAACATGAGAATTTTCAAAATGTTTCTTCTTAGTTTTAGTATAAAACTGAGTAATCTTTTGTTTAAAGACATTAGGCTTAGATTCATCACTGTCTGAAAATTTTTCTTCCTCTTTCTCTTTTAATACTTTTACTGTTGGTGTATTTTTTTCCTGTATCTGATTTACATCCTCTGACGTTGTTGTAGCACTAGTCGTTTGACTCATGTCATCAACCCAATTCGGTAAACTCAAATTATTATGAGTTAACACAGTTTTATGAATCTCCCCATCAATTTTGATAAAATGCTCCTTGCAATGCCTAATTAATTTAGGAAAATCCACGTTCGATAAGAGATTTTGTATCTCACTAGAAGAAAGGTTGGGAGTCATAGATGTAATTCTTATTGGCACAAGAGGATTATTTGCCTTGGATACTGTTTCTGAATCAAAACAAAAGCCAACCCTATCTATAGATTTCGAGTGATTATATCTAATATCCAAGTATGCACGTGCCGCTACACGGAGAGTATCATAGTATTCTAGATGTTCTATGCCCTCCTTTGTTTCTTCATGATTTGCTAAATAATCCCTGATTATCACAAATGGTTTATAAATTTCCGGCACAGTGTTAGATTCTGATTCATACTTATTATCCAACAACATACCAAACAGAGATGGTGATATCCGCAAGGCATTTATGGCATGATTCGATACTTTTTTCTTGTCTATTTTATCAAATACAGACTTGATTATCTGTTTTTCAAATTCATCTATACGGTTTGCTATATTCACTGATCTTACTATATTCTGCTCCTCTTTCGGATCTTGAAAATCTTGTGGTAACATCATGCGATAAAAAGCGATATCATCTGGAATTACTAGCGAATATTTATTGGCAGAACTCGCTATTAATTGTGTAAATAAACTAGTACTAGCATTATTAATCCTCTCTAATCTATTTCTTATCACATCACCTAAGAAATCATCTAATCCATAATCATTATCTTGCTGGGTTTGCACTAACCATTGACACCATGTATTTATCATAGAAGAGTATGCTTGCATGTACTGTACCTCCCCCCCTCACCAACCAACGATTGCTCACCTCATCTACACCGTCCTTGTTATAATTCAGAATATCCTCATTGATTAATTTGATCTCATCATTTATTAAATCTTGTTCTGATAGTATCAAGGCCTGTATTGGTGATACAAATTCACTATTCTCTTGAGTATTTCCATTAAAAATATCAAGTTCTGGTAAAATTTCTAATTCATGAGATTTAGACTCTTGAGTAGAGGAATTCTCTAATCCATCATACATTTCTTGTAAAAGCAAACTATCATTAACTTTTATATTTTTTTCAATATTTTTCTGTATGGCTTCTGGAACACTATTCTTTAGTTTATAAGCAGTTTGAAACTTTATTTGTGCTTCCTGATAATTACCAAGTTTTTTCAAAGCAATACCTAAAAAATTCAAAAATTGGCATTTATCTTGATCGCATAGTGATTTCTTATTCAACTGGTCAGAACATCCGTTAACAACTAATACATAATCTTCTTTTTCCTTACTTTTTAATAATTGAGTAATTTCAGATAGCTCTGGTATAGGTACCATAACACTAAAACCACTCCATTTAATTTTTCCCCAAGTCATTCCCTTAGGTTTATGAAGCTTTAACACTCCATCATTTCCTTTTATCTCGATTTCTCGTTCCAAGAGTGATACGTTAGATGGATTGTACTTAAAATAGCAATCAATCTCTTCTTTCATTAAAGGATCGTGTTTTATTATGTAAGTATTAATTGGCATTGCTAGATCTATTTCCAGCATACCAGCGTTCGCCTCAACAATACACTCTGCAGTATCAGTAAATTCAGAATACATGCCTATCTCTATGATTAATTTATAAGCGTGCATAATTGCAAAAAACTTTTGCTTAATCAAGATTTTATTAATGAAGACAAGTATAAAATCAGTTATTATATATTAACCCTTCCTAGCATAAGGATTGTCAGACTTAACAAAGTGCATTCTAATTGGGACTCCCTCCATTTCAAAATCATCACGCAGAGAATTTATCAAATACTTCTTATAGCTATCTGTTATGCTATTTGGATCGTTAGTGAATAGCTTAAATGTTGGTGGTCTTATTTTAGTTTGAGTAATATATTTTATGCGCACTCTACGCCCCAATTTCTTCTGTATAGGAAGTGGATGTTTTTCTAAAGTAAATTTTAGCCAATCATTTAACTTACTTGTTGAAATTTTTTTATTCCATAATTTATAAATATCTATACATCGATCAAGCACTTCCGTAGTTTTATCCTGATTTATAGATGATAGATAAACCACAGGAACACCACGTACTTGCGGTAAATGGGTTTCTAGTCTATACGCAAATTCTTCTTCATATTCTCTTTTTTTGCGAACTAAATCCCATTTGTTAACTGCAATTACCAAGCTTCTACCTTGATCTATTACATAATTTGCAATTGTTAAATCTTGGTGCTCAAGAGCGATTGTTGCATCTAGCATCAAAATCACAGTATTTGCAAATTTTATGCTACCTATTGTATCACCAGTAGATAATTTCTCTAGGCTTTTGTTAACATTTGCTCGCTTTCTCAGCCCAGCAGTATCAATCAATTTAATGTTATGCCCCTTATGCTTCCAAACAACCTCAACAGATTCACGTGTTATACCAGCCTCAGCTCCGGTAAGCATGCGCTGATCTCCCAAGATAGCATTTACAAAAGTTGACTTGCCAGCATTTGGCCTTCCTGCAATAACTACTTGCAAAGAATCTCCGCTCATTGGGTCTGAAATTTCCTCTACTGCTTCTGTATCTATCTTTTCTGCAATTGCATCATATAAATCAGCCATTCCTTGACCATGCTCTGCAGAAATTGGAACTGGGTCACCAAAGCCAATTTTGTAATATTCTTTGTCATGATTAAATGACTGCTCTGATTTATTTGCTATCAAAATACAATTTTGATTATATTTGCGTATGAACTCTGCAAAAAATCGATCAGATGGTGTAATGCCGGCTTGATTGTCAATAATCAAGCAAACTAGATCCGCTTCCCTTATCGAGATCATCGTTTGTTGCATCATACGATATTCTATTTGCTCTTCGCTGGACTCTTCAAGGCCAGGAGTATCTACTATGGTAAACTCTAAGTCACTAAGCCTAGCATCTGCATATTTGCGATCTCTAGTTACGCCAGGTCTATCGTGCACAATAGCTCTTTTTCTAACGCTCAGCCTATTGAACAGAGTTGACTTACCAACATTAGGACGACCAACCAATGCTACTGTACACTTATTCATCTTGAACCTTCGCCAAATCATCATCAACTGGATAGAACTTATATGGTCTATCCTTATCTGCAAGATAGCCTCGTACTAAGGTATTATCTTTTGCTACATCAATATAATTGATGTAATTATCTGGATGGAAATACCCATTAATCTCACGTTTTTCTAGCCTATGTTTTTCTACCTCTTCCGTAGAAATGCTATTTGCCTCTAGCATAGCATTTATCACTTCCATGACGTCTGCAAGCTCTGCAACAAGACGGTCTTTTGACGTAGTGTCCAACACCTCATCAGCTTCTTCAACAAGCTTGCGCTTTAATTCTTCTGCATATTCTTCCTGAGAGAGGCCTTTAGAATTAAAGATCACTCCTTCCTTTTTCATACGCTCTGGAAGATTACTTCTGATTAGTTTGTTAAAAGGATAACGTATCATTACAACTTACTCTCTATAAGTTTCATAGTATCTTCAACCCCATATAGTTTAAAGAAAGAACCAAGCCTTGGCCCTTGGGTTTGCCCAAGAAGAATCTGATATAATTCTTTAAAAAAGTCACGCAAATTCTCATAACCTGCTTCTCGTCCTATTGCATAAATTTCATTCTGTATCTCCTCTCCCGTAATATCTCCTGATATGCCAGATAACATTTCTAAAACTTGCTTTAATAAATCCTTATGCTTATCCGTTGGCTCTAGATATAACTTAGTATCTTTTACGAAATCATTATAGTAATTCACTGCAAATTCTGTCATATGATCTAAATATGACGCATTCTCAGGCGATGCTTCTTTAGCATATTTTGTAATAAACCCCCAAAGAACGCTGCTATCTTTTGGATTACATACAGATGCAAGGTTAAGGAGCAAACTAAAACTAATTCCATAAGTATCTACTTTAGGAACATCACCATGATGAATATGATAAACAGGATTTGCCAGCTTCTTCTGCACATCTTCTTCAGCATGATATTTCTTGTTAAAGGTAAGATACTCATCAACACTTTTTGGTAACACATCAAAATGTAGCCTTTTAGCCTTTGTTGGGGACTGATACATAAACAAGCTCATGCTTTCAATCGGAGCGTAACGCATCCATTCATCCACGCTGATACTATTACCTTTTGACTTTGAAATTTTACTTCCCTCTTCGTCTAAGAATAACTCATAAAAGAACTGAATCGGAGGAGTGCCATCTAGTATCTGACATATTTTACTATATATTTCAGCATTTGGCCTGTGATCCTTTCCATACATCTCGTAGTCAACATCAAGAGCAGACCACCTCATACCAAAATCTGGTTTCCATTGTAACTTACAATGCCCACCAGTTACTGGAACTTCAACTAAATCCCCTGCGTCATTCCTATATGACACAGAACCATTGGCTTTATTTACCAATTCAATAGGAACTTGAAGTACCTTACCAGTACTAGGGCATACGGGCATAAAAGGTGAGTATGTTTTTTTCCGTTCTTCTCTGAATGTAGGTAACATCAAATTCATGATATCATCATATTTCTCAATGACCTTGAGCATCATATGGTCAAACTTACCTGACTTATAATATTCAGTAGCGCTACAAAATTCATACTCAAAACCAAAGCGATCTAAGAATGAACAAAGCTTGCTATTCATATAATGACCGAAGCTTTCTTTCTCTTCAAATGGATCAGGAATTTTTGTAAGAGGCATTCCAAGATTTCGCTCTATCATTTCTTGATTTGGAAGATTACTAGGCACTTTGCGAAGCGCATCCATATCATCAGAAAAACATATTAGCTTTGTTGGAATATCACTCATTTGTTCAAATGCTTTTTGAACCATGATAGTTCTTGTAACTTCGGCAAAAGTACCAATATGAGGAAGTCCAGATGGACCATAGCCCGTTTCAAATAATACATAACCTTTTTGTGGTGCTTTATTACCAATCTTATCAAGAATTCTCTTAGCTTCAAGAAACGGCCATGCTTTTGATTGTATCAAATCATCAATTTTTATTGTCATAATGTAAGTACAGGTTTAATATTGCTACAAGTAAGGATAATCAGAACTTTGGATAAGGATAGTATTTATTTAAATTATGTCAATAAAACGTGAAAATCTCTATTTGTCATTATTGTGTCTATCAGTCGCTTGCTTGGCATTTGCATATTTTGTTGAATATGTAATGAATCTCGTAGCATGCCCTTTATGCATATATCAGCGTTTTCCTTGTCTGATTCTTATTATGCTTTCTATAATTTCTCTATCATCCAATAAGAACTATTTTAGTTACTGTTTTATTACTATTCTATGCGCAATTCTTCTTGCTGGATACCATAGCGGCGTTGAAAGAGGATTCTTTGCCTCATCTAGTATGTGTTCTCCTCTAGTCTCTATCAGTGATAATCTCTCAAGTGTAGATTTCAAGAAAATGCTTTATAGCGGGCATATAGGAACTTGCAAAAAACCTGCTTTGGTAATATTCGGATTCTCTATGACCGAATGGAATTTGCTGTTTAATGCATTCCTACTCGTGTTACTTACTAAGTACAGAAAATTATAATTATAAAGATGCCAAAACCTTGTTTTAAAGACGGAAATAAAAAGATAGAAGAAATATTAAGAGTAAACCATGCTGGTGAGTTTGGAGCGCAGAGGATTTACCAAGGACAGGTAGCACATATAAAGGATGTTGAAACAAAATCCTTGATCAAACATATGCTAGATCAAGAACTCGAACATCTGGATTATTTCGATAGTAAGTTGAAAGAAGGCTTAAGCAGACCTACATTTTTGATGCCATTATGGAATTTATGCGGATATGCTCTTGGTGCAGTCAGTTCTGCACTTGGAAATAAAACAGCGATGCTGGTTACCGAAAATGTTGAAGAGGTAATAGTAGATCACTATCAAGAGCAAATAGATTACCTTTCAAAGACTGGGCAAAACAACTCCCTCTTGCAGAAGATAAAGAAATTTAAGCAGGATGAAGCTGATCACATTCACATTGCAGTTGATAACGATTCTAGAAATGCACCCCTTAACAAGATCTTTTCCAAATTTGTAAAAAATACATGCAAGATAGCTATATTTTTATCTAAAAAAATATAGCTCATTACTTATTCACACATTCCACTAAAAAATTGTATAATGACATATAGTAAATTAAGTCATTTCGTAAACGGATCCCGCCCGTCCTATGCCATTCCACAAGCAAATTTCACCACCACTGTCTTTCCGCACGTGACCGCTAAGGGAGCTATACGGAATCTCATGCAACCTACTACAGAATCAACCCCTATGTTTTAGAGATCTCGTATAGTACTCAGATTTACAAAATGACAAGTAAATTTAGTAGGCAATACCTTGACTCAAATGACTATATTAACTAAACTATTGCCTTACAAATTCACTACCTTTATGCCTATTATCTTTTTTAGGGATATCGGTTTTTGATGTTTTTTGTTGTTTATTTTTTTTAATTAAAGAAGTAATTTTAGTGATAGGAGTAGCAGCTATGACAAACGCAGCTTTAGTCATATGCATTACTGGTTTTATGTAAAGTTCA